>Ga0265301_10001696_pt1 | contig 27878 bp, 28 predicted proteins | sample AusTroGonzalo_MG_2_FD_193488 | JGI IMG/M metagenome (GOLD analysis project Ga0265301, IMG submission 193488) | Bovine rumen microbial communities from tropical cattle in Woodstock, Queensland, Australia - Gonzalo_04 | ecosystem: Host-associated > Mammals > Digestive system > Stomach > Rumen ... | reverse complement strand
TTGGTCCTTCCCAGTTAGCCGTATAATTTGAAATAGTAGCATTACTTGCATCCATTACGAATCCTGCAGGTGCATCAGCCTTCTTCAGCCACTTGTCGTTCGCGGAATTTACCAATACCTTGTCGTTGTATGTGTATACTTTCATAATTTATTTCCTCTTTGTTTGAATAATTAGACTATAACCGTATACCTGGTATTAGCCGACTGGCTTCCGGCAGTATACGCTATGATCGTTTCAGAACCGCCGCTTATGCCGACGAGTTCTCCGACTATGTTGCCGCTAGGGGCGTAGTACGTTCCTGTCTTCCATTCCACGCTCGAAGGCATGGACGATACCGACAACGTGAATTCTATCGCGTTGCAGTAGCAGTTGTATGACTCGCTACCCGAGGTGGCGTGCTCTATGTCCGTACTGGAAACACTATGCCAGGAACCTCCGTAAGCCTTGAACGTCGCCGAACTTACTGTCGCAGTCGAGCCGTTTACCCACATACCCTGGAATGTAAGGTTATCGTTCTTGGAACTGTCTTCCCACCTTACACGCAGGATATAAGAGTCGTAACCTGGAGCAGGACCTGATACCTGGTAGACGAGGGTAGAACCCACGTAGGCTTCAAGAACTTGCTTGTTGCCTACATAGATTTCTTTAACTTCTTGATTGTTTATATTGAAACTCATGTTAAGCCTCGACTATTAAGTAGAGAACGTCTTGAGTTGGTGAGGCCGGAAGCGACTGCACTACCTGTACGTCCGTAATTCCGGTGAGTATGTCCTGCTTACCAGAAACTGCTTCTGTAATTTCAGTAGTTACTTCAGTATCTGTAACGAAATTAGAAACATCTGGAATTGCGGAAGCCTGAGCCACGCCGGTGACCGCGATGACGATGTTGTCGGTAGTTTCGGTAATATTGATGTTGCTGCCGGCACGGATTCCCTTGACGTCCATCTCGACGATTTCCGGCTTATTCAAGATTTCTGCTACACCGGAGACCGCATCCCAGTCGGCGTTGACCTGTTCGAAGGAACCGCCGGTACCGTAGATTTCGTGTCCGTCGATAGCAGTGACCTGAGAATCTCCGTTGAGCTCGATAGTCGGAACCGACGTAGCGAGAGCGTAGTCTGCAAGGTTCAGTTCTTCGAATTCTACTTCTTCCGTTTCAGGAATTGCTGCGGAAACAGCGGAAACAGCCTCGTCGACATAGGTCTCCGTTGCGTAACCGTTCAAATCCGAAGCAGTTAGATAGTCACCAGCCTGTTGCATACCGGTTACGGAAATGGTATCGTTGACGATAGAGATACCGTAACCTGCGTTGTAGTTGGAACCGGCACCGCCAGTGGAACTGATGATTGCAGAAGAACCGACAATCTCGATTTCGATATTGTTACCGCCGTAGAGACCGATTTCGGAAGGCTTGTTCTTGATGAAGTCTACGGAACTGGAATTAGACTGAGACCAGTCAGACTGTACCTGCGCGGCAGGGATGATGTTCGGGTTTACGGAAATCGTATTGTTTGTAATTACGATACCCCAGCCCTGGTTGTATTCGGTACCGCCACCGCCACCGCCACCGTTACCTCCGGAACCTCCGCCGAGGATAGTGTGAACGTCGACGAAGACATCCTGTACGACTCCGGAATTGTTTACGCCAGTGAAGAACACGTAGTAATCGGTATCTGCAGAGAGATTGTAGACGTCGAAACCGAGGTCGAAATACTGGCCGGAAGTTACAGTACGGTCTACGTTAATCTGGATAGTGTTGTTGGTGACGTATTCGATGAAACCGATTGTGTCTTCCGTGTTGGAAGCGGTGGACTGCCTGTAACAGCCTCTCACGCTAATGTGATAGGACTTACCCTTCTCGAGTTTAATCTTACCGTCGTTTGTCACGTCGATAGTGCCCTTGATCTTGCCCATGACGCATGCGCCGGAAGCAGTATTGCAGTAGAACTGGCCGTAATCTCCAGTACCAGTAACTGAAGAGATAGCCTCGATGAGTTCTACTTCAGTTACGAGAGAATCTACGTCTAGTTCTTCGAATTCTACTTCTTCTGTTTCAGGCAGCGCGCTGACAGACGCAGAGATTTCCACACCGGTAACAGTGTCGGTAATATTAATTCCTTCGCCCGCGACAAGAGTCTTCGGAACAGGCTTGTGCTGGATGTAGGACTTCTTGGTATCGTCGGTTTCTGTCCAGTCGGATTGAACCTGTGCGTCCGGTACCGCGGCGGAAACCGACGTGACGAGGTTATAGAGATCGCCGGAAACGACGCTGAGCTCTCCCTTGGTGGCGAGGCTGGAAACGTCGAGTTCTTCGAATTCTACTTCCTCGGTCTCCGGTAATTCCGGAATAGCGGAAGAAACCTCGTCGATACGTTCAACGAGTACGGTAGAGACAGCGCAGACTTCGTCGTGTGTCGCGTAGATGTCCAGGTCGGGTTTATTCTGAATATATGCAGGGGATTCGGTATCTGCTTCTTGCCAGTCGGACTGTACCTGTTCAGGGATATTGTCAATCTCATTCTGGAGCACCGTAGAGACCGCCGTGATGGTTTCGAGCAGTGTTATATCCCCTTCGGTAATTTCTTCGTGCAGGACACTCGTTACGGAAGTTACAGCGTCTGCGAGCATATCCTTGGTAGTGAGATTCGATACGTCTAGTTCCTCGAATTCTACCTCTTCAGTCTCAGGAAGTTCCGGAATAGCTGAAGAAACTTCGTCAATCTTCTCGACGAGTACTGAGCTGACGCTCGAAACCGTCTCAATCGTGAACTCGTGTTCGTTTACGATTTCGGTGTGTAAAGTGCTAGAAACGGCCGTAATTACGCCGTTAAGTTCGGAAATGTCGTCCTTTGTAGCAAGGTTGGCTACGTCAAGTTCCTCGAATTCCACCTCTTCGGTTTCCGGGAGTTCAGGAATAGCAGAACTTACCTCGTCAATCATCTCCACGAGGGTAGAACTTACGGAAGTAACGGTTTCATTCGTCGCATAGATGTCCAAATCCGGCTTGTTGCGGATATAGCGTACGCTGTCGACGTCATCTTCTGCCCAGTCGGCCTGTTCCTGAGGAGGAATCTGGTCGATTTCGTTCTGCAATACGGTAGAAACCGCGGTTACGACCTCGATAACCTCGTCATGTGTGGCATACTGTGTCAAATCCGGCTTGTTCTTGATGTAATCCGGCTGTGTATCGTCGTCTTGTTCCCAGTCTGGCTGGACACCTTCATGGATATTGTCGATTTCGTTCTGCAATACGCTCGAAACCGAGCTTACGAGCTCGAGAGTCTCGACGGTAATCTCGTTATGTACGGAAGTTACGGCCTGTGTGAGGTCGTTGAAGGTCACGTAGTCGTTGAAGATAGTCGGATCTACGGAAATAACGTTGTCTTCGATGAGAATTCCCCAGCCCTGGTCGAACAGCTGACCCCCAGTAAGAGTCGTATTCAGGTTGGAGAGGCTGTGGACTTCGACAGTGAGACTGTCAATCTTGCCATTGTCGGTCTCGAATGCGATAGCGTAGTCGGTATCGTACTGGAGCTTGAAGAGGTCGTAGGAAAGTTCGAAATACTGCGGGTCGGTAATCGTGTTGTCGACGTTAATCCTGATCCTGTTGAGGGTAGTCGGCTCGATGAAGTTTACCGTGGCCTCCGTATTGCGAGGGTCCTGGATGACGTATGAACCTCGGATAGTGATATGGTAGGACATGTCTTCCTTGAGCTTGAGCTTTCCGTCGGAAGTAGTCGCGATATTGCCCTGTGTACGGTTCAGAGTGGCCACGTCGAGAACGTTGGATGCGGAATACTGGCCGTATTCGAGTCGGTCACCGATGTACGGTGTAGAACCGCCGGAGCCTCCAGAGCCCTGGCACTTCACGTTATAGCGGCTCATAATCAGGGAGCCGTACTTGTTGTAGAAATATACGTCGTAAGCCAGGTTCGGGTCTGCGAGTACCACGTTGGAACCTAGGCTGTCGAGAGGAATCTGAAACGGGTGGAGCGTACCGTCGAAATCGGAGCAGCAGTAATACTTATCACGTGTACCGTGAATATAGACTTCAATCCAACCGTCCGTGAGGGGCTTGCCCGCCGAGTTTATCATTTCGAATTCGGGAGACAGTAAATATTCGAGCGAGAGCTCTTCGTCAGAATTAATCATTTGACTTCCTCCAAGTTTCTAGCTGCCAATGGCAATGATTATCTATGTTACATAATAATTAGAGAATAATATCGGAATAAATTCTGGGATTATAAATATATACGGCATATAGTTGCTATATTTATATTACGATACAACATACAGTATATAGGAGAAATATTATGATACTTCCAACATGGCATAAGGTCAGCAGGAAACGAATGCTGAACATTTCATACCTGAGTCCGATGTTCGTAGAGTATTACGACTTGGATTCCGAAGATTTCACAGACCTGGTACTCAAGCTGGAGGAGAAGGAACGACTTACGGAAGCGCAGAACGAACGCTACGGCAAGTACATTCTGACAATCTGCCTAATCGTTCTCGAGGGGCCGAAATGGAAGAAGAAGCCACAGCTGGAGAAGGAGGAAGTAATCGAACAGCAATACTTCGAGCTTCTCCAGGGACTTACCAGTTTCGACCCCGAGAGAGGGAGCAAGCTGTTCAGCTACGCGTACAGGATCGCGTATATCGCGGCGGTCCACTACTACACAGGCAAGAAGCAGGACGAGGACGAACAGAAGGCGATAGTCGAACACTGCGAACGCGAACTTGAACTTTATTACGACGAATGCATGAATCACAAGACTCCGAGGAGATAATATGGAACTTAAGGAAACAAAGATTGATTTCATACCTATGGACTACAGCGCTTGCGGGATGTACAGAATCCGCAACGCTTTCGAGATGATGTACGGCCGATGCAAGGCCCAGTTGAATCCTCCGGGAAACTTCAACGCACACGGACAGCACTATATCTATACACAGAGACTCTGCCACCCGAAATCTATGCAGCAGATTACGAAGATGAAGAACGACATCGGCTGCAAGGTCATAGTCGACTTCGACGACGACGTGTGGCATGATTTGCCGAGCTTCAACCACTGTGCCGTTCACGCCAAGGACAACTACGAGGGAATGAAGAACTACCTTACCGGACTGGCCGATTACGTCACGTGTACCAACGACTACCTGAAGGATAACCTTTCGGAATTCATCGACCCGAAGAAGATTATAGTAATCCCCAACGCCTTGAACTACAACCGCTGGCGATTCGACTATTTCAAGCCCAATGACGAACTCAGTTTCTTCTACGCAGGATCGCCAACTCATTATGACAACAAGCAGTACGGCGACTTCCCGGCTGGAGTTGTCGAATACCTCAAGAACAAGAAGGTCAGCGTGATGGGAGTAAAGCCTTGGTTCCTGAACGCCAAGGTCGAAGACACCTGGTGTGCGATTGAAGACTATCCGATTCGATTCGCTCATGCCGCGATGAAATCGAAATTCGTCCTGAGCCCTGTGGCCGACATCCCGTGGAACCATAACAAGTCAGACTTGAAATATCTGGAATGCGCGGCGATCGGAAGGGTATGTCTATGTTCGGAATCGATTTACAAGTGCGCCCATCCTTACCAGATTATTCCTGACAACTGTACCAGGCAGACGTTCGAGTTCATCGTCAACAGGGCCAACGAGAACTACGACATGCTCATCAAGCACCAGTATGACGTGTTGAATTCGAGATGGTTGCGGGCTCACCAGTACGTAGATTTGTTTACGAAATAAATGATAAATAAAGGGTTGACGAAAGTCTTCCCTTTAACTATATTTACATCGTAAACAACCAATAAAGGAACAAACACTATGGACAACAAGATTGAACAGTTCATCATCAACAACCGTGCAGCTGTTAATGAATTTGCTGATACGTTTGCACATAAGCGCGGTTATAGTCATTCTCAAGCACTGAAAGCATACGCCTGGATCGAGAAACATTGGTCTGAAGATGTTCTTACCAAGATGCAGAAGGAAACTGTTCGCCGCAATAACAATATGCTTTCTAAGACTTTGGACCATCTTGGAGAAATGACGATGCGTGAATTCCGCCATGTAATCGAGAAGCTTACCGATAACAAGGTATGTGTCAATGGCGGTAAGGCATATCTTCACATCTATAACTGGTTGTTTAAGGAAGGCAAGAAGACTTGCTATCGCACACATAATTACTATATCACTGTCGGAAGCAACTGTCAGCGAACTATGGAACAGGCACAGGTTATTGCAGCTAAGTGCCTTGAATTCGCGAAGATTGAGAATTACGGTCAGAACGAAGAAGTGCCTGTGGAGAAGTTCTAATGACCGAAGAACAGATTGAACAGTATATCAGGGAACACTACGACGAGATTGAACAGTTTACCAAGGTGTTCGCCAAGGACCAGGGCTGGACAGACAGTCAATACTATCGCGTCCAATACTGGCTATTGAAGTTTAAACCATAAATTTCCCTATCATAGTTAACCATAAGCCGGTAATTTCCTCTGCATGTATTGCCGGAATATAGAAAGACCAGTAGGTATTTCCTTTCCTACTGGTCTTATTCTATTATACTGTTATTTCAAATTACATGGTGACGAGGTTCGGCTGCGCGTCCTTGACGAGAATCAAGGCAGCACAACGCGGTTCGACACACTGGCTGAAGGACACAACAGTCCAACGAGTGGTGTTGGTACCGGCCATGATGTCAACCACGCGACCTTCGTGAACGTAGATACCTTCGACAGAATCGGAGGTCTGTTCGGCGTTGGACCAGTCGAGGTTCTTGAACGTGTCGAATTCCTGAGCACCTTCGGTACGGAGAATACCCATGTAGTAGGTACCGGCCTTGATGGTGTCAACGAGCTTGTCGTTAGCAGCAGGAATCTTGGAAGCTTCCTTAGTGCCCTGACCGTTGAAGTCAACCTTACGGACCTTTACGGCACCGGCAGTTGCGTCTTCGATTGCGATGAATGCCTTGTTGAAGGACATTTCGTTACCGACGAGGTTAGTAGCCTTGACACCAGCGACGAAGAGCGGAGTACCGGCCGGGATAGTTTCAGTAACACCGGTGAGGGTGAGAGTGTCGTAATCGGAACCGGTTGCATAGGAAGCAACGACAGCAGTTGCGAGTTCAGCGGCGAGTTCTTCGCTGATTTCAATCTGCGGGAAGAACTGTTGTTCACGGAATTCGGTACCTGCGAACTTACCGAACATACCCTTGGAAGCGATAGGATCGGCGTTGACCGGATCGAAACCCTTACCGACAGTTGCGAGCACGGAGTCAATCATCGGGTCGATAAAGCCGTAACGGTTATCGGAAGTGATAGAACCGAGTGCGCGGGAAGCCTTGGAAAGCGGGAGGAAGCCAGTACCGACGAATGCGATGTTCTGGCGGCCGATGTCGTTACGGATTGCGTTGGAAACGACACCTTCGATAAGAGCCTTACCGCAAGGCATTGCGATTTCCTTGTCCCAGTTTGCTTCGAGAACGTCAGTGTACTGGTCAGTATCGATAACGACGTTACCGAAGTTCGGAGTCACGTCAACCGGACGTTCCTTGAGAGTGGACTTGTCGCCAGCGCTGAGGGACTTACCGGAAACGAACTTACCAGCGTCACGAACGACGAGACGCATGGAACCGCTGTCTTCACGGACGTTCGGCTTGAGCTGGTCTGCGAAATAGGACTTAGAACCGACGGTGAGGTAGTTACCGCTTTCTGCAGCACGAACAGCGATGAGGTCGGTGAGCTTGTTAGGAATAAACTGATTTGCCATGATAAATTTCCTTTATAATTAAATGTTGTTATCCGCGAGGATGCTGGCGAAGGTAGTTATTCCAGTAATTCCTGTCCTTTACTACCGGGCCTGATGCAGCCTGCGAGTTGTTAATCTGTTTACCGATAACCGGAAGTTCTTTCGGCTTCGGCGGGACTACCGCAGATGCAGGCTCTGTTGCCGCAATCTTCGGTGTTGAATTCTTGTTGTGATGACGGTCCAGGATCTGGTCGGCGACGGTGATAATGTTGTGCTTTAGAGCGTCCGGGTCTGTACTTCTGAAAGTATAGCCGAGGAGTTTGTTATCCGTCATTAATTCCTTCAAGACGATAGGATATTCCGGCATTGTACTCAGATAGCCGAATACCACGCCGTTCGGGTCGACTTCGCTTACGGCGTCATAGAATGCCTTGCCGTTACGCTGGATGAGGTCGTCGTATTCCTTACGTTCGCGTTCATCCTGGTAGCAGTTCTCGACACGTCTACGGTCTTCTTCGATGTCTTCCTTCAACTGTCTCTCATGGTCCTGACGCTGGATTTCCTTGATTTCGTCCTGCAAGTCGCGTTCCTTGAGTTTCCAGTCGACATAGCTGTTCGGATCCGGTTTACCGTCCTTGTCTATGAAATGTTCTGCCTTGAGTCCTTTACCCTTGGCGAGCTCTTCTTCGAGCTCCTTGATACGGGCCAAATCTTTCTCGTGTTGTTCCTTGGACTTGCGCTTGAGACGTTCGAAGGCATAGTCACGCGGGCTCTGCTTCTTCTCTTCTTTCGGCTTGTCTTCGGCTTTCGGCTCGTCTTTCTTCACTTCGGCTTTCGGTTCGTCAGCCTTGTCATCGGCCTTGACTTCATGCTTCTGTTCAACACCTAAATCCGGCGTTTCTGTAAGAGGAACTTCAGATTCCATCTTTACTTCAGCCTTGCTATCAACTTCTTCAGGCGGTGTTTCCTGCGGAGTTTCCTCGGTTTCGGGAGTTGACGGTTCCTTTACTTCTTCGGATTGCCCTTTCTTCTTGGCAAGATATTCGATAACTTCTTCACTATTCATACGGTGTGATAACCTCAATCGCGGAATTTAGCTTTATATAATGTGACCCGCGCTGCCACGTTATATAATAATTAGTAGATTTCCTAGAGCATCCATTCAGAATCGAACTGAAATCCGCAGAATGGTAATCTGCAATACTGGCCTTTGTACTACGGATGCCTGTATAATGCCAGCAGATGGATTCGAACCACCGGTGTTAACTCAATATGGAGACGTGATCTACAGTCACGCGCAATCGCCGCTCTGCCATACTGGCACTTATTTACAGAATAATTAGTAAACTGTTAATTAGCCCTTTACGAAACGGTTATAATACTGTCCGATAGAAGGATAGTTGAGCCACTCCGCCATGCGAACCGGGTCGATACCGACGTACGGGTATACTCGGTTGTTCAGCTGGACCGTGGCCATGTTGGAATAAGGGTCGTAATCCATCGGGCCTACGAAACTGGAAGACTGCGTTACGTCCCTGCGCGGAACAGAATCGTCCCAGTATTTGGGATATTCCGCTTCACGTAATTCAGCCTGGGCAATGAGCGAAGGCATGAACATGGCCAGCGCGGAAGGATTCGTAGTCATAATCCTCTGGTAGTCCGGAAGGGTAGTTACGTCGAGAAGGGCCTCGTGTTCGTACGGGGTCTGGCGTTCTACTGCTTCTCTGACACCGCCGATGAGGGCGTTGTTTCCAAGCCCTGCACCGGTCATTACGTCGAAATGAATCATATTAACGTTCTCCTTGTGGTTTCAACATTCCCAGAGTATCTTCCATTCCCTTGACGTAGGCTTCGGATTCTGCCTCCTGCTGGTCGATTGCGACCTGTGCGGCCTTGATGTTGACGTCTTCCTGTTTGAGGATCGCGTCAGTATCAATCTTGTCGGACTGCAGCTGGAGCTTGGCCGTTTCGATAGCCATCTTGTCCTGTTCCTGTATATTGAACTTCTGGAAGTCGAGCTGACGTTGTTCTCTGTTGTCGATCATGGAGAGCTGGGCCGCGTTGAGCTGCTGTCTGAGCTGTTCGCATTCGGCGTTCTTCTGTTCGAGGGCGAACATAGTCTCGTCCATCTGGGCCTTCATCTGGTTCATCATGTGGATTGCGGCAGGATCCTGCTTGTCGGTTACGAACTGTACGTCAGGAGGCAGGTTGGCAACGATATTGCGGGAGAGTTCTTCTCCGAGGTCGTCCTTCAACGTGTCAGCGAAATACTTCGCGATGACCGGTTTCATATTGTCAGGCATAATCGTTGCGAGCGCAGTGAGTTCCTGTCTTGCCTTCATCTGGCGTGTAATTACAGAAGGACCGTTCTCGAGAGTGAACTTGAGGTCTTCGCCGCCGGTAAGCATCTGGATGATAATCTTCGAAACAGAACGGACAGCCTTGAACGCATTGTTGTAGTAATTGGCAGTATTGGATTCCTTCGAAATCTGTTGACGAAGGATTTCAGTTGCAGTACGTTCACGTTCTCCGCCCTGGATTCCCGTGAGAGGAATACCGGTTACGTCTTCGAGCAACGTGCGACATGTAGATACGGTAGCCTGCAAGTCACCGGTCTCGAAACCCTCGGTAAGTGGAACCGGCTGGTGTTCGCCCTTCCACAATACGGCTACAGAGTCGTCTTCGTTACATGCGGCCATGTTCTGCTCGAGACCGTCGATTGCGTCTACGTTGACCATGTAGTTGGCCTTTGCAGAACGTCCACAACGTTCGATGAGCGTAGAGTACGCGATATTGGCACCGAGTTCAAGACTCATGGTCTGCTGGACGATACCGTTATAGTTGAGTTCGCCCTGTTCATAGATTTCGTTACCCGCGATACGGATAATAGGGATGATTCGAATCGGGAGTTCATAAGCCTCGATGACCTTGTTTCCGCAAATCTTGTACATGTCTACGAAACCGTTGGAATTCTTACAGTAATAGGAAATGACCGCGACTGAATCTTCAGGCATGTGCCACTGTTTGAAATCTCCGATATTGATAAAGCACGGAGTATCAGGATATGTCATCGGAACTACGTCGTCTCCGTAGAGTCTCTTTGCCTTCTTGGTAGGGATGAAGTTGAGGATTGCACCTTCTTCGGCGTCGCTACCGTCTACCGTAGAAATCATCGGGTCGAATGCGACAGCGTTGATACGCGATGCGGATTCGATTACGACCTTCGGCTGACCAGTAAACTCGTCGGCCACGGTAGTTACCACCATATAACCGTAACCGGTGAGGCACGCCTTTCGGAACGCGTCGACCATTGCTGACTTGGAATCGTTATCGGCCTCGATTTCGTCAATCATTTCCTGAATCTGTTCGAGTCCTTCAGTCTTGTCGACCAGTTCCGTATGCCACGGGCTGTTAGAAACCGGGCTGGCGATAGCGTTGCAGAGTACGTTCCAGTTGTTAAGGCTCAGGTTGAGTCTCTTCTTGTTACGTCTGTATTTCTTCCTGAATTTGTCATTCCAGAAGTCTCCGGAATATGTCTGCAAGTCTTCGAGGGCGCGGTTGATTACGAAGTTATAACGCGCGTCCGACTTGTAGAGAAACGAATTGCAGTTATTTATAATTTCACGTTCTTCCATTTGAACCTCTTATGACAATAATTAGATTTGGTCCAGTTCGAAATAAAGTGTATCGCCGGACAGCTGGAAGTCGAACAGGCCAGCGCAAAGCGGAATATTCTTCAAATCCCACATAAACTGGTCACTCGAATTCTTCTTGAATGACGGATAGTTAGAACCGGATGCTACGCTGTCCATAAGGAATATAGTAAGACCACCAGAAGCACCTAGGCCTCTAGCCATGGTATTTACTATAACGTTTGCCTTTACATTTACGTTGATAGTACCGATAGTAAAGAACCTAGCCTGACCAGCCGAATAGTTGTCGTCCACTGTATAGATATATGCACCGGTGTTGCCGGTAATAGGGCATACGGCGGAAGTAGTTACAGGGTACTGGACTGGAGCGTTAACAGCGTTATTGAACGCCATAGTTCCGGTATTACCCTTGTAAGTATATACGTTGTAGTTGTCGTACTGGCTGGAAAGCGAACGGTTGACCTTGATAGGATCCGAATAGAGACCAACGTTGTCTACGATACTGAGTCCGCGAACCAGGTCTTCAAGTGCTAAATGAGGGTCATTGTAATCGACAGTACCGATTTGAATCTGGTTTGCGACAAAGTTGTTCACGAAGTTACCTGCGACGATGCGGTGTACGTGATAGACCGTGTGAGTACCAGTTGCGGCAGGGTCAGTATCTACCGTGATTTCTGCTTCCTGGTCGATACCGTAAACCTGGATAATATTACCGATGTTACAGTCCTTGACGTCAGCATATCCGCAATAAACCGGCACGTTCTGTACCGTATTGTAGAGATATGCGTGTTCGACATCGAAACTACCGTTACCGATGAGGTTTGCACCCTGACAGTTGAGGTTTGCAAGAGCGATACGATCCTGGGTTACGTTGATTGTAGAATCCTGGAGACGGATAGAAGCACCGCTGTTGAAACCTGCGGCGAACTTGACTATCATTTCGCAGTTCTTGAAGATATAAGTGTTTGCAGCCTTACCCTGAAGAGTAATCGCACCGGCACAGTTCTCGATATAGTAAGTATGAGGATTGTCGGATTCCTTCAATACGGCGTCTGCGTTTGTAGACTTGTAGTTGATGAGCCATCTGTCGGAATCTACCACGTTCTCCCACGGATTCTGCTGAGTGAGTCTACCCTTCCAGTCATAGTTGACCTGTACCTGTTGTTCCTTGATACGTAGCCACATCAGTTCCTTGTGTTCGAAGTCATCGAAATCGGCGATGCAGTTACCGTCTACGTGGATATACGGAGAACCGTAGAACATGTCTTCAGTAAGCTGGCAGTTTACGAAATAACAGCCTGCCGTAATCATATTCTTTGAATTGATGATGCAGTTGGTAAACGCGGAAATGCTTCCGAGAGACTTATTGAGGTTAACGGTACAGTTAGAGAACGCGAGCACCTTGTTGGTAGGCACGTTCAAATCCACTTCGCAGTTCGCGTAGTTGGTCTGGAAGAGGAACTCGTCGCTGTCAATATTGACATGACGCGGGTTGATGAACATGTACGCGCCCCAGGAGGTCTTCACTTCCTTGGAATTCAAGTTGGTAGAGTGGTTGTAGAATAGAGGATCGCCGTTGAATTCGGTAGTCCAGATATTGGAAGTACCGGTATCGAGGAACGTTACGTCCTTGGCTATATCCACGAACGGGATTGTGAAGCTGAGGTTGTTGTACTTGTAGAACTTGTAGTCACCGTTGGCCGAGAAGTACGGACGGATATTTACGGAATTACAGTAAGCAATCCACTGTTCGATTCTCTGAGTATTTCCCGTGAAGTTCGTAGTATTCTGAGGGAATATACCGTAATGTCGGGAATCGCAGTGTTCTGTCGGTTTGACCATGACCCAACGACCGGTAAGTTCAGGACCCTGAATTATCGCACCGTTGTCGTCGTTATCCGTTAGGCTGGGGTTCCAAATATAGTTAATCGGCTCCTTGTCACCTGGCTGATTGTAACCTAACAGAGTGATAATCTTCTGACCACAAACTTCAGGAACTTTATCGATTTCGATAGCTCGAAGTTCTTCGATACTACCTACGCACGTAGCCGCATCGGAACTGATATGCTTGAGTATGTCGTTGATATTCTCGGAAGTATACTGGAGAGACCACAACGTATCGTCGTTGATGTCGATGTCCTGGGAACGGATGGACGTGAAGTCGCCGGTTCCGATATACTTATAGAAATAAGCCACCACGTCGGTATCGATGAATACCTGGTGTTCAGTACGGCCATAAATGTCCGTAATCTGCGGATTATCAAGGGGAGTATTGTCGGAATCAAAGATGGGAGCTACAGTATTCCCATCCTTGACGTTGAACATCACGCAGCCCTTGAGCGGCTTGTTGTTATTGTCGAGGTATCGATTCCATGTGTCCCAGTTTCTCATTAATTGCCTCCGAGTAAGTTAAGCTTATACATATTGTATATTCGTTCTTCTTCTGCTCTTTCAAGTTCTTCAGCAGCCTGGTCATCATACCATTTCTGAATCTTAGGACCGATTCCGAACGGTATACGTGTAAAGGCCTTGCCTTGTTCCTGTTGATAACCGCCAAGCTTATTAGTAATTAGATTCTTGAATGCTTCTTCATTACGTAATTGAGATTCAGAAGGCAACCTGGAATAACCGACTTCTGCACCGATATACTTGCTCAGAACCGGATCCTTCTGCATGAAACGAATATCCTCGTCAGAAAGACCGGCCTTTGAACTTACTTTCTTACCTTTCTCGTTATACATTCCCTTGAGCTTCTTCAAGATAGTTTCACGGGTAGCATAAATATCAGCATTATCGTAGTAATCGATTGCTTCGCTTCTGAGGAAATCCATCATTTCAGGATTTGTTACCTGTTTATCAATATCTCCGATATTCTTACCGATACGTTCCTTATCCTTGATTAATGTCAAGTCGTTATTAATATTGGAGAATGTTTCTTTACGTGCTTCCTGTGCAGACTTGCCTTCGCCTAAGTTCATAAGACGTGTACCAGTCTTACCACCTGTAACTTTATTTAGAACTGCACCGCCGGTTCTCAAGAAACCTTCACCAAGCATATTCGTAATAATACCAGAACCTACGTCAGCCTTACTGAAATCACCTCGACCATAAGTATTCGTACTGTCATATGCGGCAGCGTCAGCGACTTCAGTAAGAACCGGAGCCATAGAATTTGATAGAATTCTGCCTACAATAAATTTGCCAGCCGGATTGGCTATGAACTTCGCTGCACGGCCGTAAGGAGTAGCTTCGAGACCGGTCTGGAGCAAATCGAGACCATAATCTTTCAGTTGAGGTTCTTCACCGCGTTCAATAGCTTCCTGAGTCCTCTTTGCAACGAACGGCATGACCGTACCGAGTACACCTTCATGAGCCGCGTCATAACGGTTTCTCCTGATAGCCTCGTCAGTCATTTCCTGGATAACCTGTCTTGGTTCGCGACCTTGCTTTGCTGCAACGATTGCAACCTGGTTATACGGAATATTGGCAGTATTCTTATACCAATCTTTACCGAAAGTCTTGTCGTAATCAATCTTCTTGTCATAGCGTTCGCCGACTATAATATTGCTGAAACCTGGCATACGCTTGAGTTCAGGTTCGGTAAACATACGGAGCGGCAAATCACGGTTGGCCCAAACAGTATTTACAATATCGCGGTCGTCTTCGTAACCCTTAATCTTGGTATAAAGACCGTCAAGAAGGGCACGTTTCATATTGCCCTTCTCGTAACGGTTGATTTGGTCACGTATTTCCTTTAATAATGTTTCTTTAATCTTACTGGCCATTTATTACCTCTTATTTGTAGGCTAGATGTCCGTTTACTACTTTCATCTTCGGATGCTGTTCAAGATAAATGTCCTGCTCTGCATCTGACATCTTCTGGAAAGCATCATCAGCTTTCCTCAATGCTGCGGCAGCACCGGCACGACGTTCTTCGACTGTCTTACCGAGATTGTTTACCTTAGTAATCAAATCGTCTTCGTCTTTAGCATCTTCAAGAAGCTGTTTCTTAATGGCATCTGTATATTGATTCTTTGGAGTCTTCAGACGTTCGTTGAATCTCTTATGTCGTTCAGTACGTTGCCATTCGGTTTCCGGTTCTTCAGTGCTCCAGTTCTCGTTCATGAGGGCTTCTTCAGCTTCAGGACCGCTGATAACGAAAGGATCTTCCTTTGTACCTGCAGGCATTGCCGGCATACGAAGCTTCTCGTCAACTAGACCGCCGTAGTATTCAACCTTGTTCTTTGCATATTGCAAGTCACGTTGAGCCATGAACCATTCAGGTGAACCCGGCTTTACGTTCTTCAGATTCTGTTCTGCATAAGACTGAAGGGCTACAGCATTCTGATAATTCATAACGTTCTGTGCAGCGCGTTCTTCTACAGTATTCTGACGGTTAAGACCGGCAATCTTCTCTGTAGATTCACGCTGAAGCCTGTTCTGTTCAGCCTGCCACTTCTGCTGTTCGCGTGCACGGTTAAGCTGTTCAGCAAGATTCTTGGCGTTCTGTTCGCTCTGGAACTGTTGCTGGGCAGCTAATTGGTCCTTGTTGTACTGGTACTGAGCCGCCTGGTTGAACGCATTCTGGACAATCTGACCAGTATTCTGTACCGCGTTGGCCCAAGCCTGCGGCTGCTTCATGTAGTTCTCGTAATCGCGTTGAATCTGGTTTGCACGTTCGCGCATTGCGTTGCCGAGCATTCCGCCGTAGTTGATATTGTCTCTTTGATAAATACCTGCCATGATTCCTCCTATTAGTACAGACCTGCCATAGCCGAAGCGTAACCGACCTGCGCATTGAGTTTATCCTGTTGTGCAGCCATCAAATCCGACTGACGAGCGTCCATTGTATCGTAGTAGTTGGAAGCGAGATTACCCTGGAGACCGATCTTGTACTGTGTAGCCGAATTCAAAGCGTTGAGACGGTTCTGGTTGTTCTTGATTGCGTCTGCATACTTCTGGTATTCGAAGCTGCGGTCATTCTGGTAATCCTGCATTGCCGTACGGTAGAGTTCGTCGGATTTCTCGGAAACTCCCTTGGCGATATTCAATGCGGCTCCCGTACCTCTTCCTAGACCGGCGCCGGCGGCCGTATGTTGAATTGCGTTAGCCGTATCGCCGATAATGGCGGAATAGTAAGGGTTGATGAAGTCTTCCTTGGTCTTATTATATTGGTCATCGAAATTACCGATGTCAGCTACGTAATCGTTCGGGTTGTAACCGGCGATAGCCTGCTTATATGCGTTTACGTCCGCCTGTGTTCCGAGCGAACCTCGAGTGTTGTAATACTGGTTAATCTGACTGATGAGCTGGTTGTACTGGGCATCCGTAATCTGACCCTGTTGACGAAGCTGGGCTGCGGCGTTTGCACGTGCCTCGGCTTCCCTCTTTGCGGCCTCGTTGGACCAGTAACCCGAGATAGCAGCACCACCTATCTGTCCTGCGGCCGCTGCAGCGGCTCCTGCGATAATTAACGGAATGATAGAGTTATCCTCCTAAAGGGCTATCCAATGAACTATTGTAGGTTCTACCAAGTCTAAAGTGAGAAAGGTATTCGTCTCCACGCAGCCCTTTATTCCATGTAGGCTTCCCTTTCTTACCTATTGAAATTCGTTTACACCAATCTTCGTTACGATTGCGCTGTGCTTTATATTGATTCGATTTAGCCTCGTCAAAGTTGTTATTCTCCTTGTAAGTGCACCAGCGAAGATTGCGTATGTCATTGATATTCATAGCGGTAGGTTCATGTGTAATATGGTCAACACAGTCCCTACCGAGCTTAATATCTTCTTCAGTCTTAGGTATGAAATGTTCGGCAATAAGTCTATATGCTCGTACTTTCTTACCATTGACAGTAACATTCTGTCTATACGGTATAGGTTCTATAATTCCGTTATGACGTTTCATAAGGCCAGTATCTGATATTGCAACTATACTGCGCCCTTGTAACATTTCAGGTTTCAACTCTAACCACTTCATAACAGAATAATTAGTTCCTTTAATTCCACTTCTTCAATACAAGAACACCGAATCCGTTAACGTTACTAGCCAAGTTACAGGTCAAAGTGCTGTCCTTGACCTGTATTCTTTCGCCGTTAGAAAGCTGAATGAAACCGTCATATACTTCCGGAAGCTTCACGTTGTCGTATTTGGCCCCGGACATGAGGTTGATGATGAGTACGTTCTTCAATACGGTGAAAGTGGCCAGTTTCTGTCCGAGCTGGCCGTACTGACCCTTTAGGGCCTCGATATTCTTGTTACTTGAGTCGTATCTGACTATCTTTATGTCGATATTGTTCATAAATCTCCTTAGAATGTGGAACAAGGACTCCATGAAATCTGAAGGTTCTCGATACTCATCGGGATATTCTCCGTAGTGGAGATTTCGAGAGTGAAGAACCTGCCCATGCCGCATCCGAAGATATTAGTCTCGTAATCGTACTGGCCAATCTTGCCCATATAGCTGTCTTCATAATCGGACCATGTAGAACCGTCCCAGCTGTACCTGACCGAGACACGAGGATTGGCCTCGAGGTTGTCGTACTGGTCGTTGAAACTGTGCTGGCCGTTGTTGATGATGAGTCTCATGTCGTCGATATAGAACGGCTGGTTATTTGAAGTCAACACGCCACCACGTCTCATCTTGTAGATCGGGCGACCGTCATGTTCAGTGTACTTGTTCTCATCCATGTAGCAGAGGGCAGTAGGCGTACCTACGTAAATCTTGCCGTATGCGAATGTAGCGTTATTGTAGCGCCAGTATGTCAGACGGTTGTTCTTGTCGTAACTGGCACGGTAATGCCATGCGTCTTCCGTGACGTCGTATACGAAGGTCTTCTTGGAATCCTCGAAAGTAATCGAGTAGAACACGTGCTGGTGTTCCTGCCAGATAGAACTGTATGCGTTCTCCGGATTGACTATCTGCGTAATCTCGCGTTCGATGTCCTGCGTCGAAATACGCTTGATTGTAGTATCGGAAATCATGAATACGCCGTTGTCGCCGATGTCAGAACTTCCTAACCAGAGAACCGTATTGCCCAACATTGCCAGAGAGTTCGGAGCCTTGATACCGATATTACCGGCGGCGTTGTCCGGCGAGCTGAACGGGTTATTCATGTCGTCGTTATAACTGAATACCTGCCAGGAACGTTCGCCGAAAGTGTACAGTTTGGAGCCGTTGGAGCAAAGAGCGATGGTATTGTCCGGACACCATTCGGAATAGGTAATGAAACCGTAATCCGCAAATTCTACTGTCTGGACACGGAATACGTCGTATTTCTCAGGAGTATCGTCAGCAGTACCGTCGATGAAATCCTTGTAGAGGTCGTAATACGCATCCTGGATTTCTCCTGCCTTGTACTGTTCCTTGGTAGCGTCGTCGAGTCCCATCCACCAGGTAATGAAGTTGTTGCGCATCGCGTAGAACGAAGCGTCCTGTGTATCCTCGATTTCGAACGGGTACTGATAGGAAGTATAGAACGCGTCGGTACCTGCGTCGTTTACGATGAGGTAGCCGTAGAGATATGCGCAATGGGTAGGCTTGATGTACGTATCCTTGGAATTGACACGGAGAGGAAGCTTGATAGCGCGGAAATCGAGTTGCTGGTCACCTACCGAAAGACCGGTATTGACCGCGTAGACGTTGTAACCGTCGACGATGATAAGGTGAGGATGAGCGGAACCGTAACCACCGGTCTCAGTCATGTGGCACTGAGAACCGTAGGAATTGACGTTGGCGATAAATTCGACGTTGTGGTTCTCGTCGATTAGGTAAAGAGCGTTGCCGAATACGGCATACAGTACGGGACGGTTATCGTAACCGCGAGATACACGGTACATGCCCCTGCACTGACCGTTGATGTCCGCTGCCTTGACTTCTCCCATGACAGTTCTCATGAGTATGGCCGTAGACTTCTCGTTATCGTTCTGCTGCTGTTCGACGAACATGTTACAGGACTCGCCGAGACCTACCTTGGCGAGGTTGGACTTCGATATTGTTCCTGCGATATTCTCGATTAATCTGGATTGATTGGCCATTCAAGTCCTCCTTAGAACCAGACGCCTGTAAGAAGTTCGGAAGGCGTTGCAGTATGGTAGTCATTATCGAAGTAGTCGCTGCGTACAATCTGGCGCGTAATGGCCTTCGGGGTACGAACGTTGTCTACGAGGATTCTGACTTCGTTCTCGAGTCTCTGCATGTGGGCGTCGTCGAGACGAGGGAACTGCAACGCGAGCTTATGGGCGAGTGCGACAATGAGCAACTCGGTGTAGTTATCCGGAATGTAGAGATCCGAATCTACGTCGAATTCGATAGCCTCGTTGTAGTTAATCTTGAGCCTGCGGTTGAGCATTGCGATACCCGGCTTTACCTTGATAAGCCATTCGCCTTCGGACTTCTCGATGACAGTATAGACCGGTGCGGCGTTCAGATAGGAATCGAACTTGTTTGCAGGTACGAAATCGAGTTCCTTGTAAATCTTATAAGGAAGTTCAGTCTGGGTAACGAGGAATACGGAATTGATCTTCGCTACGTCACGTACGCATACATGGTTCATGCCGAGATACGCTTCCATCTGTTGGATTCTCGGATAGAGCGGGTCAAGAATAGTCTGAGCACGCCAGTCGTAAACGTCTAATGCCGGACTGAAAGCCACGAATACCGTATTCGGAGTGTCCTTTGCCATTGCCCATACTTCGTTATCGACATCTTCCCTCGTAACCGGGCTTGCGAGAAGTGCCGCAGATGAATCGAAATAACGGTTGTTCTGGCCTGCAACGAAGTCCGTCTCGTCATAAATATGAGTAACTTCCGTATTCTTGACGATTACGGAATTCTGAGTGAAATTTAGTAAATTGTCGGAATTGTATTTGGAAACGATACCCCTGAGGAGCTGATATGCTGTCTCGAGAATGTCACCCGGCACAGCCTGCTTGCGCGGGACAAGATTGATTCGGCTGGTCGCTTCCTTTATAATCGAACGTACGTCCATCTAAGTTCTCCTTATCATTATTCTTTCCATAATAATTAGAACGGAGGATGTCGCAAGCTTCCGAATTTCTCCTATCGTACTCCTCACGGGTCATAATTCCGGAATAATAGTGTTCGAACATGTAGTCCGTGTTGCAAATCCAGGGTCGGTGGTCGTAAATTGTACATTTATTTGACTCCTGGTCTAGGAATCTGCATACGGTAGAGCCTTCTATGGCCAGTTCGGGTATGACGTGCCTGCAGCACGGGGCTTTACAGTGTTCACATTTAATCATGGTTGTAGAAATTGAAGTACGCGAGGTACTTGTCGGCCACTTCAGAGGCCTTCTTGCTGTTATATTCCGGCATTTCCGTGTAATGGTTCATCGCGTATATCGAAAGCGCTATCGCGTCGGCCAGGTCGGGTGAATGTCCGAGCTGTTTCTTGATAATTTCCTTCGGAATCAGGGCAATCTGGCCCCTGTTGTTGATAGTGGACTCTATCGCGAGGAATTCCTCCTTGGCGTCGTCCGGTACCCAGAATCCTTCCCTGATAGCCTTCGCGGCTTCCATGTACATTTCCGTACGAGCGTTCGGGTATCTTTCCTCGTCGAAGGGCTTCTGGCCGAAGTTTACCTTGCCTAATATGATATTCTTCTTCTTTAGAACATCGACAAGACCAAGGCTGTAACCTCCGGTAGCGTCCGCATTACCGGCCAAGACAGTATATTTGTCATATAGAGACTTAATGATACCAGCTTTCTCGAAAGTGTCCTGTATATTCTTGACATATTGCTCCTTTACTCCGTATTTGTCCGACATTACCATTGCGTCGTTATCCGCCCCTAGGCCTGCCACGTCTAGACCGAAGAAACAGTCCTTGTCCTCGTTTCGTTTCTCATGAGGGAACTCATGCCTGAATATAATCTGTGACGCCACATCGGTATCGAAGATTTCACCGAGACACTGCTGCCTGAATAGATTGGATCCGATAATATATCGTTCCTCGAGTTCCTTCTTGAATTCCTCCGAAGTGAACGGGTTATCGCGGTACGTAGCGTGAATAACGCAATCATCGTGGTCCTTGACTACCTTGGAGAACCAGTTCTGAACCTTGTCCATCGTGGAAGGAGAACTGATTAGACGAGTCATCGAAGGATATTTGGAACCGCGCATACGGTCCTTTGCATAGTTATAGATTTCCTCGCAACAGTATGCGGCCTCGTCTATCGCCAGTATGGCAATCTCAGATAGACCTAGCAAAGAACTAGGATTCTCGGAAGAATAGCAGAACAGCACGGAACCGTTGTCGAAATGCAGTTCCTGCGATGTCTTGTTCCAGTCGATATTGACTCCAAGCTGTGAGGCGAACCCGAGAATCTCATAGATTAGAACCTTGGTCAATGCCTTGTAGTTCTGCGCGATGATGATACCTCGGATTCCTTCCTTCTTGAGGCATTGCAGAACCAGCCAAGTAGCTAAGATTCTTGTCTTACCAGCCGAAATAGCCGTACAGGCAATAACGAGAGGGTCGTCGAATCTCTCCAGGAACTTCTTCTGCCATTTGGATAACTGATAATTCATTTATTCCTTTACAGTAAACGTTATATTGAACGGATTATTATTTCCCCCGTTATCGGTAGATTCGGCCTTGATTTCTGTAACTTTCTTGTCCTTACTCCATCTGTCCTTGTCCCTGCGTTCGAGAATGTCCATGTAATACTTCGCGTGCGGGTCGGTTAGCAGCTTCTTCGTAAGGTAGTTACGTACGGCCAGAAGCTTTACTTCGTACCATTCGTCTTCGATTTCATCGATGATAGTTCCTACCGGGATATAGTTGAAACAGAGCTTCTTGAACTCTTCCTTGTTAGCCGTAGAGATCATTCCTACGGTCAAGTCTATATTGATTTCAGGTACTACGAGAGTTCCGATTTGTTTGTATAACGTGATGTGTTTGTAGTTCTCTTCGAGCCATTTAGTGAGTTTCATATTTCACCCCCGTGGTCTAGACGTTCGTAGGTTTCGAGCGCCTTCAAATAACGTTTGATTTCGTCGAGAGACTGCATTATACACGCCATCATGATAGCGATGTCGTTGCTGTTGTCCCTCTTGTGTTCGATAGGCTTTACTTCTTCTTTAACTGTTTGTTTCTTAGTTGCCATTTAAATTCTCCTTGTTGAACTCTATTTCATGAATTTGATGATTAATAAGGTCTACTCCGTCTTCCCAACTAAATCTACCGTATTTCAAATAATAATTACGTTCTCTTTGATATAATGTTCTGTTATCACGTTGTTTAATACCATATCTTTCAAAGTATGCCTTTCCAAATACAGTATGCTGTGATTTCTGTATTTCACGTAGTTGCTCTTTAAGTTTAATTAGTTGTTCTTCTGTATGTTCTCCCCATTTATGAGGATGAGGTTTACCTTTCCTAATTTCACTATTCTTTCTTCTATATTCTGGATCTTTAAATCTTTCTTTAATGGCTATGCTCATCTTTAATTTGGCTTCATCTGTATGTGGGTGACCTTTATGTGAAATACCTTTCTGTCTTTCTGAGTTAAACTGATTAGCTATAACTACTGCTTCTTCATAGTCTTCTGCCATTTGCTCAGCTGTTTCAGGAGTCATAAATTTCAAACCTTTCTTGGCCATGAAAGTAAATGCTGTAGCCATACGTTGACGAAACCCTTTCTTTGCTAATAAGTAGTAATAGTAATGTACCAGGAAATGATCCGCTAATGACAATGATATGAGATTATCAGATTCATTATCTATAGGTTCGCCAAGCATCTTGCTAAAGCTTCTTGGAAATTTATGGTGTAGATTTCTATTAGATACAACCTTCTTGGGATATTTCTCATTCTTGGCAAATATATCAAGAACTCTTTGCCAATACTCATTATCAGTGTCAAATACTAAAGAATAATCATGTTTCATATCGTATTTATAATTAGGAAACTCCCCGGGGGCTACCCGGAGAGCTAGGAGTTAACTGATGACAATAAACTATGGACACAGAAGGGGCTCGAACCCTTATGGAACCCGGTGCAAGCGGGACGCCTAACCTTTCAGCCACTGGCCCTTATGCTTAATAATTAGTCCAATACCGAGAGAATTTGGTCAACTTCTTCGGCATAGAGCAAAGCCCTGTACTTATATTCGATTCTAGGGAGTATCTTTGTAACGAAATGACGAGATAACGCCCTTATAGCCTGCATTCTGTTCTCGTGAGTATGTGTACCTGTTTCATAAACACAGCAACACGATACTTCCCTGTCGCTTATGTTGGGAATAGCGTTTGTCGGATATAATGCCATAGACATCTTCGTACACATGTCATAAAGAGAACTGTAATGTTCTTCATGCAACGTGTAGTCATACTTCCCGAGTAGCATGCAGTGATGTTCAGGTCGCAAGTACCATAACTGGCTTTCTACGCTTCTGATTGTATGTTCTATAACTGAATTCATAGTGGCGAAGGTGGGATTCGAACCCACATAACGTTATCAACGTCCATAGGAAGTCATGATGCGGCTATATGCGCGATGGCTATTTCCATCCATGCTTCGCCATAAATATGCTCCCATTGATGCAGTCTCCGGGAGCGATAAGGTAATTATGTGACTATAAATATATATTGTTTAATGTGAATTTGTGAATTAATGTGTCCGTGGCGGTTTAATACCAAGAACATTTATAATATAGTAAATTTATTGCCTGGCATATCTAACGTCATGAATTTATTCCGGTATTCCCTTCCAGCATAGCCAGGCATATCCGGGTATTCATGTCGGCGTTCAGGTGATGTTCAGCTATAACCCTAAGCTTCATACCGTCTGAAGGATTGTATTTGGCCAGTTCCTTTACCAGCTTATCCTTAGTGTCAAGAGGTTCGTAACCTCTTCCTGTAAAGTTCGAATGCGCGTATTCGAAGAACTTCTCGGGTATAATGTAGCCGCAACCAGTATTCGGATTCAATGAACGGTTGTCCCACGATACCACGCACTTGCCGCAGGCCATTCCGACGTATGCAGACCTTCCGATTCCTACAACTATGTCGGAATCCTTGACCAGGTCCTCGACGTTCCATACCCTGTCCTTTACATCCTTCGGAACCGAATTGAATTTATATCCGAGTTCTTCGCATGCCTCTTTCAACAATGTATCGTCGCCCTGGCATATAGAGAGTACTCTGACAGTTTCCGACTTGTTATCGTCAGGCTTGAACCTCTGAAGGTCTATGCCGTTGAGCATTACCGGTACTTCCATTCCGAACTTCTCCTTCATGAAATCGGCGATTTCTACAGATACTGCGATATACGCCTTGCAACCGTTGACTGGATATTCAAGCGTAGTAAACTTGCTGTTCAGAAGCTGCAATACGTCGCATCTTCCAGCGAAATGAGAAGTAGTTGCGCTCTGGCAAGTGATTGCCATGTCAACTTTACGACCGTCGTACTTCTGTATTCCGTTTGATTCAAACCATCGTTCCGTCATGGAACCGGTTCCTAGGTCTCCCGACCAGTAATAGATGTCGTAACCTCCCATACGGAGCAACGCTGAGGCCATGTCGACCAGCAGCGTAGTTGTACCTCCTAGGAATTCGAATTTATCCTGTGCTAGAACTATCGATTTAGTCATTGTTCATCTCTTATCATTTAATTATACCGACCTTACGTAAATATTCCGTTTCTTTCCCGAATTCTTCACGCGGATAACCGCATGTAATGTCCAGTAGTTTGGATTCGTCTTCTACGTTAACGAAGAACCTGCGGAAGCTGTAACCTACCTTTCTATCTTCACATTCAGTACTGGTCTTCTTTCCTCGTTTAAATCCGTATTTGTGCATAATCCAGAACAGACCCAAATCGTCTAGCGGTACGTTCTTCATGAAGTTCCTGTCGATATGCTGTATGAACTTCTCGCAAACCTTTGAAGAATATACCATATACTGTCCCATCGTATACTGGTCAGATCTCGTACACAGCCAGTCCGCATCCTGCATGTTCTTCTCGATTTCCTCGAGATAAGTTGGAGGATAGCTAACGTCGTCGTCCGCTGTAACAAGGATATAGTCGTCGTATAGGTGTCTTCCGATTGTCGGCATAATCTTGGCGTATACCTTGATGTCGTCACCGCGGAAATATACCTTGAAATTGGGATATTTCTCACGGAATTCCATAACCCATTTAGGAAGATCCGGAATACCGTGCGGGAAGTTCTCCAAGTCGAGGTTGAGTTCCAGCAAATCCGGTTTCCTAGTCTGTTCTAGCAGCGACTTTACTGTCGCCTCAGCCTGTTTGATTCTCTTAGACCAACTTGTCATGCTTACGATAATCTTAGTCATTCCCTTACCTTTCCCTTTACTTTGAATACTTTATTGAACTGTGAATAATCTACACCTTCGACTGGCTGGTTGAGTGCCACTATAAGTTCATCAGAATCATTTACCGATGATGCAATCTTATGAATAATATCCGGTAATTGATATACTAAAGCATTACGTAATAATTCATAATCGAAATCTATGAACATCTTATCGTCTACATAGTATCTTACTTTAACAGTCATTACTTGTCTCCTTCAACCCATTCGTTTGCTTTCTGTTCGCCTTCTTTCGTAAATACGTAAGCCGGTCGGTTTCTTTCCATCCACGTGTTGTAATCAGTCAACGCCCTGGCCATCTGTTCCTGACTGCACGCATGTGTAGGAACATAAGGTGGTACGTCATCCGGTTTCCATGAATAGTTATGTTCGAAATCGCATTCCGGGTGGTAATTGGTAGGAATATTCGGCTTACCGTAGCCGTACTGCGAGAGCCACTGGTCGAATACGACATCCTCCAGCTTCTTTATTCGTTCTTCCATTTCTCTTAACTTAATTTCTGTATCGGTCATTCTGTTTCTCCTTGATTAAATTGTACAGCTGGATGCTGTCCTCGATGTTATGCCTGATTCCGTGAATCATGTATTCCTGGTTGTCCATCCACTTTCCGGTAGTAACCTGAGCGGACGTCTTAGGCCATTCTAGACTCATATGTTTATTTATATTGACCATACAGTCCAGAATGTCCGTATTTAACGACATTTCCCTGAACTTCATCTCTAGCATGTCCCTGTCGTAGTCGTAGTTCCCGTAACCCCTGAAGAATACCTTGAAACCGTATTTCCTGGCGTTCCCGATCAGCTTGTGGATGCTTTCTATGAATTCCCTGTAGTCGTCGAACGAATGTATGTTGTACTTGTCAATCATACTGGGAACTTTAGTTCCGCTATAGTGTACGGCCTTGGTCTTACTACCGTTCGGCAGCTTCCTGGGTTCTTCCGGCAGCTTGCATACGTACGTTATGTTTCTGTTGCCGTTGTACATTGTCATGCACCAGAGTCTCGTCCCCGGGTCGTAGTGACCGCCTTCCGGGAATATCTTCTTATTAATGTCTCGCGAGAGAGAATCTCCCTCCAAATCAATCGTCACGTAGTCTATGTTCATAATACTCCTAAATATAGCAAAGTTTCGTTTACACTATACTATATATAAGAGTTTATTTCCGGGTTTCGCCAGATTCTGTCAACAGTTCCCTAACAGTGTCGATATTTACCTCGAGGTCTAGACCGTAAGCCCTAATCAAAGTTACCTGCAACATGGAGTCTTCCATGCCCAACATACCTCTAATCGCAGAGACTTGAGAAGGAGTCAGCGTGGCAAGCCATTGTTTGCATTTGGAGATACTCTGGAGGTTGTTTCTCTCTCCAGGAGTAAGTTTACGTAGCTCGTAATTTAAATAGCTCTGGACACGCTTTACGGAGATATGACGATTCTTCAACGCGGATTCGAACTTACTGTTTATTTCGTATATATCGTGGTCCAGCAGGTATTGTGTCAGTTCCTCGTAGCTGTTCATGTCGTCAATCCAGCTGTACTTGGTCTTTCTCTTCTTATAATAGTAACCGGTAGGGAAGAACTTGACGATTTCCTCGGAAGGTCCGTAGCCTTTCCACTCGTTGATAACCTTGTCGCGTACTGTCTTTATGATAAGTCCGGAATATACGTCCCAGGTACCTTTGATATAGTCTTCTACTGGCTTGTTGTGAGTAATACGGTTGAACAGCAGCTCGTCGATGTCATTCTTTATATATTCAGGGTTGGGCTCGTTTATAGGATAGTTTAAGGCGGTCTTAACCACCATGTAGTCGACGAAACACGCCGCGACCAGTCTCTTGACAGCGAAGTCTACGCCCTTGAAAGATCTAACCACGTCTATGGTATGGTTGTTTCCGAGATATAGGTTGGGGATGAAATAACCCTTCAGTTTGGGTAACGTCTCTGCATATTGTTCTTCGAGAGACTTGCTGTGCTCCTGGTTCCAGGAGTCATAACTTCGTTTGATGATTAACTTGACCAGATACTGTGGTCTTCCGTAAGTATACATAAATGATTACTACCTCTTCCTCTGGTATTACTACCTGAAATCCTGGCCAGGAAGAGG
>Ga0265301_10001693_pt1 | contig 27913 bp, 46 predicted proteins | sample AusTroGonzalo_MG_2_FD_193488 | JGI IMG/M metagenome (GOLD analysis project Ga0265301, IMG submission 193488) | Bovine rumen microbial communities from tropical cattle in Woodstock, Queensland, Australia - Gonzalo_04 | ecosystem: Host-associated > Mammals > Digestive system > Stomach > Rumen ... | reverse complement strand
CACTTCGTTCCCATACGGCAGATTCCATATGTCCGCTATGTCCACATAGAAAGCTGCGAGAAGAACCAATATCTCATATATGGCTTTAAGGATGTCATATGTTCTATCTGATAGTTTCATCTTATTTCTCCTATCAATGGCGAAAGTATTCGTTGTATTCGTCCAACGCTCTCTCCATTTCGCCTGTGTTGTTGTTGGTGGCGGCGTGTTTCAGTAACTGATACACCATGTCACCCTGTTTCTGTTGGTCTTGCTGAATGTCATCAACTTTCTCGCCAATCTTCTCGACATCACGCTGAATCTTGGTCATGGCTTCAAACGGCTTCTTGCCCCAATTCCAAACCACAGTAATCGCACCGATGATGGCTGCGAGAGTGATGATGTCTTGTACTGTAACTGTCCATTCACTCATGTTTGATTACCTCACGATATTGTGATTGTGCCGTCACCTGTGATTAGAGCAAACCCACCATATCCCACTTCAATGTTTCCTGTGGCAGTCAAAGTGACCTCATCGTAACCATAGATTTGCAGTTTGCATTGACCTTTGTAAAGGACTATCTCGAAATCGCCAGGCAAATCTCCATCGGTGATGTCACTATACATTTCTCCATCATATAGGTTAGGACAAACAATTGTATAACCATTCTCGGATTCGTTTGTTATCGTGACAGTAGCCGTAGAGAAGTCACTACTTCCCCCACCGCCACCGCCACCACTTTCGCCCATTGCGTTGGCAAGGAGCATTTCAAATATGCTCATGCTCCCACCTCTTTCCATGTTGTGCCGTCAAAATAGTACACTTTCTTGGTGTTCAGTTCGTAGAACAGAGAGTTCACCCCGCAATCGGTCGGCTTGGAGTCTGTGGATAGTCCGGAAAACTCTTTGTAGTTTCCATTGAATCCTGAATTGTCTTTGATTTCTCTAATCATTTTTATCCTCCGATAAGATCACATAGTTTTATACCGTACACCCTGGCGGTGTAAGTTCCGTTTATTGTTCCAGACCTCGATGAGTTGTATCGTGCATACATAGCAAAGGTCGCAGTCCCGTTGCTCGTTGTTGTCACGGTACACGAGTTCGGATATATTCCATATGCTGTGGTACTGGAAGTAGTCTGCGTCACGCTTGACGATGATAACTTGGCGTTCCATTTAGCGTTAGCCATCACCGCAGCGTTCTTCGTGGCTGCGTTCGTAGAGTTCACTATGAACGCTGCTCCTACGGTAGCCATATGTCTGTTAGCCACTTTTGTATCGACAGACGTTTCTACTAAAAGAACGTCATAGGCGTTGATATTCGTAGCAGCTACGCTCACGTTCATGTTCGTGGAAGATGTGGTCGATGTGCTGTATGCTCCTATTGCCTTTGTAGACAAAAGGTCTCCGATACCGCTTCCGCCACCTCCGGACACGTTGACTACAAGAGAAGCGAGGTTCGTGACATCGTATGTTCCGTTAGCGGTTTTTGTCTCGGATCCTGAAACGAGTTCCGAAGCTGATACTGTCACCGCCGTACCGTTGGCTGTTCCTGCTGTAACATATCCAGCCGTTCTCGTGACCATTGGCGTGACAGTAATGGAATGATTCGTTACTGTTCCTTTGGATGCACTCGCAGTAGCTCCGCCTGTTGCCACCGTTGCCGAAGCGTATGTAGTGACATCTTTCGTACCGGCGGAAGTAATGGAGAGCGTTCCGGAAACAACGTCACTCGCTGAAACTGTAACTGCTGTACCCGTAATAGAACCGCCGTTGATATATCCCGTGGAGTTAGTGACAAACGGTGTGACTGTTATCGAATGGTTACTGACCGCACCCTTTGACGCCGTGGGAGTTCCAGCGGATCCTGCCTGAACGCTTGTCGATGCAGAAGATGAATAGAATCCTGCCGGAGCCGTTACCGTTGCACCTGAAGCGGAAAGGTCAGAGGAGGTTCTTGAGGTAATAGCTGAACCCACATAGTTAGACGGAATTGCGTTGACCGTTACCGCACCTTCCATCATATAGTTCGTTCCACCGATGGTCTGTGAGGATTCTGTGGGAGTTACGGATGTGCCTGTTGCTATGGCATTGTAGTTGGTATCTATAACGCTGACAGGCGAATCTATCCACCCATAATCATTGACCTGAAGATAAGCTTCATTATGCCATTTACGCTGACCGTTCTGCGTGGTGAAGTAATTGTCAACTATACCCTGTACATCTGCTTGAGGTACAGTAGCCGTTGCATAGTTGGTTACATCTGTGACCCCTGCGGAAGTGATGTCGATATTCCCTGTAGGAGTTATCCCACCACCGCCTGTTTCGATGTTATCCACCGCTTCGACCATCTCGTCAAGCGTTAGCGTTAACGCTTCTCCGCTTTTGTTCGATATGGCATTGGCGAGGATATCAATCTTGTTTTTATCGACTATTACATTAGGCATAACTGTTGCTCCTAATAATTACGATTTCATCCCAACCCTCGGAGTAGGTGGGCGGTTCAAAGAATCTCGATGCGTTGCGAAGTATTTGTGGATGACGATTCCTGTCCTCTCTCTGTATGGATTCGTCTGTTGTCACATCGATGAAAATGCACCTTTTCCATCTGTTCTGTGCTGCGAGGACTCTTTCCCTTTCCTCGGAACGACCAAAGTACCCCTCGACAACTACATCTCCGCTTGTCTGCTTAATTGCATCAATGACACGATTTAGTATGCCTATATCATCTTGATGTAATACACTTGCGAAGCGTTTGCTGAATGTGGTTTTCCCTGCGTTAGGGAGTCCGCAGATCATCGTCAGCATTTTAAGACCACGCTATTGTGTCAGACGTTGACCATAAAAGAGTACCCACCGCTTTAATTTGATTGTCCATAGGGAAATATCCACATGAATATATTGAAATGACAGTTAGACTATGATAAACAACAGCCCCACTCAATGTGCTTGACTTACCCCACGGATGGAAATACTCCACCAAAATATTGGGAACATTACTGTTGGCTAATATATCCGCTAACTGTGCATATGTTCCCGACACTATGCTTGGAGTCATATTAGCAGGTGTATCTGCTCCGCTATCGTTAGTATGAGTAAGCCGAATTACTGCATCATATCCACCACCCCCTGCATTGGCAATTCCGTTCTCGATCTTGTTCATGGCGGCTGCCGTGATGGTGTCCCCTGTACTCCATGATGTTGGTGTGTAACTCATATTAAGCTCCTATCTCGGCATAGCCGACTTGTGCAATTCCCACTCTCGGAATGCTTCCGTCTGTGATGCCGTATCCTATGTTATTCCCGTCTGTTATCGTACCTTCGGTCTTGACGCCCTGCGCTGTGTAGAAATAATACCCAGCAAGAGCCTTGTCTGCCGTAAGAGTCGTGTCAGAAATGTCTATGCCAGCCACATTGACGTTCGCATACTGATAGTTGGTGACGTCATATGTGGTATTGGTGGTGATGAAAAGCGTACCGCTTACCAATTCACTCGCTGAAACTGTCACCGCAGTTCCGTTTATGGATCCACCGCTGATGTAGCCTGCGCTGTTAGTAACATTGGGCGTGACAGTAACAGAGTGGTTTGTTACTGTTCCTTTGGTCGCAGTAGGTGTTCCTGCTGTTCCGGAGGGAACGGAAATCGATGCGTAGTTTGTTACATCAGCCGTTCCTGCCGATGTGACGGAATATGTACCGCTTACGAGTTCAGAAGCCGATACTGTAACAGCTGTGCCGTTTATCGTACCGCCCGTGATATAGCCTGTGGCATTGGTGACGCTCGGTGTGACCGTGATGGAATTATTGTTCACGGCTCCTTTGGACGCAGAAGGTATACCAGCGGTTCCGCTGGGCATGGCGTTTATCTGTACGGAATACAGTCCGTCATATCCTTCATCGGCATAAATAGTCTGCGAGGATAATGTCGGATCTATGTTTGTCTTTGTCTGGAGTTCAGGGGAATAATCTACTTCAACCGTGACAGAAGCCAGATTCGTGACGTCATATGTATTGTTTGCCGTAAACGTATCTGAACCGCTGACGAGATCCGAAGCGGAGATCGTGACAGCTGCTCCGCTATATGTTCCGGATCCTGTTATCCATCCCTGCGTTCTCGTGTAGAACGGAGTCAGTTTGACGGAATGATTTGTTACTGCATCCTGTACGATATATGGGACGCCGATGTTTCCGTTTGATACTGATTTGGATGCGGATTCCGCATAAAAACCAGCCGGAGCCGTGACAGTAGGACCACTCACGCTTAAATCGGAAGATGATTTGACTGTGAGCTGCTGCGTAGCCGTTCCGATGAATGAAATGGTTCCGCTGGATCCGCTGTCTATGTATCCTGCTGATATAACAGGAGAAACAGTCTCTGAAGTGGAGACTGTTGCCGTAATGAGTCCGCCTGTGCTTACAGAAATGGTCGGATTCTTCTCGATGTTGACGTTCGGTACTGCTGCGCTTCCACTCGTTATGGAAACAGAAGCGTTATCCTCGTAATATCCCAGAGGAATCGTCACATCAGGACCGCTTACGGATATGGAAGATGTATCCCGTCTGTCTATGGCAGAACCCACATAGTCGGTCGGAATGCCGTGGACAGTAACGTCACTCGTCATCATAAGGCCGTTCGTCTGAAGGCCTATTTCCGACTCCGTGGGCGTTATTTCGTATTCCCCTGTATACGGATCCGGATAAATGGGATATCCTTCGCCTGTTTGCAGGAGGACAGTCTCGTCCGGACCGGTCTTCAGCCTGACAGGACAACCGTTTAAAACTTTAAGTCTAATCGCCATATGCAATCACCCTGTCCAGTAGGTTGCGCATAACAGGAATGCGCTTGATCTCGGTGGCTTCTCTTACGCCACTCGCATTTATCCAGTTCACCTGGATCTCCACGGACTGATTCAGATTGAACATCGCACTTTCTTCCTGCGTCAGCGTGAAGGTAATGGATGTATCCGTCACCTGGCCATGTGTTTCCGTGGAGATGATAAGGTCGGAATCTCTTTTCTCAAGAGCTGCCGTTGGAAAGTCTTTAGGACCTTGTTCCATTGAGACGTATATTTCCTGACCTTGCGTGAGATCTTTTCCCTCTACTAAAAGGGGAATTGCCGGAGTTGTGTAATTAATCATTCTCTTGTTACTCCTTATGTTGGGAATACGTCATTAGTTATCCATGTGTCGCTGACTATATAGTCTGTCGATGCCGAGAAGTTGGTGCTTACAAACTTGACTGTGCCGTTTGTCTGTATCTGTATCGGTGCGTTACTGTCTACCGCCCAGGCCTTCACCGCTGTCACCACTTTATTGATTCCGTATGGTGTGTAGCCTGTCGGCAGATAGCAGATCTCCTGACCTCCAACAACGGACGAGGGAGAAGTGAAACGGATATACAGCGTAACTGTATTCCCTGATCTCATAACGATTCCGTCTGTTTTAGTCGTGATGCTGTTGTTCCAGGCAGCAGCCACATTCAAGAAGTTGTAGGAATATATCTGATTCTCTATTGGTATCGCTACGATAGCAGCACCTGGCACGGATCCTCGTAAGTCGTTGACGTAGGTCACGTTGCAGCGTTCCTGCATGAAGTAACCCATGTCCGTCGATACGCTTATAACGTCTCCGGACGAACATTTACGGACAAATATATCCCACACCGATGTGGCCGTCTTAAACGCGAACGCTTCAAACGCCTGACCGGTGTAGGTTCCTTCTATGCTGTCATAGTACAGATATACCGTTGACGGATCCGTACTGTTTTCGTTGGCAAATCGCAGGTACAAGTTTACCGGTTTATTATCCAACGCACGTTTGACGTTGAAACATACCGGCTGTGCCAGCCACGTCCCTGTGACTGTGATGGTCGCGATCCTCGCATATCCAGCCGAGCCGGACGAGCCTACAGCCGACCATGAATACGGAAGGTAAGGTATACGATTGTATTTGCCATTGGCTACAAGGCTCCAGTCCTGTGCTAACTCAAGCCTGTTCGCTGCTTGTGCGATCATGCCCATGCCAATGCCGGGGAGATTGACGTTGATGTTCAGGGGAACCGCTACCGTAGGAACTGTAAGACCTCTGGTCGTGGAGTTGCCGACAGAGTCTGTAATAACTCCCGTAACTGTATAGGAATGTGTGCTGTCGGTAGACGTGAAGTAGTAATAGTTACCACTCGTGGCGTTCGGATTCGCACCGCCGACCTTGACTGTTATGGTACCGGTGTTCCCCTGGCTTGAAAGTGAAACGGATCCGACAGCCTGTACTCTGATATGGTCTCCTGTATCGCTTGTAGTCCACGAACCGCCTGAATATGTTCCCCTAACAGCCTTGAATGTGGATAAGGTCGGATTTGAGTACGAGAGGAACGTGACGTTCTTTGTGTTATAGTTCGTCCGTCCTCTGGAGTCTGCTACCGTTACCCTGACGGTCTTGGATCCTGCGGTCAATGCCATACTGGAAGTGAAATCCGCTCCACTTCCTGATACCGGTCCTGATATCGTATAGGTCGAGATCGTGGCGCCGGTTCCTGCCGTGGCAGAAGACTGTACCCGTAACTTGGTATATCCTCCGACATATAACCCCTGCGTGTTTATCCACGCATTCGTATTGACCGGAGATAACGTGATGGTCGGCGCAGTCGGTTTGATATCCGTTCCGACCTTGACTGTGCCTGAATATGATTTACTTCCGACCTCTGTCGCTCCGGAGAACGTATGGAGAACATACGATACCGTTCCGGAAGTGGAGTTCGGAAGTTTTGCATAGAAGGTATTCGGAGGAGTCCATGTCGCAGATGAGACTCCTGCGTTAAGTGTCGCAGCTGTTCCTGAAAGACCTGCAAACGAATATGTGATGGTATGCGTGAAGGAGTTCGATGCAGCCGTGACTGTGAATGTTCCCGCGCTGCCTATCGTTACCGTGGGAACCGTCATCGTGGATGCCCTCGGTATGGTGGTAAGCGTGAGAGATCCGTTCAGTCCACTCGGCATATTTATCTGTCCGGGAAGATATGTCTGCGTAGTAGGCGTGGACATCGTTGCCCAGACAGATATCGTCTTGGTACCGTCATTGTTGTGCTGAACGGTGGTCGTGCCGGAACATACTGAATATGTCGATACACCTCCTGAAGGGGAAGGCATCGATATCTGTTCGTATCTATCCTGAACAGTGGTTCCGTTGATGGATATCTTTGTGGTCAGGTAATACTGCTGGAAGTAGTAATTGCTGTTACCCGTCAGGACTAACGAGTAACTGACCTCGGAAGTATTGTTCGCAACAGAATAGCTTGATTCGGTAACGGTAAGCGTTCCGGTAAAGTTACTGTTGTTAGAACCTGTTCCGGTAAAAGTTGCCATGCTATACCGCCTTTACGAATGAAAGTGAATAAGGAGATCCCTGCGTCTTTATCTGAAGGTTTCCGATCTTGAACGTGTCAAGCTCCTCCAGTACGAAAGAGTCACCCTGGAAATATGCCTGTACGTTTCCGTATTGGTCTTGGAATGATACTCTGTCTGCTTCCAGAACGAGTACATAGTCGGACGAGGATGCGCCTACTTTTACTACGGGATCCCCTCCGACCATCTCCACCTTGAAATACGAGGAGAGATAATCGTTGCTCTGTACCAGTAACTCGTTGGCAGTAATTTTGCCGTCCATCGTAATGGCAATATCCGAGTAAGGCCCTGCCCATCCTGTGGATGAGTGTCCCATTCCACCTGCTGTGAACCGCCATACGTTGACACACGTCTCTGTTTCAGGCGTGTCCATGATCGCCCACCCTGTAGGCTGTTCGTATGTCGGAGATGTCGGATCGTTGTCGTATATGACTACGAAATAACCGCCGGTCTGCCCTGTGATGAGTTCCGTCTGCTCCATTATCACCTGCGAGATAGTGGTCAGATTCGGTACTTTTTCAAGCTCTTTGTTCTGGATGTTTATGGTGTCAGCCAGAGATACCTTCGGTGTTCCCACCTGTATCTTGTTGTATCTCTCAAGCAGAACGTCCGTTTCTATCTTGATGATCTCGGCCTGTTCCTGAATGCCTAACTGCTCAAATACCACTGTCACGATATCGCAGAGGTCACATTCCTCAAGTGTTCCGAGTTCTGTAAACGCGATATCAAGCGATACTTCAGGAACGCCCACTTCGTTGTCTGTGATGTAGGCCTGTGCTGCGCTTAACAACTGTGCCTGTGACGGCGCTTCCTCCCACTTATCAGTAAAGTCCACCGTCTTTATCTTCGTGTAGTCGAAGGAGCCGGTGGCGTTCACGATGTACGAATCAAGCTGAACAAGTTGTCCGTCTGATCCGTTCCAGTAGGGATATATGCCAGTCACTACGTTCTGGATGTTCCTCTCCTGATTCAGGTCGATGAGGTTCTTTCCGTATCGGATCACGAACCCTCTGTCCTGTCCTCTGGAGACATACAGTTTTATCTGGAACTTATCGAACTCATATTCGCCCTTGCCAAACACGTCCAGGATGGAACCTTCTGTTCCTCCGAGTAATGCTCGGCATGACTGCGGAAATGCTACGGAATAATCTCCCAGTACGTTTTTGTCTGTCCAGATAGTGAAGGGATTGTTTACGACAGAGTTGTCGATAAGTTTCTGTAATGCGTCAGAACAAGAAACGGCACCCGTGAAAGGCTTCACCGGAATGCCGCTCAAGTCATATGAGATATGCTGTGCATACACCGTCACTATTCCGTTTATCGGTGAATCAATGCGATAAATGCGGAACGGCTGCGGTGTTCTGTGAGGAGAAGGAATAGCGTATATCAGACATCTGTCCTGAATGTCCTCGAAGTGTATTCCGGTAATCGGATACCGAAGGACCAGAATATACTGTCCGTTTCTTTCCTCTGTACACACACAAGAGATGGTGTCTGTCAAAGCACCTAACCCCTGCGTGGTGAATGTAGTCGCGTCAGAAGGGAAAAGTATCGGCTTCATGTCCCCTCCTTATAATGTCCACCAGTTCGGCACTACCTTGACCGATGTAACGCTGCCGGTCCATGTGACTGTATTGGATCCGTTCGTCAGAACAGGGAATCCGTTAGACAGACTGATCAGAGAGTTCGCGTTGTTTCCGCCGTTCTCCGCAGTCTGTCTCTCGGAGTCTATTACGAGGTTTCCGGAGTTCCCTGTTATGGTAATCGTAGTACCGCCTATAGTGACGGTGCCGTTACCGGTACACGCAATCGTAAGAACCGGAAGCGCCGGTTCATAGTTGTTCGTTATCGAAGAGTTCTTCGCAGGAGTGAGTTCTGTCTTCCCTGATGTGAGATATCTCTGCGGTTTGCAGTCGAACGTGATGTTCGCTCTTCCGGCTACGTTCAGGATGTCCGTGACGTTCAGGGGAGATACATATACCGCCTTGCGGAAATATCCACTGTCATAGGTATCGGACAGTTCATAGTAATCGTGCTGATACAGCCATGTCGCTATGCTGATAGCATCAGGTCTGACGCTTCCGCTGTGGATGTACGCGACCTGATATGTCACCGTCACGTTATCATATGCTCCAGTATCGAAGAGGAGGTTTCCGCTTCTTCCTGGTACGTTTATGGATTCTATTACCCTCTTGGGGAATGTAACTACGGGACGATGCTCAACGAATATCCCGTAAGTCGAGGAAGTTGTTCCGTTGTATGTGAATGTACTCATGCCCAAACAGCTCCTCTCTGATTGACTGCGTTCTGGATCCTGTCCATCACCACTTCCGCGAGTTCCTGTACGCTCTGGCCTTGTGCGCCGTACACGGACAGATTTATTCCGCCTACGTTGGTGGTGTTGTTTATCGGCTGAACAGTAGCCACGCCACCGTTCATCGTCAGAAGTTCAGGACCGTTATCCCCTACGATTGCGCTACCATGGGAGATAACTCCTCCGGCAGCCATAAGTGCGTTCTGTCCTTTGGACAAAATCTTCGGACTGCTTCCTGTTGAACTACTTGTGTTTCTCGCCCATTGAATCGTATTGGCGTTTCCTGTGAACCAAGAAATAACTCTGTTCAGCACATCAATGACAGAATTAAGCGCTGCCTTTAATGCGTCTCCAAGGCCGCCAAACAGGTTTTTCACGATGTCCACAAGATTCCAGAAGGCCTTTCTCCACTGAAACGTAAACACGTTCACGATGAAGTCTATTATGCTTTGGAATATTGCCTTTACCCTATCGACTATCGGTGAGAGGTTGGAAATGACATCGTTTATCAGTCCGATGACATTGGAAACCACGAAGTTAACCGTGGGAAGTATCGTACCGATAATGCTGATTATCGTGCTGATGCTCTTCGCCATCTTATCGAAGTCGATGGAATCAAGAGCCTTATTGATTGCCGGAAACACTTCATTTTTGAGCGTATCGGAAACGCCCTGGAACGTGGTTCCCAAAGTATCTTTGATACGGCTCTTCAGAGAGTCAAGCTGACCGTTGTAGGTCTGCGCCTGTTTCTCCATAGCACCGTAATACGCACCGCCTTCTTCGGTAGCCTTCTGCAATGCAGCAGTCAGGTCATCGTAGGTAATCTCCATTTCCTTGATCTCGTCAATGGTCTTACCCGTGTAATCGGAAAGCAGTCCGTATATATTGATACCGGCCATAGCAAACTGACGGATATCCATCGCGGTTGCTTTGCCGACGTTTTTTATCTGCTGGAGGTTGGAAGCCATCCTTGAGAGAACATCGTTTCCGCCACCTGTGGCTGCCACCGCAGCTGCCAGAGCGTTGATGTTCTGACGCGCCTTTTGCGCACTTTCTCCTGCCGTTATCAATGCACGGTTAGCTTCTATCAGATCCGAAGAACCAAACGGCATCGAAGCAGCATCCTCTTTAATGGCTGCTATTGCTTTGGACGCTTCTTCTGCACTACCCAAGAATGAAGCGAAAGATGCTTCAAAGGACTCCATTTCCGCATTGTACGAGATGGCTGCCTTTGCTACTTCAACGAGCTTCTGGGCGATCTTTACAAGAGCATCCTTCATCAGACCGGCTTTCAGGACGCCCTTGTCCATAGAGTCGTTCTGTGAATCTAATGCCTGTTTGGTATCTTTCAGCTGATTATTAAGATTTCTCTCGGCCTGTTCAGTCGCTACTATCTCTCTCTTGAGAGCGTCATACTGCGTCTGGGAAGCCTTACCTTCCTTTATCTGCTGCTGGACAAGCTTCTCGGCTTCGCGTAATGCTTTGAGTTTGTCTCCTGTCTCCGAAATAGCCTGCGTGAGAAGTCTCTGCTTCTGCGCCAGAAGTTCTGTATTCTTTGGATCTATTTTTAAGAGTCTCTCAACGTCCTTGAGTTCACTCTGTGTATCTCTTATTTGTTTGTTTGCATCGGAAAGTGCCTTCGATAGACCGGATGTGTCTCCGCCTATCTCTATTGTGATTCCTCTAATCTTGGTTGCCATAACGCACCTTTCCTGTCATAAAGTCCGCAAGTGTTCCCGGACGTCCTCTGTACGGGTACCTCTCGTGGTCATTTCCTCGTTCGATGAGCATATCGTAGACCATGCCCACCGTCATGTTATCCAAGAGATCAAGGGAGAGACCTAACTCTGCGCACCGCAGCATGAAGGTCCCTCCCGTTTGAGGTCTTGTTGTTGGATCTACTTTTTTTTTGCAGTAGACGTGGTGGCTTCGTTTCTGACCCAGAGGTCCATTATCTCCGGCAGATACTCATAGATGGAAAAGGCTTCAAATTCATCAAGCCAATCCTCCGGAGTCTCCGGTATGGACGGATCATACTGTTTCGCCATTATGTAGGACAGATACTCGAAGGCTTCAAGGCTCTTTATAGTAAAGTTCTCATCCTTCGTAAAATCATTTTTGATAGACATGAGGTCATCAAAGATGTCTCTTCCGAACCTGTTCCTATATCTCATGGGAGTCGATGCAGTTACGCGGAATCCCACTTCCTTATCGCCTATAGTCAGTATCTTATCCATGTTGTCTCCTTATGCGTGTTTCCAGACAGACGTATACCAGCCGTTCAGGACTGTGGTTGTCGTTTCCGGAGTTGTCATCGCGAAAGTCTCTCCGCTTGTGAGAGGAGACGCTGCGATAGTGAGAGTCTGCGTCTGGGGATTGACGGAATCCTCTTTGGTATTGAGCTGCCTTGTGGGACGGTTCGCTGTGCAGTTGTACAGAACGAACTTCGTGCCATTGGTGTCGCCCTCTTCCTCAAACATGAGTGCGAACGGCTTCGGCTGTACATCAGCCTTCTCGTACATGACCTTTGCGGTGTTGTCCAGCGTCATGCCCATGATGTCCTTCAGGAAGGAATCCGGTACATATGCCAGTTCCAGATCGCAGTCATAGCCGTTGTTGCCCATTGTCACATAGTAGCGAATGTCATCCGCATAAAAAGGATTCAGATCTCCGTTAGGGGTAAGCGACAGAGACACCGCACCAGGCATAGCGACAGGAGTGGAATAGGTTCCCATCGTTGTCATAAGCGCATAGTGTACTTCCCTTACACCGAATTTGACCTTATCAGCCATTTTTACACCTCGATAGTATAGATAATTTCGTAGCACCGCTCGTCATCCAGATAGAGTTCTGTTTTCTCCCAATACAGGTGATTGGTCTCAAACATTCCCTCTATTAAGGCTTCCGATGCGGTGTCTTTGTTTTCAGAGTACAGCTCTACGCTTACCCTATTGATTGCTTTATAGACGATGTTGTCTGCACCGAAGTTGTCACTCTCGTCCACCAGATAACAGATGAACGGAAGCGCAGGTGCTTCCCCTACCGGCCACGCACGGTACACTACCTTCTTGTCGAATCCCGTTATGCCGGTCAAGGCTGTATAAAGTTCAGCTAATGTCATAGTCCGCTTATCCTCGCTTTCACCTTGTTCTCCAGCATATCAGTTGCCTGTCTCTCGGCAGGAGCGATGTGAGGGATCCCTGACACCCTTCCGCCGTTTACTTTGGCGTGTCCGTTTTCAAGAAGATGCGTCAGCTGATATCTCACGTTGTAGACTGTCACGCGGATATTGGCACGGTCCTCAAATGAGGTCTTTTCCCTCCATCCTCTCGCGTAACGTCCGGTACGCTTCGGAGACGTTGCTTTAAGTGTGGCGACTGTTTCATCTGCTACCTTTTTGCATTCGTCTTTCGTTGCGTCCGCTACTTCTTGAGACCAGTTCGTCAGTTCTTTCGCGATGGCACTCGCCATCTGGTCTATCTTCATACTCCGGTCTTCCTCTCAAGGTAAAGCTCCAGAAGCTCGTCCTGACGTAAGTAGGTGCGGTAGATCCCGTACCTCTTCCCTTCAAACTCCACTTCCTTCGCTCCGTTGTAGTCCGGTGAGAACATGGTCACTTTATACTCCGGCTTCAGACCGTTCTGTCCGCCCTGAAACCACTCGCTCTGCGATACGCTCTGTACGTTGCAGAACACATTTGTGGTCACATCTGTGGCGACCATCTGGCCTATGGAGTCGGCTGCGTATGTCTGTGTGACCAATGTAACGACATTAGATCTATCCATCCAGTCCGTACCCCGTTGCCGTTATAAGCTGTGCCTTCTGTTCGTCATAACTCCTCTTGAGTCTTTCCGGATCAGCAGGTTCGCCGAAGTGCAGTTTCACATATGTGATGACTGCGGTGATTATAAGCTCATCACTTGCGCACTCGTACAGGACAGCCGGATCTATGCCGACTATTCCAAGGTCCAGAAGCGCAGCTCTGATGAGTCCCATTATTTCATCGTCAAAAGCGTCTGTTGTTACTCGTAACGCCAGTTTAACTCTCGCTAACATTTTGCCCTCGCTTATATGCGTATTTCGTAATCACTGTCTTTCCGATATGGCCTATCTCGATATTGGGATCCGCGTATATCTTGTATCCCAGTTCCTTGACTCGCTTACAGAAAGACATATCTTCTCCGAAGCCGTACATCGGCTGAAAACACGTCTGGTATTTCTCGAACATCTTCTCAAGTATCTCGACCTTCACCAGAACCACACCGAAGCCACACGCATCCACTTCTATGAGACGTGTTCCCCACTCCGTGATGGATGTGAGTTTTCCGTCCACTTCTTTGTAGATGCAGGGGAGATACGGTGTCCTCCGCATAGCGCAGATACCCGTCACCATGTCCTTATTGTGTGCCACCAGATCTAACAGGACTGTTGAAGGAAACGTCATGTCGGAATCGAACCACATAACGTAGTCGAATCCTTCCTCGACCGCTTTCGCTGCCATGGCTTCGCGTGAAGCATATATCAGCGAGCCGGACATGAGCATGACTCTCACTTCTCCGATCTGATTCAACGCCAGAAGGCATTGTACGAATCCGACGTCGATCTCGTCAGAACAGGGGACTGCTACCAGTATCTTCATTTCAGGTACGCTTCCTCGGTAACTACACCCAGACCAACATGGCCCATTTTGATACGCGAATCGCAATAGATCTTTGAACCGACATCCCTCGCACGAGCGCAGAACGAAAGGTCCTCACCGAATCCCAGAATGGGACTGAACGGAAGTCCGAATTTGTCCTGCACTTTCTTGATCAGGTCGACCTTGACCAATACTCCTCCGAATCCGATTCCTTCACACTCAAACAGTTGATCCTTCGGATATTCCCTGTAAGGAACTGCCATCGGTGTGACCTCGTTCGTTTCATCGGAATGCCAGTATCCGACCTTCTCATACACGATGGGATTTGTAGGCGCACGTCTTGCAAAATACAGACCACCGACTATATCAAGATTGTTCTCTTCCATGTCCTGGAAGAGTCTCTGCATAAAGTCTGGCGGGAAGTCCATGTCGGAATCCAGCCAGAGCATATAGTCGTAGTTTTCCTTGATGGCCTGCTTCGCGAGGTTATTACGGGCGTCATAAATAAGGCTGGAGCAGCTAATGGCATATTGGCACTCTCCTACCAAATTCATGCCCAGAAGGGCCCTCATAAAGATGGTGTGAACCATGTCCATACATGGTATTGCTATCAATGTTCTCATCAGCTGCTCCTTAATTCAGTTGGTTAGGACGGGAAAACGATCTTGCAGAATGCGTGGTCGGCTACGATGCCAAGACCAACGAACTCTCTGCCGACGATCTTGACGAGGTCCTTCTCTGCGAGGGACAGGTCGTCGAACTTGATCCTGATTTCCTGACCGTTGGGGAAGTTGGCGAGGGCGCCACGGCCGAAGTCACCAACGATTGCCCATGCGGTTCCGGCTGTGCCGGTGGTGGCATAGGTGGGAAGTGTGCTGTCGAAGTGAACAGGCAGTCCCTCAAACGGATCCACTGCATAGGACGCAGCATACTGCGCAGCCTTGAACGCTGCCCAGGAACCCTTATTCATAACGATAACGGGATTCGCTGCTTCATCGGACAGCTTGCCAATTGCCTGTGCAACAAGGCCGACAGACGGTGTACCGGCAACGATGCCGACACCAACGGCCTGTGTGGTTGCGCTGGCGGTCAGGGCTGTGATCTTGGCGACCAGTTCAGCCTGGGCCTTCTTGGCGATCTGATAGGTCAGCTCATCATAGATGTAGTCGAGGAACGCTTCGCCGGAGAGGTCCATAGCCTCATCGGAGATGCTGATCCACTTCTTGATGCTGACGGGCTTGAGTTCAACAATACCAAGATGCAGTTCTTCCTCTGCAACGGCACTTGTGGACTCGGTGTGGACTGTAGCAGCAGTCGCACTCTTCTCAAAGCCAACCTGGAGGTTGCCCTTGATGTAGGATTTACGAACGAGGTTCATCAGTCCGAGCTTATCCCAGGCTGTGTTGATCCTGTCCATAACGTAGGTGGGGACGGGGACGTCTCCGGAGACATTGGTGGTCAGGAGCGCTCTGCACTCGCTGTCATCGTCTGTCTTGATGTAGTTGGCATACGCCACGTTGTACTCGTGGGAGCCACGGATCTCTTCAAGAGTCATTTCTTTTCTCTCCTCTGTAGGAATTGTTTCGATTACTTCACCGGCGCCATTAGCAACGGCCTCACGGATCTCGTTGCGCTGCGCTTCGGCTTCTTTTCTTGCCTCAAGCTCCTCGTTGATGGATTTGACCTCTGCTTCCAGAGCATCAAGGTCAGCACCCTTAGCATCGACCTCTTCCGCAATAGCGGAGCGTCTCTCAAGGAGTTCCTGAGCGCTCATTTCTTTAAAGTTCATTTCTGAATCTCCGTTAAAATGCGTATTCTTTGCTTCTTGCGCTCGACCTCTCTGGCTTCGGCTTTTGCACTCTCCAGTGATGCCCTTGCACTATCCAGTGCATCGGCAAGGCCTCTCGCCTGAATGGACGTAGCGGAGTACGCAGGGAAAATCACGGCAGAGAGTTCCATCACACGTTTGATTCCGGTGATCGTACGTGTAGGATGCTCGGAGTCCACATCGTCCCATGCGTCTTTATCGACTACGAACATGAAAGACATTCCGGAAATATCTCCACGCTCGATAGCTGAATACAGGTTCCTTGCATCAGTGTTGTTCTCGACATCGAGATTTGCTCTCATGCTCAAACCGTCTTCGTCAACACTTAACTGCATTGTTGAATTTGCGTTGTTGTTCCTCGACCTTGCGAGAGGGATCATGTCCGTGTTGTGGTTTACAAGAAGTCTCACATCACGGAGGTCGGTGTCCTTGAGAGCATCGGAAGCAATTATCTCGTCATACCATCCCAGATTGGTCCTCTGGTTATAGACGATGGCACGGCCTTCGATGTACTTGCCCTTCTCTTCGCTCTCGGTGGCGTTTATATCGAAATCAAAACTCCTGATTTCCTTCGTTTCCATCTTCTTCCTCCTGAACGGTTACTTTATCGTCTGCGTTGTAATACTCGCCACGAATGATGCGGACGTCTCCTCCCTCGACCGGAGGAAGGTTCCATATCTCCCTGGCATCGTTCACTGAAATGATTCCTCTGTCGAGAAGCTGCGCAGACACGTTCAGCTTGTCAGAGTTCGTCATGTACTGAAGTCTGTTTGAGGTAGCCATGACCTGATTGCCTCTGCTCTGCTCCTGAAATGTAAAGAGCATGCGAGTAAGGACCTCGCTGAACTGAATGGCAAACGGCTCAATGGCACCTTCATAAAATGCTGACCATTCATTTCCGTACACTTTGTTCTGGAGTATTGCCTCGTTCACTCCGAAATACTCATATACGTTCTTCTGGATCATGGTCATCTGGTCGGCGTCCACCACCCACGGTTTAACATCAATCTGTTTGATGTTCTGATATGTGTTGGGGAACAAAAGCAGTCCACCGGCTTCGGCTTCTCTGGAGAAGTTCTCCGTAGTAAATCTCTTGCGCTCTTTGGCGAGATCCTCCGCTTTGGAGAAGTTCGACAGCTGCGCCATGAACCGATATGTGGCTGCGCTCTTGACTCCTTCCTCGATGCCCTGATTCTGTATGTTGATGAGTTCCATCGTGGGGAACAATGCGTGGTTGTTCTCACCCATCAGGTCATGCCTGTACTGATATTTGGTCATGATTCCGCAGTTCTCAAGTTCAATGACTGCGGTATCACCTGTTGAGAAGTGATATCTCAAGTAAGGCTTCTTCCCATACTGAACGATATCGCACTTGTCAGGCAGCGGAGCGTATATTCCGGATATCTCACCGTACTCATCCAAAACCGGAACGATAAACGCCGTATTGTGAACATCGAGAACCGTGGAAAGTCTGTAAAGAAACTGGCTCCATGTCTGGAACTCGTTAGGACCTTTCTTCAGTTTATTCTGAAGGGAAGGCTTTGCGGATCCCATTACCTGGACTGCCAGTTTGGATATGTGTGTAGCTCTTGCATTGATGGCTGCCCTCACAAGCTGCTGCTCATATATGCTTCCGCCCCAGGTGGTGAACCTTGGCTGATACACGTTCAGCATTTTGAAGGCGCCTTTGTATTCGCCTCTCGGCTGTTTTCTGTTTCCGAACAGTGCGTCAAACAGTCCCATTTTTACCCCTCATTTACTAAGCGATCTCCTAACTCTCCAAACCACTTCTGCCTCACCGTCATGGCACAAAGCAAACTCGCAACACCATCAATATGGAGATTGGGATTTATCTTAATCAGCCGTCCTCGTCCACGTTCCACGGACATCTTCACGGCCGAATTTAACAGATGTGCTTTCATCAGGTCATTGTCACCGAAGTGGACCTTACCGTCCTCAAGTAATCCTTGAAGTTCCAGCATGGTACCGTATAAATTCTCCCCCTGAAACACCGAGTCGCACTTAAAACCATAGGCTTCCAAATCTTTGATAAGGTATTGAGCCGAATACCGGTCATACCCCACCACAAGCGGAAGGATCTCGTACTCCTCAATTAGTTTTCTAAACCACTCGAAACAATCCTGATAGTCAACAAAGTTCTGTCCGGAAGGAGTCAACCACCCCTTCTGGATATATATCTGATAAGGGACGCCGTCCCTCGCTGTAGCCTCGTCTATCTTTTCCCCTGGCAGGAAAAAGTGGCTGAACACATATAGTTCTCCGTCTTTCTGAATTACGGCATTACAGGCCGTCAAGTCCGTAGTCTGTGAAAGGTCCAGTCCGGCAACACAATACATCGACTTGAAGTCTTCTATATTCAACGGATCTCCGAAGGCCTTGCTTACTACCTCTGACGGAAGCCAAGCCAACGAAGAGTTCTGTTTAATACAACAGTGCTTTGTAAGGAACTCGACCTTTCGTGAAAGATCTCCTTCTGCAATTGCTATCTCTTCCAAGAGAAAATCCACTGAGACCGACACACCCAAGTTCGGATTTGATTTCCGCAGCTCGTTTATGTCATCCCATTTCTCCGGATCATCAATCATGTATATCAGGGGAAGCAGACTCTTTTCTTTAGATTCGCCCATAAGGAAGCGAGTCGACCGTTTCATGAGAGAATCGAACACACCGTCATTCACGTAACCGGCAGTCGTGCATGACAGAAGCAACGGCTCGGAACGGCTGCCTCGTGCGGAGGCCATGACGTCATACTGTTTGAGTCCTGCGTCACCTTGCCATGAGGCCACCTCGTCACATATCGTCAGGGACGGATTGAACCCATCTGATTTTTTGGACGAGAACGCTATCTTCTTGACCGTGCTATTTGTTGCCGGAATAGCAAGGTCAGACATTCTATGCCTCGGCAACATAGAGTTGTCACCGACTATACGGTGATGATCTCGAACGGAAAACTCTTCCTTCATCAGCTGGTATTCAGGATCCAGCTGAATCATCTGCCATATGTCGTTGTAAATGATGTCCGTCTGGTCGAGCTTCGGTGCTATGCAGAATATCCTCGTGCCGAATCCGCCTTCGACTCGGAACATATACTCGGCAATCGATGACGCTAACTTACTCTTGCCGTTTTTGCGTCCAATGACGAGAAATACTTCACGAAACTGTCTCTTGCCCTTTTCGTCTACTATTCCGAAGATTGCGGAGATCATGGCCTTCTGCCAGACCTCTAATTTGATCAAACTCGGAGCGAGGTCGCCTTCGGTGTGGTAACAGTGCGATTCAATCCACTCAATAGCACTATTTGCCTTTTTGCCATCAAAAAAGAACCCCTTTTCTTGGAGTCCCTGCACTAAATACTCATACAGCCGGTGAATAAATGTACCAACGAGAAAAGTCCCATCATTGATTCCCTGGTAATATGTGTAAATCCAGTTTTCTTGGCTTTTTTTCTGCTTTTTCGGCATCTTTCTTCGTTTCTTGGGTGCTTTATCGCCGACTCGACTGCGCCACTCGGTGTCCCCTTAATGCTAAAGGTACGGGGTACCCCTATGGGGCAGTCAGCTCAGTAATGATTACTCGTCCCAGTTCGTCTATCTTGTAGCGCTTCTGCTTTCCGTGCTTTGCACCGTGACACTCTCGGCATAATGTTTCAAGATTGTCAGGATTTAGCGCCACGTCAGGATCCAGCACGTTTTCAGGTGTAAGTTCAACAATATGATGAACAGCTTCACCCTGCTTAATGATTCCTTTCTTTAAACACTCCTGACATAAGCCTTTGTCTCTTTGCCATATATACTTACGTAGCCTTTGCCACCTCTTAGTGTTGTAAAGAACACCGGCCCAATCTTTCATCTTATGCCCTCGCACCCCACCCCTGTGCTACTTAAGAGCATCCAACCCACTCTGCGTACCGTGTAACGAAAAAGAGCCGACATATTGTCGGCCCTCTTCCGGAAAGGATTGAACAAAACCTTGAGATTGCTCATTCGACTATAAGGAGAATCATCTGGATCATGTTTATAATAGCAAGTCATTCTCGACAATCGTCAAGCAAAATTTCCGCCTTTTTTCCGCTTTCATAGTCTTCTCTGTACTTCCACTTATAGCCATATGCGTTATTGCGTTGGTTAATGCAGCACGAAATTATATTCCCGCTTCTTTTGTTTATTGCCTCCGCAGCTTCCTTCGTGGACTTCCATATCTTTATCAGATCTCCATCAAGTGTAAACTGACAAACCTCTTTGGTGTGAGTATATGACGGAACATAAGGTTCGATGTCACTAACATCATCACCTTCTGCAAATCTCCACATATAACCATGAGATGTTTTCCTTCCTCGTTTTGTTGCTTGTGGAACACTCGCATTAAAACTTCCGTATTCTTTTCTAATGTCAGCCATACAGTCCCACCGCTTAATAAATCGCCCGTCCAGAGTATATTGGTTTACTGGCTTTGCAAGAATCAGCCTCTTTTCAGGATGCTCCATGTTGTATTGAATCTGTGCTTGTCGGTCTTTTTCTCTTGCCTCCTCCGTAGCGAATTGCCTCTTACCTGCTTCAGTTCGTCTTTCTTTTTCACCTGGTCGTTTTGCTCTCTTTATTCCGGCTTGTCTCATAGCTTCTCTTGTATGTTCCGAAAAGCTGAATTGGCCTTCTCCGCCCAGTCCAATGTTATAGCCATACTCTCTCTCTGCGCTTTTGAACTGTGCTATATATTTCCGTTCTGCTTCCAACGCCTCCTCTTTTGTTAGATTGTCTTCGAGAATGTTGTGTTCAAAGCCATCCCATCCATATTTCTCAATCGCTCTATAAAAGTATTGATTGCCTTTGTACGTTGAGCCTCTTTTCCACCTCATTTCCGGTTTTTGCATCGTTATCCCTATATAACGCTTTCCGTTTATTTTGTTTTTATGCTCATAAACCCAGAACCCCATCAACGCCCCCTTTTAGAACATCAGGCTATCAAGATGTGCTAAAGCGTTGTCGCATAGTTCGTATGCTCTTGTTTTCGCAACGTGATATGTTCTGCACACCCAGCCGATTCCTGAATGGTCTATGTGGAAATTGAATATGATCTCACGCTCGTTAGGATCCAGCGCACCTATCGCACCATTCACAAGCTTCATGAAGTTCACCGCTGCTTCGACTCTTGTCTTGCGTTCAATGCAGTTTATCAGAAGAGATTCCCTCGTGTTTCCTCCGCCCTGTACCTTTGCTCCGGCAGAGAACCCACCCAATGACGTCATCATGTCATTACATTCACGGATTATCTGTTCGGCGTTCCTTGCCTTCCATTCCATGTCCCTGTATGACCGAAGCATCATGCGTGTTCTGGAAGTATCTCGTCTGCCCTTCTCACACATCGGACATATCATTCGGCCTTCTGGGATTATCTCTCCGCACATTACGCAGCGATCTTCACTCATCTTCCACCTCGTCCATCTTTGCTCCGCAGAACGGACAGTATAAATACGGAATCCGTTTCCCCACGATGTCAATCTTTCCCCTACATACGGAACACCGCCCTATCGTATGTTCTATTCCGCTCCAATCCTCATCCTCTGACAAATACTTTGTATCCCAATGTCCATGTCGCACAGGCTCAGCATCTACTGTTGGTACTTCGTTTATCACAAAATCAAGAGCATCGTTCCACCCTTGTTGCCATTCCGTTAGTTCCGAAACGCCACTTGCCTTATATTCTTCTAACTTCTCCGCATCAATTAGTCTCGGCATCTTCTTTCCTTTCTCCCCTTGAGCAATAATCATCCTCGTTTCGTACAGGCTCATAAGCCTCAATAACACAGACCTTGCATTCACTTCCGTTCCACATATAGTTCGTTTTCCACCACTTGCATTCCTTGCACCGCACGATTTCAACCATATTTTCGGTCGCATTTGTTTGCGGTTGCTCTACTGTCGGCTGAACATCGATTATGGTGTCGAAGGTCTTTTTGGCTTCGTCTATCGTCATCTCTTTTGTTCCGCCTGACCACCAGCAATAGTGTGCCTTGAGTCTGTCAGCGTCTATTAACCGTCCCATTCTTCATCTCCTTTATCTGCGCTCTTGCATAGTTCGGATCGTCCTTGACCATCTCCATTATCTTCATCATGTTCGGAGACATACTGTATTCCTTCTCCGCCTGTTTCAGTTTTGCCGTCCCTTTTTTCCGGCATTTGTCGGAACAGTACACATGATTAGGCGAGTTCGGTTCAAAGGCTTCTCCGCACCAGAGACAGAAGCGTGTTGTCTTGTCCCAATTAACTCTGCTCATTTTCCATCCTCGTTATCGTTATCTCGACTCTCGGATTTTCCCTGTCCAGTAATACTCGGCTCCCATCGTGGCCCTGTACTATCTTTGAATCGTCATCTTTCAGGCATCCGTATTTCACGAGTATGTCCATCGTTGACTCCAGAAGATTCACAAGGTCCACCCTTCGTTTTGTCTCCATGAAATACAAACATTTCACATTTACTGGAGCATTTATGTTTTTTGCCGGTACGAACCATCCGCTTTGTTCCTCATAGGCCTTGTATTGAGAGGAAGGAGCAACGAAGCTCCTCCCGTCTCTCGTCTTTAGGATCCGCTGGTGGTTCTTCTTCGTTACGGGATTCCCTGGAATCGTGAATGTCATTCCGCTTCCTTCCCACATACATAGCAGCGGTTGAAGTTCTGCCGGATCTGGATCTCTCTCAATTCGACTCCGCAGTTCGGACAGACGAATTTCTTTTCTCCGTTCCGTTCCACTTCAGCCCATCCTTTAAAGGTCTGCTTCGGCTTCTTTGCCCTCGTCACCTTCGGTTTCAGATCTGCGGTCTCCACCTTTTCAGTTTTCTTTGTTGCCATTTCTTATGTCCTCCATAATTCCTCTTCGGATTTTTTCTAACTGTTCTTCTTTGGTTTTTCCGTTTATCATCCTTATTGCTCTCTGGAACACTCCATCGATATCGTACTGATAAACCATTACTTCGATGTCCTTCGGATATGGCGGAAAGTTCCCCTTGTAGTTCAGCAAGGCTCGGCAGATGGCTTCCTCATTCACATCAAACGCTTCTCTGATCATCTGCGCTCTTGAGGTATCACCCCACCGCATCTGAAGGATGTTCTCAATCCACATTCCATCCACTCCTTCTCGCCAGCTCATCCACGTCTATCTTCGGACGCTCGTTTTTAGGCTTGTCTTTTTCCTCCCACGTCCGGACAGAAGCTTTCCAATCCTTCATCTTGTTTTTGCCGACCATCCACCCTTTGGATTCGTAGAAGTCATACCACTTATCAGGATTCACACCCTTATTGCGTTCCTGACAATATGCTTTGACTTCTTCACGTGTTGGTGGAGTAAAGACGCGTGAGCGTCTATTATTATCTTTCTCTATCTCTTTCTCTATCTCTTTCTCTATCTCTACGTTACCGATGCGTTTCACTTTTGTTACATCAGCGTTACTTTGTAACGTTTGACGTTCTCTGAAGTTTCTTACTCGTTCCGCAGAAGCCCCTTCGGAGCCTATACATTCAGCTGCGTAAGGCAGGAGAAAGTTGATTTTGTCAGAGGTCTCGATCAGTCCCGTTGATACGAGATAGTTGAGCAGAAGTCCCACATCTTCAGGATTCTCATCGAGATCTAATGCGAGTTCTTCCGCAAAAGAATTCTCCAATCCTGTGTATGTCAGTACACCGTCCGTCTTGATGCTCTTTAACTGCATCTTGAGATAGATGATGGTCAGCGTGTCTCCTCCGGCCAACCTCCGAAGCTTCTTTATTCTCTTGGAATCGAAGAAGTCCTCTTTCAGTTTCAGCCAATAAAATCTGCGTTCAGGCATACTGTTTCGGATCTACCCTCCCTTCCTCGATTGCTTTCTGAAGTTTCTGTTTGTCCTCCATGAGTCTCGCTTCGGTGGCAAGGAACGGACACTCTCTGTTCTTTATCCAGTTCGTTCCCATTAGGACGATGCACCGACCGCCTACGCTTGATACACAATAGTGACACTCCGGTCTGTCTGAATAAGGTCCTTTTGTTCTCACCACTCTGCCCTCCCAAATTCCCGTATAAAATCCTCTGTTGTCCATTCGTTCTCTGCCATTAAGCGGTCACGCCATTGTCTTTTCAGCCACTTGTATTTGGCCGGATGCCGATGGTGTATATCGTCATGACATTCTCGGCAGATATACACCACGGCTCCATATTGGCCGGATTTCTTACGAAAACCGTTTCCGTATACGTGATGCTGTTCCAATGCGCCCCACTTGTGGCAGATCTCGCACCATCCTTCCATCAATCGAAAGGGAGATCTTCATCATTGGCTACGATGAAGTCATCCTCGGATGTGGTCCGCTCCTTGTACTCCAGAGAATCCTTGATTCTGTTCTGGATCCACTCCGGCAGCTGCTCCATTATCTCCAAAGGACATTCAGGATCACATACGTTGAAAACGACTGTGGGATTCTCGGTCTCTTTAGGTGCGACCATTCCCTTCGGCAGTCTGCCGACGGCTGTTATCTTTGCGTATTCTCTGCCCTGTTTGGACATACTCAACATCGTGGTGATCAGACACGGAGCCTTCAGGACATTCTCGATATCGAATCCCTCAAGTTCTTCTTGAGTAAACTGTTTGCCCCTCCATGACTCCAACATCGGACGAAGGTTCCCCTGTTCTCCAAGAGTCAGCGTGTACTCCTCGGAGATTGCCCTCGGAAGGTCCTCACCGTCCTTCAGGATCCTCTCGTCCGGAAGTTCCCACATGAACCTCACCTTTGTCTGCTTCTTCTGCGAGAAGGGATTGATGAAACTCCCCTCCACTACGATCCCGTAACAGATTGCTCTGTACGAACCGGCTTCGATTGGCGGATATCCTCCACCGCTTGTTGCTTTAACGATGATTGCCATTGTTTTGTTCCTCCTTTATTCTTCGCTCTAAAAGAGCGTCATATCTTTCCCAGAAACTGATGAATTTATCCCAGTTGGTCATTTCTGTTGCTTCGTCCTCCGGAAGGTTCTGGGGTACTCCCGTTAGAAGAGCTGTGACATCCCTCGCTTCAGAACGAGTAGTCCAGATTACTTTGTCTGGCATCTATCTCCTCCTGTGTAAGTCCGGCCTGGATGTATTTCACTCCATCCACTTCAAGCATGACGTCATAAACGTCCTTGCAGTTGATGAACGGTTCCATGCGGAGCTGTCCGCCAAGAACATCCTGAATCTTGAAGATGTTTGATGTGGTAATGTAGACGTTCGGATATGCTGTCATCCGGAACGGATTTTTCTCATAGGTCACAAGGAAATCTTCCGCTTCCTTCAGCTTCTTATGCGCTGCCTTGACCATCGTGTGGACCTTACGGATCTCCTTACTCGTCAGTTCCATTGATCTCCTCCAGCATCTCCTCATAAACCACCCATGTCCTGATAGCAAACACGCTGATCAGCCATGCAAGTCCGGCAAGGACTATGATCTCAATGTTCATCTGTTCTCTCCTTGATTTCGTAGAGCATCCACTTCGTGATGCCGTTTGATTCCCAACGCTGCGTCACTTCATAACGAGGATCCCTCCGGATTTCGGACATCCTTTTCGTAAAGGACATGATGTGAAGGATGTTCGTTGCATCGAATGAGGTTATTCCTCCCCTGTTCATCGCATACTCGACTATTCTCTCATTCTGCGTGAGCTTCGTGTCCGGCCTTAACAGTTATCCCAGGCTACGGCTCGCATCGGCCGTCAGCTGGATCCCGTAGTATTCCGGACGCCTTAACTTGGACATCAGCTCCTTGTCCATTCCGGGAAATCCGCACCTTTTCAGGATTTCCACTCTCTCAATGTCTGTCATTCCTTTCCTCCTTAAGTTGCAACCGATGTTTTTGGCATCGTGTGGCTCGTGTTCACGCTTCTGTGAACGGTTTGCTTATTCTGTTTTCAGAAGTTTTGGGCCAAAAAAATACGGCTCCATGTCCTCAATGTCCAAAAGGACAGTAAGGCGGTATATCTCGGACAGTTTCCAATCCGTCTTGCCGGTCATCTTTTTCCTGAAGGCATTCTCGGAAAGTCCTAACTCTTTTGCCATAGATCTTCCGGAATATCCCTTCTCTGCCATCCTTCCACGCAGCTTACTGAAATCCATTTTCCCTCCTTCCTGTCCGGGCTTGGGACCGGACTGCGCATTAGAGCCTTTCGGCTCCCCTCTGCATTTAGACGAGACTATGTTCTTGCATCTGTTTGTAGATTTCACTCGCCACATTTTCGGCTTCTGTAGCAATTCCGCCGTAGCCTATGTGCTCGTTCCACTTTGCAGCGTCCCTTGACCAGAGGGCTATGTCATTAAGGAAGTATGCCAGATCTACCTTGTTGCTCTTATCACCGTGAATTCCTTTTGCCTTGATCTCTACTTCCAGTCCGTTGATCGTGAATTTCATTGTTTTATCTCCTTCGTAATCCTTTCATTAACTTCTGTATTCTGAAGTCTACATATATCTTAAGGCTTCTGAAAACAGAAGTCAACACTATTCTGCGTGTTTTCCGCAATAAAATTTACTTTTCAGAAGTTTTTGTATATAATGAGTCTACGAAAGGAAGGACAAACAAATGTTTAGACAAAGATTAGAAGAAGCTCTGGCCATGCGTGGAATGACCGCAGCGGAATTATCAAGAAAGACTGGGATCTCCGAAGGGATGATTTCTTCGTACCGGAAGGGACTGTATGTTCCGAAGTCTGATAAAGTGATAGCCATCAGCCAGGCGTTGAATGTTTCCCCGTCATGGCTAATGGCTGTCAATTACCCAACCCAAGAAGAGTTGGCGGAGGAGGTAAAGGCAGTATTTAATTCACTACCGGCTGATCTTCAGACTCAAGCTGTGACGTACCTTCATTTTTTAGCATCGTCATATAAAGCCACCAAATCTGAAGAGTCTCCTGATTCACCTTAATAACCTCAATTTCCATTCAATCACCTCCCACGATTATTCTACAAAAAGCATTGTCCTCATAATGGGACAATGGGAGAAAAAGATGTATAAGGATAAAAGAGGACTCTGGATCCAGCAAGTCACTATAAACGGAAAGAGGAAGGTCTTTTCTGCCAAGAGCAAAAAGGACCTCCTCATCAAGATCTCGCAATATCAGAAGGTGGACCATTCCAAGACTCCGCTCCGGAAGGTGGCGGACGAATGGATCCGTGATATCGAGAAGCGTGTCACCTTCAACACGATGAAGGGATATTCAAGCGCATACAAAAAAATCGTGACCTTCTGGGGAGATACTCCAATGGAGGATATCACGGCCCAACAGGTCACGAGTTGGCTAAATTCTTTCGATATGGCCCAAAAGACGATAAAGAATATCCTTCTCGTTTTCAGGCAGATATATGACTATGCGTATGTGAATTACGGTGTGCAGAATAATCCGGCATTACACTTGCGCTCTCCGAAGGGAAAAGGAAAGCGTGAACGTGAGTTCCCCTCCGAAGCCGATATTGACATCGTAAACCAAAACGTTGACAAGCCCTTCGGCCTGATGATGTATATGGCACTCTATACAGGCCTACGCAGAGGAGAATTGTGCGCCCTGACATGGAAGGACATCGATTTTGATCAGAAGCTCATCCGTGTGAATAAATCCACCTATTGGACGGATGACCACGTTCCCCACACGAAGTCTCCTAAAACGGCTTCAGGGGAAAGAGATGTTCCCCTGATGGATTCCCTTGCCGATTTATTGAAACCCCTCCAGGGTAAGCCTACGGCCAAAGTG
>Ga0265301_10001689_pt1 | contig 27946 bp, 18 predicted proteins | sample AusTroGonzalo_MG_2_FD_193488 | JGI IMG/M metagenome (GOLD analysis project Ga0265301, IMG submission 193488) | Bovine rumen microbial communities from tropical cattle in Woodstock, Queensland, Australia - Gonzalo_04 | ecosystem: Host-associated > Mammals > Digestive system > Stomach > Rumen ... | reverse complement strand
GGCGGTAGGATGGGCGACCCTGTGAGTTGCGGGAGCCGATGCCTACAGCATAGCCCAGATGTGAACGCTAATGAGTAGAACGCTGAGACAGAAACCGCATTCAAGACGGTATGAATGGTGTAACCCGCTGGGTAAGTGGATTTATAAGTGGTGTGGTGATTGTTTTTCAGAATGGTGGCTGATGAGGGGTAAATATAGACGAAGGAAAGAGGAAAAGGATTATCGGGAAGAGATAGACGAGGCTGTCAATGAGTGAGTACAGTGTGTTAGAAGAGATACTGAACGCAAGGACGTTTAAGCCCAGAGTGGTTCTAAGCCAGTCTGAGTATGACAAGTTAGATACTCTGGCGAAAAGGGATTATGAGCCAACAGAGGGGAGTCTATATTTAGAGAAGGAAGATGTGTTCCTGGAACGGAAGAGGTATTGGGATTATGAATCGGAACATTGGGATGACTGGTTGCATGAGGAAGGTTAGCTATGGCGGTACAATATGTAAACGGAGTTTATTCAGACCTGAATCAGTTGAACGCACCTAACAATGAATTGGTGTTTGATATGGATTCAGTGTATCAGAGCATTGGCAATATCCTACAGACAGAACGAGGTGAACGGTTTTTCAGACCTGACTTCGGTGCTGATCTGAGCAGGTTATTGTTTGAGATCAATGATGCTGGTACGGAAGCAATGGTTGAAAAGATAATAGTGGACGCTATAGAACGGTGGGATGGTCGGTTGCAGGTGGATTATGCAAGAACCAGTGTGAAGCGTGACCCCGATAACAACCAGATGACATTGAGTTTAGCTTTTAAGGTAGAGGGGTTGCCGAGGCAGACAATACAATACACGGGAGTGATTAGGAATTAGTATGGCTGGAAGTCCTATTGAAAATAAGAGTTTAAGTTTTGACAAGGTACTGGATGACCTGAAAACCTATGTGCAGAGTTTACCCGATTACGCACGGTGGAAGGACTTTTATGCCTCTAGTGCGGGAGCTACGTTCTTAGAGTTGTTAGCAGGTACAGGAGCCTATTTGAACTTTCACAGCTTGGCTTCGAGGCGTGAGAGCTACTTAGAGACGGCTAAGTTAAAATCAAGTGTGTATAACATGGCAACGATGCTGGGTTATGAACCGAATAGACGGACTGCGCCTGTGTTTAGAGTACATCTATTAAAGAACCCAGGGCTGTACCCGAAAGCGAGTGATGGTTTTGTATGGCCGAGCAAGAATGTACCGATAGCGACTTATAACGGCTATAACTTGGTGACACTGGACACGATAAGCGTATTGAACCGTCAGGAAATGGCTGGTAAGGTGTTTGATATTTGCATGGGTGATTGGACACGACAGGAGCAGGTCGTGGAAGAGACAAAGCCGTTCTTGAAAATGTTTATCGAGGATAACAGCATAGACAACAGCCTTGACCATATTTTTGTAACGGTGTTGCAGTCCAGCAATTCAATGGCGCAAGTGCCTTTGACGGGTGTACGGTATGCGGAAGAGCTAGTCCCGCCTGACAGTGAGACTAAAGTGCTGATACGCAGTAGTTATGACGGTGTAACACTGGTGTTTGGTGATGGGAGCTTTGGCTATAAGGTGGGCATGGGTGATGTGGTTCGGGTCGAGTATTTAAGCACGGTTGGACGGCCAGCAGTGAGCGTGAGCAGTGAATCATTGAGGGAGAGCCTGAAATGGAGTGTGGACTGGCTAGGTGATATGGTGGATTACATTGAGGTATTGAGTCCTGGATATGAAGAGGATAGTTTGGATAAGATAAGGTCGTTAGCGAGTGGGTACTTTGCTGCGAGAAGGAGGATGCTGACTGTATCCGATCACAATGCGGTGCTGATGAGTTACCCTGATGTAGTGAGTGCAGGTACACGGAGAAAGGGCTATGGTGATGGTTTATCATGCTGTATCGTGCAAATGTGTCCGTTATTTGAGGATGAACACGTTATAAACAGTGATGACAGAGAGGTAGTTATAGCGAGCGTGGAATTGGAAGAGGGCGTGTATAAGTTTATATTGGATGCAGACTACGATTTAAGGTTATTCACAGGGGGTTATAATTCCAGTACGGTACAATACCCGAACCTGAGCTTTAAGCTGTATGTGGATAAGGGTCAGGAAGGGAGTCTGACAGGGCTGAGTCAATACCCGACTTATTACGTTATATCGGATATTACGGACAGGATAGTGTCAGAGGTGGACGGTGCGACAGTAGTGACACCTGCGACATTTAAGCTGAAAGACCCTGTAACATTGGAATATATCGGTGGTGAGGAATTGCCTGAGTGGAAGAATGGCACACTGATGGCGGGAGCGGATGATTACTTGGCACAGGACAGGTCAGTAGGTGGCTTGAATCGAACAACGGTGATAACGAGTTGGAACTATGGCGATAATTTGGAAGAGGATAATAATACGCTGACATTGGCGAATAATACGGACTTGGTAGATGGCGCAAGGGTGGGCTTTGCGTTTGGCGGTGCATTGTTAGAAGATGGTTCAGAGGTATGTCTGCCTGAGCCTTTAATGAGTGAGTTACTGGCTAATCCTGAAAAGGAATGGGTGGTTGAACGTGTAGATGATGATAGCTTGAGCTATAGACTATTGGATGAGAATAACAATCCGATAGTGTTTAGTAACTACAAGATCAATGTGGGTACGGAGAATGAAACGGAGGTATCTCCGAAGGGTACGGTCATGTTTAAGTGGAAAGCGAACACGGATTCAGCCTTGATAAGCTGGAACGTGGAGAATAACACGATTACTGTACCGAATACTGTGACTTTAGAAGATAATCAGGTCGTATGGTTTAGCGGTATTGACCCTGATATGCACTACTACAGAGAGTTGCCAGCAGGTACGTCACACTTGCCATACCATGACCCTGTGAGTGTAGGGAACGAGTGGAATAAGCCTTGGGGCAGAACTGTAAGAGGCAGTGCGTTTGTGCCTTTATGGTTGCCGAGACAGTGTTATACACACTATGGATGGTCACAGAATGGAAGTGGCCCACAGTTTTTAGCCAGACCGAAAGCAGGGACACCGAACGAGTATGAGATTTATGATCTGAATGGACATAAGCTGACGATTACAAACGCAGGGGTAGCGAATTGCTGGCTGTGCTGGTCAAAGGAAGGGGATAAGGACAACTACGGTACGAGAGAACAGCGGTCTATCATGTTGTTTATGGAAGATATGAAGGTAGCGGGCGAGGTGATAGAGCTAGTTGACCCTGTAAAGGTGATATTACAGATGAAAATGACTGTGGTTGTGGAGGATGCTGTGACGGTATCGGAATTGGAAACACAGATACAAGAGGTGTTGCAGGGACGGATAAAGAGGCTGGGCAAGACGTTCCGACCTGGTGAAGTGGTTGCAGAAGTAAGTAAGTTACAGGGTGTTAAGCGTGTGTACCTGAAATATCCGACCAGCGATAAGGAATTGGACTATAACCAGTACATTGGGTTTGATGAAGGAACGTATCTGGACTTGAGGATAAGGGAGGCTATTTTCGGGGATATAAACCATTACATAGCACCGTTAGACTTGAATATAACTACGAATGAGAGTACAATAGTGGATATGGTTCCTGATGCCACAAAGGGTTACTATGAGGAGATTTAATAATGTCTGAGCCGTATTTTATAAAAGCTGGTGCAATAGGTATTATAAGGACGTATGAGAACGAGCCTGTAACACTGGATATTTATGCGACCTGTGCGGAAGCGAATCCAGAGGAGACAGACATTAAAGATACCAGAACACCAGAGGAGATTGAAGCGGATAGATATAAGGCATTAGAGAACCTGACGCTGGACTTGAGTGTTACGTCTGCGTATGAGGATAAGGAATCGTATGTCAATCATGTGTTTGGCAGACGTTTAGTCCCTGATGGCGGTCTGGATTATGAGCTAGTGGAAGTGACTACACTGGATAACAGACTGTGTAACCATTACAAGGTGACAGTAACACCGTTAAGGGAACGGTATGGTGCAGCGGGTATTAAGATTGTTATAGAGGATTATAACCAAGAAGAGGTAGAGTATTCAGAGCCATATAGCGGTGATGAATCGGGGTACATAGCGATTTACTGGCAGAGGGTGGATGCTTCTCCCAGAATGACCGACTTGAAGGATGTGGTTATTGGCAAGGATAGGTTGTCGGGGGTGTTTGAGTTTAAGGTGATGGATGAGGAATCAGACTCGAAAGACCTGATCGTGGATATGCGACCCAAGACAGAGGGCATTATCCAGAGCATCCAGCAGACCACACCGCTTGAACCGATCAAGAACGGTTATGTGCGCCCAGGCTGGACTTATAAGGTAAAGGGTGGCACGGAGATACTTTATTCCAGCAAGATATACACGGCTGGCAGTACGTTTAAGGGGTTAGAGAATTATAAGACGTGGAGCAAGACCGATAAGAGTACAGGCGAGGAAGAGGTCTTTGAGATAGACGGTATCACGAGAGCCTATCAGATCATGCCTGAGCAGGGAGCGACTGGAAGCACTGAGGTAGAAGTGACTATAGCGGACAGGATGACGGTTGACTACTATGACGTGATACACTATCTTGGTTTCGCTAAACATTTTAAGACGATATATGACGGTGAGAGCTTCTGGGTAGCAGACGCACAGGGCTATGGTGTGATACAGCCTGACCCTTATGCGGATGTAATAAATTGGGGACAGAAGTATGTAGCGACTGGCACAGTACACCGTGATATGGTGATAGGTACTGTAAGCGCAGGGACTTTTATCGTAACGGTTGGCTATGGTACGGTGACGTTTTCGGGCGAGGAAGAGGGTGAACCTGATGTGATAAAGCCGTTAGCGTATATCTGTTTTGGTAGATTCCCAGAGGTAAAAGTGCCTACAGGTGCGTTGACCCCTGTGTTTAAGGATAAGAATGGGAATTATCTGTACGATGTAGCGTTTTACGGTGTCAGTTATGGTGCAAGTGAAATGGCTACGGATACACGCTTTGTAGCGGTTGGCACTAAGAAGGTGAATGGTGTTACTTATGGTGTGGTGTATAGCTCGAAGGATGTGAGGAATTGGGAGGAGGAAGCCATACTGGACGCTGGTGCGGTGTTACAGTGTGTGGATTACTCGAATGGTTACTTTGTAGCAGCAGGGTATAAAGAGGGGTATGGTACAGTTATTTATTCCAGTTCAAAGGAAGGTGTGTGGAAGGAGATCAATCAGACATTCAGCAGAAGGGTGTTTGCGCTGGATAGCACGTCTCCTGAGTATTACATAGACGATGTAACGAGTCTGACCCACTTAGGAGATACGTTCATTTTAACTGGTTCAGTAAGACATAAGGTTTCAGGTGGTTACGTTCCAGATGCTTATAGTACGGTGGTGATGTATGGTAGTGCGTATGGAGACTGGACAGCGGAGAAGATACCCTGGGGACGTGGCTGGTTAGTGGGGTTGACGAATGCAGGTGATTTCGTGTTGGGCGTGGGTAACGATTACACAGCGGTGCTGATAACGCCTGATATGAGGTTTTACAATCAATGGTACACGAATAAGGATACTGTACCAACTAGCCCTTATGTGCTGAACAGTGTAGCGTTTGGCGGTGGGTTGATCTTTGGCGTGGGTGATGGCCGTATAGGATTCCTGAGCAGTACGTCTATACGGTTGACTGAGGGCAGTTTTGTTACTACGGTTACGGATTGGTGGGAGAGCAAGGACTTTCTACCTAGTGCGATCAGAGAGCATCCGCTGTTCGCAAAGACGGCAGAGTTGCTGGATTATCTTGTCACTCAAGGACATATACAGAACATGATTAAAGTGGATAATCTCTATGAAGGGAAGTCTATCCACTTTGACGAGAATTATTTAACGAACCTACTGACGGATGATTCTTTCAGGGCGTTAGATATTGCACAAGATAATAAGGAGACGTTAGCGGTTATAGCAGCGAACATATACAACATAAAAGGAACGGTGAGGGGGTTGAAGTATATGTTGAGTCTGTTAAGTGTGGCTGGTCAGACATTGGATGCGGACGTTTATGATTGGGTGTATGTCAATAAGAACTTGGAAGAGTTTAATTTGGCACAGCCTTTAGATGCTTGTACGGTGTTGGTAAAGGTGAAAGTGCCTCTGAGCATACACTTGGATGAAGCGTTAGAGCATAGACTGGTGGAGATCATGCAGAGCTTTTTCTGGATATGTGCTAACATAGTATTTAACTGGACAAGAACGATTGAGACCGATGTTGAGTTTCACGACTTGTTTGACGCACAAGAGGAGATTCCACCGTTTGAGGATAGCTGGCCGTTCGGGAGACCGTTTGACCTTCTGAAATATGATGATATGGAGGGGTGGGTTGATATTGTTAGTGTGTTCGAGGATAGCATTGGTGATATTAGCTGGGAAGCGGACTTAGCAACGCCAGTGGATATTAAAGAGGATTTGGGGGTTTATGACGGTCTGGCGTTTCGGAATAGCTGGTTAGATACGCAAGAGCCGACAGATGATGATATACTGATTGACACGAAGCTGTGGTGTCGTGAATGGGTGAATGAAAACAGCGACTCATGGAGTGACTATTTTGATTGGGTCAGTGCTGATATTGACTGGCAAACCTCTTTTGAGGTGTGGGATTTATTCTCTTTGGAAGAGAGCAGCGGGTTTATTACAGAGTTATCGGATGAGGTCGAGATTGATGTGGTGCTGGAAATGGATTTCCCGATGTCGTTCAGTGATTGGACGGAATCGGTGGAGGATAGTGTTGAGTTTGATATTGAGCCGTTTATCGAGGATGCACTGGATATAAGCTGGTGCAGTATGGGTACAGTGTGGGTATCACTGGAAGGATGGAGTGACGAGGTTACGATTGACGGCGATATACTCACTATGGAAGAGCAGGTCACAAGCTGGGCTGAATCGTTCCCTGATGCGATAGTCAGCTACGATATGGACTTGTCACTGGATGAGTGGATTGACTATGCCTTTGAAGGTTCGGTGTACTTGTGGGAAGATACAAAGGTGGGCGGTGGCAGTGATGGTATGTTCGTAACCAGTGTGATATATGACGATGAACTGGATATTTCAGCGGATTGGGGTATTTATCACAGTGACTATTTCCCTGTGAGTGATGGTCATGTGGATTTCACCTCTGGAATGAAGGTCGAGCTTGATGACGAATTAGAGATAACGTCATGGCTGCTAATTGCCTATATTACAACGTACCCCGAATATGGAATTGATTTGATTTGGGGTTCCTTTGAATACGGCACAGAGGAGTATGAGGTTAGGATTTTGAGCTAAATTTAACTATAAACATACGAGTATGGAAGATAGAGTAATAACGGTTGATGCGAATAACAGCGCATTACATGAGAGTGTCCAGGAATATGCGTTAAAAATGCGTGGTCATGTGCGTATTCTTGTGGATGACGAAGAGAAAGGGAGTTATGTCCACTTTGATGACCATAACATTATCGTGAATGGTGCTAAGAAAGTCATGGCGGTAATGATTGCAAAGGGCGATAACTCCTATAAGATCAGTGGTCTCGAATTGGGTACAGGTCACACGAACAGCAGCATTCTGGACGTGACAGCACCGCAAGCGAATGAGACACACTTGGCGACCCCGATGAGTCCGAGAACATGGATTCCTGTGGGGAATAACTATTCTCCTGATTCACTGAATAATAACGGTATCGCTAAGTTCACGTTTGTTCTGGCGAAGGGTGCTGGTAACGGTGATGGCGTGGTTGCCTATACCGAAGCTGGTCTGTGGGCAGTGGGCGACCCTGACTCGACAGGTGCGACTTTGTTTGCGCTTGAGACGTTCCCTGCGTTGATTAAGAACAACTCAAGGCAGATCACATTTGAGTGGTCTATTATATTCTAAGTAATTAGGAGATAGGCATTTGAGAGTTCCGATTTGTCTATTTGAAAGAGAGGACTTAGTTTATCTGCGTGATAGACTAGGCCCTCTTCGTACACGGAACGGTTGCCTGGTGTTCACCAGTGGCGAGTGGAGGCGTGTGTTGAACTGGACAGGTACGGGCTTGTCGGAGAGAGAAAAAGCACAGAAACGATTATCTCTTCGGTTAAGTGCAGAGTTTATGGAGCAAAAGAAGAGGGGTGCAGACAGAAGCACTCTTTTTCGTATAGCTGAAAGCATATTGAGATACGAGCCAGAGGTGGGCGAGTGGTTATTAGCTAGGATGGACAATAGCAAATAATGGCGACATGGCATAATGTACTTTCGTATGTATATAATGGAGAATCGGCTACGGGAATTGGAGAACCCGCTGACCCTGGTTCCCCGTTAGGTACTGCGAACAGAACCAGTATTGAGTTATTAGACAATGATAACTGGTTACTGGAAAATTTTAGTAATTATGCTGCGTTAGCAGGTGCTACGTTTCAGGGTATGGTAACATTAGCATTAGACCCTGTGCAAGACCTTGACGCAGTGACAAAGCGGTATGCGGACACGAAAGCAAAGCCATTACGATTTGACTTTACTACCGCACAGGATGAGTGGGTATGTACGCATAATTTGAACAGAGAAGTGAGTGTGACGGCGTTGGACGAGGACGGAGATCAGATATTTGGCGGTGTGAGCGTGATAGATAGTAATAATATCAAGATAAACTTCTGCGTACCATTGAGGGGAACCGTATATATCGTGTAAAATATAAGGAATTTAAGGTATGTCCACGACAGTAAAATACTATCAATCAATTACATTATTGGGTGGTGCAGAATTGCAGAACCCAAGAATCCACAACATTGACACCGAGCATGAACCGACAACAGCGTATATCGGTCAGATGTACTATAACACGGATGAATCCTGTTTGTACGTCTGTTACCAGACTTCGCCCACAGTAAAATGGAAAAAGGTAGGTTCAGGGGGTGCAATAGTAGAAGCGGATAGCAGTGTAACGAATCCAGCAATCAATGTAAATTCTTCTGCTGGAACTGATGGTATAACGACTTATAAGCTAAGTGTTCAGAGTTTAGCGAACAGTAATATATCGAATAACGCAGCAATAGCTTGGAGCAAGCTGGCTACAGGAACAGCGAGCAGGTTAGCGGTGACGAATGGAAGCGGTGTACTGACGACTTCACCGTTTACAGTGGGTGCAGGTGGAACGGGTGTAGCGGGTACGATCAATGTAGCTGGGTATCGGGTGACGAATGTGGCTGACCCGATAGATGGAACGGATGCAATCAATTTTACAACATTAAAGGCGTGGTTTAGTGGGAATGTGGATATACATGAGCCTTGTGATGTGGCTACTACGGGGAACATTGCGCTGACAGGCGATTCAGTGCCTACTACGTTTGACGGTATTGATCTGACAGTAGGCGGTGGTTCTACGACTAGGATTTTGGTATGGCAACAGACTAACCCTGTGCAGAATGGTATCTACGATTGGACGTATAACTCTAGCACGGGCAAAGCGACCATGACTCGTTCCAGTGATTGTAATGAGAACACGGAGCTTTACCCTGGTTCCACGACCTATGTTATCAATGGTAACGTCTATGGGGCAACGGGTTTCGTGCAGAAAGACCAAGGTTCAGGTGTAGGTGGTGCGATTGGGATTGGGTCAGAGGCGAATAATTGGGTAGAGAATTATTCTATAGCTAAGATCAATGCAGGTGCAGGTTTAACAAGAGTGGGGAACACTATATCGGTAAACCCGAATAGCACGTTAGAGATAGACACGAACAGTAAGGTGGGTTTGGCTACTGTAACAGTGACTACTACTGGTTCAGGTGCAAGCAATACGACACCGACATTGACAGTGGATGACTATGGCAGGGTGTCTGCTATAACTTACAATGCTATTAAGATTGCTGCTGGGGATATAACAAGCGGTGTTTTAGGTAGAGCAAGAGGCGGTACGGGCATTGCTACGGTGGCAAAAGGTGATATTTTGTATGGCAGTGCAGCGAATACTTGGGGTAGATTAGCTATTGGTGGGACTTCTTATGCAGGGACAATTCTTTATAATACAGGAGAAGTGCCTGAGTGGAAAACATTGAATGATGCTGGCATTGCGAGTAAAGACCATACACACCAGATAACAAACTTGCAGATTGGTGATGCTGGGTTAAATTCTAATTTAACAAGACAGTTTTTGCGGAAACAGTTGTCAGGTGCAGGTTCTACTTCAACACCAGAATGGTCTTATATAGATGCGTTAGACTTGTTCTATTGTAACTCTGTAGGTGGTGTTCCAGTACAGGACACAACACAGAATGGTTTACTTGTGTTAGAGGGAGGGCAGGGTCATTGGTTGACAACAGACCAGCCAGGCTCGGCACATGGGGCGTTGTTCTTGGGTATAGTATCCTCAACGTCAGGTTCGACTTCACCAGACCAGTTTAGTATTTTAGATTTTGATGAGTATGTAGCGGAATACTTGACAGGGTTAGGCACATCAGGTGTGGTCAGAGTGGATAACGGTACAGTGTCGCTTGGGCAAGTTTCATTGGGTTCTACAACAGATGTGACGGGTATCTTACCGTTAGCGAATGGCGGTACAAACAAGAATCTGTCTAGTGCTACGAATTATGGAGTGGTGTATAAAGCGAGTGATGGTTTAGCGGTTACAGGCGCAGGTACAGCGAATTATCCGTTAGTGGGTAAGGGTTCGGCTGCACCTGGATGGGCGAGCTATGCGTTACCTGCTTCGCTGACGGCGAACACGATATTGACGGTTGGGTCGAGTACGACAGCGGTGGGCTGTACGAATGTGTTGCCGTTCACGGTTGGAATTGAACAGGGCGGTACAGGTGCAACTACAGAGGCTTCTGCTAGAGCTAACCTGCACATTCCAAGGTATTTCTCACAACAGATAACAGACTGGACGACACAGGATTATACTGTTACACATAATTTGGGTTCGTCTAAAGCTCTTGTTCAGCTATATGAACAAAATAGTACGGATAACACTAAGTGGGAGAAGGTAGATGTGGGGTTGACGGTTACATCGAACACTATTATACTCTCTTCGGCGAAGGCTGGCATAATGAGTGGAAAGACGTTATTGGTGACTGCCGTACTTATTGAAGCATAAACTCTATGGGTAGAACAGTTTATACAGATGTACTGGTAAGAGGCTACCAGAATGTTGGTTATGAAACTATACAGGATAACGCACGTCTGGATGTGGCGGGCGGTGATTCAGGTATAGCACCGTTTAAGATTGGTGTAGGTGGGCTGACAACGGTTCCGAGACCAGGGGCGATTGAGAATGTGGGTGACGATATACTTTGGACGGACAGTTTTGGGGTGAGGCATTCACTCTTGAAAGCGGATTCCACAGTAGATAGCTCATTAGATGTACTGATGTATAGCAAAGCCTCTCTTGTGCGGAAAGAGGGGTATATGGGAGCGAGTGAGGGCTGGTATCGTATAGCCTCTACAAAGGTTTCCATAGGTGTAAACGAGGCAACGATTAGGTTTTACGAGAAGAGTTACGACTGCATTTTTGCGATCAAAGCGTGTATCAGCAAGAACCACACACCGACAATAGCGGTGGACGTATTGAGTGGTTTGAGTGAGGTAGGTGTTACGAAGGTCAGGTTGGTTTATACTACGGGGGATGTGAATGGGTACTATGCGTATGTGGAAGTGTATAAAGTCAGCGAAGCACCGATGTATGCAACAGTGGAGAGTGTAGAACCGCATGGGTGGGAGTTGTTACCACCTGTTATACCTGGTGGAGTGCCAGATGATTTTCTCACGAAAGAGATAACACTGGTAGAAGGTGCTGACTTTAACGGTATTGCAGCGTATGTGGTGAGTGAACCTGCCTTTGATGGTACTTACTTTATCACAGGTGTTCAGGAACCGAACGGAGTCCATAAGTACAGCTACGATGTGTATTTGGATGCGGGCGAGGGTAGTCTGAATAGTTTAAGGGTCAATACGGGGGTTTTAGATGTTACAGGGGAGATAAATGCTGCTTTGTTAAATTCAGGTGTGGTGCATGGGGATGATACAGGCATATTGTATAGTGGAAATGTACTGTTAGACAGTGAGGTAGAAGGTATTTTACCTGTTACGAATGGTGGCACAGGAAGGAGCAGTATAACGGCGGGTGCGTTGTTATATGGCAATGGAACGGGTGTGGCGAGTATGCTGGGGATAGGCTCTAATAACTATGTGCTGGTGAGTAATGGGAGCGCACCGACTTGGGCTGAAAAAGCACCGAACGCTACGAATGCGGATAAGGTGGGTATCACTTCTAGTACGGCAAAGTTACACGTTCTTGGGGTAGCTACGAATGCTAGTGGGAACACTACGATTTATAAAGATCAGAGCGTTACGGTGGAAGGTGGGACGGTTACAGCAACTACGTTTAGTGGGTCGTTAAGTGGTGGAACGGTATCATGTACGACTCTAACGGCTTCTAGTACAGTTACGTTTAGTGGATTGGGAACAGGTGTAGCACATTTAACCGCAGGGGTGTTAAGTGTAGGGGACGTGAATCTAGCTAACGAGGTGACTGGTACGTTACCAGTGGAAAGAGGTGGGACAGGAGCAACTACGTTTACAGCCTATAGGTTACTGGTTGGGAACGGTGCAAGTGCTGTGAGTACGTTGGGACAGGCTACAAGTAATTATGTTTTAGTAGGTAATGGAAACAGTGCTGTACCAACTTGGCAAGAGAAGGCTCCGAAAGCTACGGATGCAGATAATGCAAGCAATGTAGGTGTAGCCTCTACTTCGGCAAAGCTGTATGTGGCAGGTGTATTGACTTCTGCGAGTGGGAACAGTGCGGTTTATAAAGACCAGAGCGTTACAGTGGAAGGTGGAACGGTTACAGCAACTACGTTTAGTGGTTCATTGAATGGTGGTGCTATTTCGGGTACTACGTTGACCGTAAGCAGTACGGCTACTTTTAGCGGACTAGGAACAGGGGTTGCAAAGCTGGCGAACGGGGTTCTGAGTGCAGGGAGTGTGGATTTAGCCTCTAGTGAGGTGACAGGCACACTGGTTGTAACCAAGGGCGGTACGGGCATTGCTACGGTGGAAAAAGGTGATATTTTGTATGGCAGTGCAACAGATACATGGAATAAGTTAGCGATCGGTGGAACGAGTTATGCTGGCAGGGTGCTTTATAACACGGGTACATTGCCTGAGTGGAAAACATTGAGTGACGCAGGTATAGCGACTAAAGACCATAACCATGATGGAACCTATTTGAAGCTGGCTGGCGGTGAGTCTGTAACAGGATTGACGACTTTTACGAATGGTTTGACGGTATCGGGTGGGAATCTCACGGCGAATGCGGGTATATTCACCAGTGTTAAGGTGGGTGGGGGAGCTTTATTGAAGTATGCGGATAGTATGCTCAATATCAGGAATAGTGCAGATAGTGATTGGGCGAGCGTAAAGGTGGGGAATTTGACGGTGGAAGGTACGATCACTTATATCAATACACAAGACCTGAATGTGGCTGATAACATTATCACGCTGAACAGTGACGTGACAGGCACACCGTCTGAGAATGGCGGTATTGAGATCAAGAGAGGTACAAGCACGAATGCGAGCTTGCTGTGGGATGAGAGCAATGATGTATGGAAGTGTGGTTTGGTCGGCAGTGAAAGCATTATTGTAACGGCTGCGAATTACACGGATTATGTAAAGAATGGTAGCTTGTATTTGCAAGCGAATGGTTCAGGTGTAGCGACATTTACGGCTAACCAGAGTGGGAACACTACGCTGAACATTGGGACAGGTTCAAGCAATGGTACGATTTCAGTAGGCGGTTCTGATGTAGCGGTGAAAGGGTTAGGCAGTAATGCTTATAATAGTACGGCGTATTTACCGTTAGCAGGGTTAGCTACTGTAACGGGTTTAACTACTTTTTCAGGTGGTTTATATATTGAAGTACAAGAGGGAACTTATGTGTCGGGTATGACCCAGACAAAGACAATCACTTTTGAAACAACCTCTTCTTCAAGTAGTTACTATTATCCATACCTGAGAGGGCTGACGTATGGCAATCATGTATGGAATTGGGGTGGGTATCAGAATCTAGTAGGTGTGTGGGGGTACTTTGCTGGACGTACAGCGAACAGTTACGATTGGAGGACTGTTTGGGATGTCAGCACAGGAAACTTGACTCATACGAAAGGTGTGACTGTATCGGGCATAGCTACGTTTGGGAGTAGTGTGGGGGTAGCCAGTGCATTGACGGTGGGGACTACGTTGAGTGTGACAGGTGCGACTACATTGACAGGGAACCTCACAGCGAATGGTATATCTACCATAGCGGACTTGAGACCGACCTTATTGACGTTGCCTGTGGTGAGCTTGCCGAACACTACTGTGTCAGGCCGTATCGAGAACGATGGGAGTTACTTGTACTTTACGGACAGTGGTTTAACACGGCATAAGCTGTTATTTGCCGAGGATAACAGTGTGGAGATAGCTGCGATATGGAATGATCTGGATGAACTACGGTTCAGGGCTATGGGCGAGCGCATGGAAGGTACGTTACCCGCAGTAGTGGGCTGGTATCGTATCGCTACGTTAGAGGGCAGAGCTAGTGCTAATGGCTTGTTCCGTGTGAGTGATATTCTGGGTGGGAGTGAGGTTCTGTTTTCGGCTAGTGTGGGTGTGGGTTCTAATGGAAGTTTAGTACAGATAGGTGGAAGCGGAACTACGATAAGCAAGGTCAGGATTGCCTATAGCGGTGCGTATGCTTTCTTGGAGATATATAACCCGACTGTGACTGCAAGACTGATTAGCGTGGAAGCGATAGGTCAAGTGGGTTGGAGGTTGACCCCTGGTATTAAGGGCGGTGCGCCTACGAACTATAACATAGTGGAGTTGACCTTCCACAGCAATGCGCTGGTGGCTAACTACATATATGGTGATGGCAGTAACTTGACGAACGTGTCAGGTGGTTCGTTCTCTGGTGTATTGAGCGTAACACACGGCGGTACGGGCATGAGCAGTTTTGTAGCAGGTGACTTGTTATATGCAAGCTCGACTGATACGTTTGTTCCGTTGGGTATAGGTTCTACAGCTACAATACTTTATAGCAATGGTATTATACCAAGTTGGAAAACTCCGAATGATGCTGGTATCGTGATAAAGGCTGGCAGCACATGGACAGGTGTTATGACTGCTTGGGGTTCACAGTACACCGATAGCAGGTCGGGTGCGCTGAACATGAACAACAGCAACATCTATGGTGTGAACAGTGTGATCTTTGCGGATAAATGCGATAACAGTGCGGAGGGCTTGCAATGGTACAGGGACACCACTACGGTGGATAGTGTCTGGGTGAAGGATGGTGTGATGTATCTGACACCGAATAGGACGTTTGGCAGTACAGGCACGGATTATGTGTTTATCCATTCTGGTAACTATACGGACTATGTAAAGGATGGAACACTGCATTTACAGGCAAGCGGAACTGATGTAAGGACATTCACAGCTAACCAGACAGGTGCAACTACGTTTAACATTGGAACAGGCTCAAGTAATGGTACAATATCAGTAGCAGGTACAGACGTTCCAGTTAAGGGCTTAGGCAGTAATGCTTATACGTCAACGGCTTATTTGCCGTTAGGAGGTGGAACCATGACGGGCGTTGTGACCTTTGATAGTGGTGGGACTTCTGAGCTTTCAGTGTATTTTGACACGAACAGAAAGAAAGCGAACGGGGGAGGTTGGGCTTACTCGCCTATACGGTTCAGGGATAATGCGGACGAGACGTTTTTCCAGATTGGTGCGTTTGGGTCAAGTGCGACATTCAATTATGCGTTTCTGGGTGTAAACGCTTATGATTCAGCAAATAATCTGCGTATATACAGTGATGGTGTGAAGTGGGGAACGAACACGATCATTCATGCAGGGAATTACACGTCTTATGTAAAGGATGGAACATTGCATTTACAGGCAAGTGGAACCGATGTAACGACTTTTACAGCGAACCAGACGGGTGCAGCGACCTTTAATATAGCAACGGGTTCGAGTAATGGCACGATTTCAGTGGGTGGGACTGATGTGTCTGTGTATGGGTTAGGGACACACGCCTTTGATAGTACGTCTTATTTGCCTACAGGTGGGGGTACTATGACAGGTGTGTTGAAGCTGAACGGTACATATATCGCTGAGAATGGTGGAGTGGGCTTGCTGGCTTATAAAATATCCTCTTTGACAGGTGCATCTAATACACAGTGGGTAGTGGGTGCGAATGACGTTCAGGGCGTGATAAGGTCAAGTAACACTGATCTGATACACTATAAGAACGGTGTGGGCAGTACGGTGATATTGGATGCAAGTAACTTTAATACTTATGCACCAACATTGCTGGGTACAGGAGCGAGTGGAACTTGGGGTATAGATATATCTGGCACAGCGAGCTATGTGAGTTCTGCGGTGAAAACGGCTAGTGGAACGTATTATATGTTGGGAGCGACTACGGCAAGTGGAGCAGTGGGGTATAGTACGGGTATTTACTTTAACCCTAGTACGAACACAATAACGGCTACAAAGTTTAGTGGTGAAGCAACGAATGTAAGTACGGGTTCTGATACTTCTAACTCGCTGTATTTGGTGGGGGTTAAGAACGGTGCAACTACTACGTTAAAATACGATTCCAGCGTATATGTTCAAGGTGGGAAAGTGGGAGCCACTACGTTTATCGGGTATCTGAATGGAAATGCGGACAGTGCTGATTATGCCACAAGTGCAGGTTCAGCTACAAGTGCGGGTACAGCGACTACAGCGACTAATGTGAGTGGTGGAACGGTATCCTGTACGACACTGACAGCGAGCAGTACGGTTAAGTTTACAGGGATTACAACTACTGGACTATTGAATATAACGAGCGGAACAGTGGGTGTAACGACTCTATTGAGTGTAGATTATTTGCCTGTAGGTAGTGGGAGTACACAAGTAGCAGCGGGCAATCATGGACACTTATATGCGTTAAGTTCCAGTGATGGAGGCAGTGCAACTTATGTAAATACTACCTCTGATACGACTAACACGCTGTATGTGACTGGTGTTCAAGCAGGTGCAACTACTTCGTTAAAGTACGATTCCAGTGTAACAGTGGCAGGGGGTACGATCACGGCCCCTACAGGGGCTATCAATAAGATTTTTGTAGGAACGACAAGCACGGTTAAGGCAACAGGTGTGTCATTCTGGCAGACACCTACTAGCGGACGACCTGATTGGCAGATATACATGGCGAATGCAAGCACTACTGCTTGTGGTGTGAATGCAAAGATCACCGCACCTAGTGGAACCTATGTAACGGGCTATGCGCTGAGGAGTGTTGTTCAGAATACGGCTAACTACGGATGGACTTGGGAGAAGTGTGCGAGTACAGCGAACACGACCGTAACACCGACAATAGTAGCTGAGTTGCGGAATGACGGTATATTTAAGGCAGCGGGTTTTGTGGGTGCAGGTACGTCTATAACGAACCTGAATGCGGATAATTTGGCTTCTGGTGTTGTGGCAGTAGGCAGAGGTGGTCTTGGCACTACAACGGGTATTACGGGTCTTATAGTAGGCTCTGGGAGTGCATACACTGGATTAGCTACGAATAGCACTACGACTAAGTACGTTGTATGGAAGGGTAGTACAAGTTCGTTTGACTTTATGGAACCTGAGACGGTTTCTACACCGCCTATAAACCAGTTGGATAGTGGAAGCACCCAAACGAATTATGTTCTGGTAGTGGGAGCAGGGAATACTTACGCACCGACATGGGTGGAATACGCACCGAAAGCGACAGATGCCACTAATGCAAGCAAGTTGTCTGTGGTGAAAGATACATCCAACACGTTATACTTGTTAGGTGTGACTACTGCAACGGCGACAGCGGGGCCTAAATCGGTGGTTGCAGATACAAGTGTGTATGTGCAGGGTGGAACGCTTACTATGTCAGGTGATCTAACGCTGACAGCAGGTAATGAAAACAGGTATCTTAATTTTCAATATACCAGTACAGGGTATGACTGGCGAATTGGTTATGAGGGTAGTGGTTCAGGTAATGCGAATTATTTGGTTATTGAGTCTGATGGTACTGCGGGTACTACTTGGAGTAAAGTGCTAAGAATGGGTTTGGTTGACCATGAAGCTACGTTTTATGGTACAGTACAGCCTGATGAGACTAATAGTAGAAACTTAGGTACTAGCTCATTGAAGTGGTCTAATGTGTATGCCACTAATTTGAATGGTAATTTAGTAGGGGGTACTATTTCAGGTACTACTTTAACAGCGAGTAGTACGGTTAAGTTTACAGGTATTACAACTACAGGTATCTTAAAGATAACGAGCGGTACAGTGGGTGTAACTACTGTGATAGGAGTGGATTATCTTCCTGTGGGAAGCGGAAGCACCCAGGTTGCAGCGGGCAATCACGGACATAACTATGCTTTAAGTAGCTCTGACGGTGGGAGCGCAACTTATGTGAATACAGGCAGCAGTGCAGATACGTCTGATACATTGTATTTATTAGGTGTAAAAAGTGGTGCATTGACTACAGTGAGGTATAATACGGGGCTTACCATGAAGAATGGAACCTTGACGGGTAGTTTGAGTGGGAATGCCTCAAGTGCGACAAAGCTGGCTAGTGGTGTGAGTGTGACTCTTACGGGTGCGGTTACGGGTACAGTGACTTCATGGGATGGTTCTGGGAATCTGTCTGTAGCCACTACGTTAAGTAGCCATGCGCATGGTGCAGGTGATATAACATCTGGTACGTTACCTGTGGCAAGGGGTGGAACAGGAGCGACTACATTGACAGGTGTACTGATTGGGAATGGGACGAATGCGATAGGAGCGACAAGTGGTTCGTCAGCAGGGCAGTATTTGTATTATAATGGAACGGGTTATGGATTTACCAGTATATCCGTGTCGAATGTGACGACTACGGAGAACACATCTAATGACTTGTATCTGTTAGGTGTAAAGAGTACGGCCACGACTGCGTTATTGTATAATAGTGGGTTGTCCATGAAGAACGGCACACTGACTGGTACGTTGTCGGGTACAGCGACAGGGGTAGCAAGGGCAACATCGTCAAACCTAAACTCAGAGACATTACTGAATGGATTTTTAGAGCAGTATATACTCAAGGTAAACTCATGGAATGGGATAGCGACTACAAGCACATACTACCCAGGTGTAACTGATGGTGTGATTATATCGGCTGGAAGTTATTACAGTGGTTATGGGTTCCAGATCGCAGTGGATGATGACAACACGGGATTCATTGCTTTGAGGCAGAGGAGTTCTAATAGTGCTTGGGGTGCTTGGAGGCGGTTTGCTATGGGTGATGGTACAGGTGCAGGTGGGACATGGGGTATAAATATATCTGGGAATGCTGCAACAGCTACATATCCGACTGTAACAGGTGTTGTAACGACAGGAACAGGGTCAAGCACACCTTATTATTTAACAGGGGTGGAGACCTTTGGAAATGCTGGAACAGGGGCGACAAGAGTGTTAAAATCAACAAAGCTGGTGACATGGACAGGTGCAGGTGCGTTATCTGCTGTGTCTCTTACATTATCAGGTGTGAAGAGTGGTGTGATGATTACAGACTCGAATGGTGTTGTATCTAAGTTACAGTATTCCAGTGGAACCGCTGGGCAGGTGTTGGCTTTGAATGATGCTGGCACAGGTGTTACATGGGTGAATCAGGGTAGTGGGGGCGGTATTGATACAGGGGGTAATTATAATTGGACAGGTGTAAATACCTTCTCTGGGTCGCTGTATGTGGGTGCTGGCACAGGGTTATTATCTGTTTCAGATGGTTTGGTATCTCCCGTAAGTTCTATTTCGTATGGATATGTTAGCGGTATAGTTGGTAATGGAGCTAATCAGATAGCAGCGGGTGTCCATACACACGCAGCTTATATCAATAAGGATGGTTCAGTTAGCTTTACTTATCCGTATGGTAAGTGGGAGTCTTATTCTAGGGGTGTGTATAATTGTTTAGCATCTTATAGGGGTACGTCAGCTAGTCAATCAGGTCAGGTACAGGTTAAGCTAGGTGTAATAGCTGTAGCTACGACTGCGAATTATGCTTTGATACGAACTATAAGGATAGTTGTTTTTGATAAGAACCCTGATAATTCTGGGGAGATTATTGTTTCTGGGTATATAGTGAGTAATACTTGGAATAAGGTAAATGTGTTCAAGAGCAATCCTAATATGCCAGAAGTGAGTATGGTATATTCTACTACTTCAGGTGATGTATTTCCTTATATACTTATAGGTAGTACAAGTACGTCATGGAATTATGTATATGTGGCTGTATTAGAGGATATATTTAATTCACATCATAATACTACCTACGCAGCGGAAAGAACTGGATGGACTGTTACGGTATCAAGTTCTGCTAAAAGTGGAAATACAGTGTTAGATACTGAAATAAAGAGGTATGAGGGTGTTCCTCAACCTGTGTCTGGGGATGACGGTAAGTATTTGAAGTATGAGACTGGTACAGGTTTAACATGGGCTACAGTAAGTAGTGGTTCTGGGAGTGTAGCTCACTTGTACGATATTGGTGATGTGACTATAACAAGTCCAGGTGCGTATGCGTTACTGTATTACGATACTTCTGGGACAACACCGCAATGGAAAAATTTAACTGCACCTAGCACAAATAATACTTATTTGAGGTATAATACAACTAATGGATTGGAGTGGGTTACAGTGAGTGGCGGAGGTGGTGGAACTGTAGAGCATTTAGATGATATTGGTGATGTTGGTGTTACGACAGCTAAGAAGGGTGATCTATTGCTTTATAATGGAACAGAGTGGGAGAATCTGCCAGGCCCGACAGGTACACGAATTTTGAGGGCGACATATAGTTCTACTACTCAAGAGGTAACTGTGGGCTGGGGGACTACTGCACCAGCAGCGTCAAGTGCGACACAGGTATATACTAATGTTAGAGCAGCTACTAATACAGCAAAGAATTATTTAGTAGGAGTTGTTTCTTCTACAAGTGGAATGGTTGCGGGGAATAAATCACTCTATACTAACGGGGGGATGAGTGTTTACTTTACAGGTGCTGGTGAGGTAGGGTTTAACTCGTTGAAGTTGAACGGAAACGCAGGTACGGCTGGACAGGTGCTTGGTGTGAATAGTGATGGTACAGGGGTGGAGTGGGTTCCTCCTGGTGTATTTAAGACTGTGTTAGTGGATTGTACCGGTTCAGGCACTACAGACGTAACTTTACAAGCTGGTAATGCGTATCTGTTTTATACTTCAAGTATGGGTAAGACCGAAGTGACTGCTTATTTACCTACTACATATAGTGGGATTATAATACTAATTGTACCTAGTACACAAAGAGCAAACGCTACTGATATGAAAATTAAGTTCAGTAGTAACCCCATATCGAGTATGTCTTTATATGATCTATCTGTTTGGACGAATCCTCCTGATGGAAATAACCATTATACTTCTGAACATACTATAGAAACAAAAGGGTATGCAGGTAGGAACATTATTCTAGTAGGAAACCCGTCTGGTACTTACGCTGGATGGTATGGGAATTTAACATAAAAATATATGTATAAACGATTATTGGTTAGAGGACATTGTGATGCGTATAGTGGTTATGGTCAGCTATTCCTGAACATGGTTCGGGGATTGCGTGATTATGGCTACGATCTGGTAGTACGACCCACTGCCATAGATGAGAAGTATGCGCCTTACCCAGAGGATGTAAAGCGGTTGTTATGGGACAGGGAACCGATGATACAGCGAGAGCTATTCATACACTTGCCCAGAGCGTTATATCCGAACAGGAAGGTGGTTCTCTGGTACACTATGTGGGAGAGTACACGGCTGCAATCACAGTGGGTAGAGTACATAGACAGTGCGAATGCTGTGATTGTACCTAGCACTTATAACGCTAATGTATTTAGTGCGAACGGAATACACCAGCCTATACATAAGATTCCATTGTTTATAGATGATGTGTATGAGTATAGGGAATATCCTAAGCGTAAAAAGTTTATCTTTGGAGCAGGGGGACGCACTACATACGGTGGGTGCAGGAAAGGCTTAGGGCGGTTGATGGAGCTATTCACTAAGGCGTTTCCTGATGAAAAGGATGTTGAGCTACAGATCAAGACGTTACCCGATACAGAACTGATGGAGTCTGCGGATAAGCGCATACATATAATAAGGGACTATTACACGGAACCACAGATGTTAGATTGGTACAAGAACCTGAATGCTTTTGTGTCTATCAGTACATCCGAAGGGTGGGGGTTTATGCAACACCAAGCTATGAAGGTGGGGCGACCGCTGATTAGTACGAACTATGCAGGTGTATCTGAGTATTTTGACGATACCTGTGGTTTAGCTCTGGATTATGAGTTTGAACAGGCGACCGATATATACAAGGATATGGGTATATGGGCAGTGCCTACAGAGGAGAGTATTATCCGTTGTATGCGTATTATGTATGGCAACAGAGAGCTTGCTAAGGTGATGGGTCAGAATGCCAGTGAAAGGGTGTCACAGTTTACCAGAGAAAGAACGATCACGGCATTGTCTAAGCTGATACAGAAGTACGATGTAGCCCGATGAAGTGTATTTGCATACCAGTCCGAGAGCGGTTTAGCTTGTTAGTACAGCTAGTAGAGAGCTTAGAGCCATTACAGCGGAAGGGCTGGACGGTTGTATTATGTATTGAGCCAGGGAGTGAGTTGATAAATAGGGTGTATGGTAAAAGGAACCCTGTTTACACACTGTTTAACACAGCGATATATGGTATAGGGTGGAACCATTACAGGGTGTTGGTGTATGCGTTTAACCAGTTACAGGCGGATATAGCTATGGTGATAGACGCAGATACGAAGCTGTTACCCGATGCGGTGAACCTAGCGGAATGGTTCTATCCCAGACGGAACGATTATCTGGGACTAAGTATGTTGTCCCCGAAGCTGGAAGATTCTTACCCACACCATGATGGGGCTTTAGTGGAGTGTGGTTTCTCGTCACGATTCCAGTTGACATTATCCAGTGAGATATGGTATAAATACATTCAGCCCGTATGGATGCGGAAGGGTTATTGGGATGAGGACTTTAGCGATGTGGTTAGACGCACAGGATTAAAGGTTGTGCATCCTGAAAAATCCCGACTGAGGTTGTACGGTCAAACGAATAGCAGGGTACTCAATGTTGAGGAACATGAGCGGATAGAAGAGAGGCTTGTCTGCTTCGAGGGGGATTCTGTTCGTGGGTACTATATGAAAGACCCTGTTATAGTGGAAAGAAGATAGCTATGGAATTAAAGTTAAAACGGAATCAAGTGTATGCCATGCACGGTGCATTGACTTCACTGGATAGAGTGGATAACCCAAACAGTGATAAGAAGGATAAGATCAGTTTCAGTACGAACACGACTTATGCCCTCTATAAGAACCTGAAACGTGTGACAGAGAAGTTCGAGGAGTACGAGAAAATCCGTAACTCTATTGTGCGCAAATACCTGAAAGACGGTGAGACTTCTCTGGACAAAGAAGCGGGCGAGAAAGCCACTAAGGAATGGAACGAGTTTGCGGAAGCAGAGGATTCCATTGAACTTTTTAAGATCAAGTTCAGCGATTTACAGGTTGAAAAGAACAAGATTCCTCTGAGTGTTCTGGTCAATCTGGGGGACATTATCATTGACGATAATGACCTTGAAAGTCAGTTGTATGCTGACGAGCGTAAGTCCACTGGTGAAGTGGGTCAAGAGGATTAGTCATAATTGGTTGGGAGGTGGTGGGCGAGAGTTCACCACCTTTTTTTAGTGCTATGGTTAAAACGGTTATATGTGTGTTAGTGTTCTTAGCCTGTGCTGGATGTAATAGTTATACGTTCAAGAGCAGCAGGTTAGCTAAGGTTGAGTCTCAATTAGAAGAGGCACAGAGACAGGTAACAGAGAAGCAGAGACAGTACACTACTGCCACAGTAGATGCTTTGACCGCTCCTGGGACACCATACACGAACGCTAACGTGATCGTGGCTACTGAGTATGCGAAGGGTGCGCAGAGCCTCGCTGGTATGCCGAACGAACGTCTGGATGTGGTTTCAGCTATTGAACAGGTGCGTGAAAAGGTGGACACTATAGACCAGAACACTACGAACCTACAGGCAGAGGTCAATAAGGTTTGGCTGGCTATAACGAACGGCAGTGTAGGCAGTATGAAAAAGGACATAGCCGATGCCAGTGCGTTACTGAAAAAGGTGGAAGAGCTAGAGGTGAAGGTTCAGAAAGCCGAGGATGCTTTGGTCTCTAAGGCTGCGTATGAGGAGAAGCAGGGTGTTAAGCGGTTTTGGCAGAAAACGGGCTTCTGGACGAAAATAGGCATTATAGCGGGCGGTATTATAGCCTTGTGTGTGTTTGTTCCAGCGGTGATTCCTGTGTTGGGTTCTCTGATTGGCTGGTTGATCGGTAAAATACCGACTTTGGTTAGCTTTGTGGGCGTGGTGGGCAAGAACACTTTTGATGCAGTGGTCGAGGGTGTAGGCAATGCGAAAAAGGCAGTTAAGAATACCTCTGTGGACAGTGTGGTTACTGAGGAGAAAGAGACCTATACACGGGCAGAAGTGGATGTGATGTTGGAAAGTATGAAGAGTAAGATAGAAAGTATATATGCGAATAACCTGCGGAATACGACTTCCGATGCGGATAAGGCAGTGATCGCTAGTAGAGAATTGCAGGTAGTGGATAGAGGAGTGACAGAGTAATGATATACGGATTAAAAGGGTTTCATTCATATTGGACTAAGCCACAGTTAGTTAAGCGTGGTAAAATAACCATGCAAGACTTTGAGATACTGACGATGGCGTTAAGTGCGTGTGTGTTCAGACGGTTAGGTTATCCGATGACACTGATAACGGACACGAAAGGCGCACAGTTTATGCAGAAAATAGGTGTATTACAGTGTTATGACAATGTATATACAACACTGGATAGACTGACAGGGGTGAATCCGAGCATCTTTTTCGCTGCGGGCAAGAACTTAGCGTATGAAATGATGACCACACCGTGCGTAAGTATTGATTTGGACGCAGTTGTGTGGAGAATGCCTGAGTTTGACGAGTTCAATACCGATTTAGTGGTGTTGCATGAGGATTTTATCGAGTGGGACTGTTACCATAGCTCGAAAGAATTGTATGGAGAGCTAGGATTTAAGTCTGATCTGTGGAATTGGGGTGTCAGACCGTTTAATGTAGCCGTGTTACTGTTTAACAACAGCTATTTAAGGACAGCATATACTTCTCTAAGCCAGATGTTTATGGAAAACTACTCACGGTTTTATTCCAGGGACTATTTACAGGAACAGAGCAAGGATATAGTCAAATACGGCAGACATCCAAGGGTATTTGAACAGATTTTCGCCGAACAACAGCTATTAGCCATGATAGCGAATAGGATGAAAGCGAAGGTATGCACAATAAGCTCCATAGATAAGGCTACAGACCATTTAATGAGCAATCCGCTAGTGACACATCTATGGGGAATAAAAACCGTTTATAGGTCAAATATGGAGGTTAAAGACGCACTTGTGACTGGATTGCTGAACACGCTGGGTAAAAACTATCCTGAGACACGGCGGTTGTGTAATTATGTGCGGAAGGTTTACTCCAAGAGCAACAGGGACACTGAGGGCGATATATTTGAGGGCAGTTTCCAGTTTAAGGACACACCTATAGCGGAGGACAGTTATTCCCACAGCATACCGTATCGGGATAGGATGATGAAGGTTTTAGACGTACAGGGTGAGGTTCTGGCGAGCGATATATGCTTCGGGTACAAGAGACCTGTGCGCAAGAATGGTGTGGTTGTAGTGGGTGAGAGTATATATTTGAGAGAAGGGGCTTTTTGCGTACTTCTAAGGGGCGGTAAAGCGGTGATAGTGAAAGCACCAGCTAACGCTATTAAGGATGGCGAGGGCTGGGTGAAAACGAAAGTGATTAAAAAAGTTAAGGAAGGAACACTATGACAGGTACTATTATAACAGTGGTTGTGATCGCTGTATTGGCGGTTATTCTGAGACAGACCATTATCAATAAGAACGCTGAATTGAAAGAGGCGTTTGATAAGTTGGACGCTGAGGTCAAAGAAAAGGTGAAAACCGTTGCGACTGAGGTAAAAGAGAAGGTCGAAGAGGCTAAAGCCAAAAAGACGACCAAGAAAAAAGATGCGGAATCTGAAAAATAAATGTAGAAAAAACGAGGGCTAGACGATATATATTAGATACTAGCCGATATGTGGCGTGGTTGGTATGAATGGGTTTCATAGTTATTTTGTCACCCCAAAGGTGAGACAAGGAAAGGTCAGGTTCGCTAAGTTCGAGCTATTGACTTGGGTTGCGAGTGCCGTGCAGTGGAAAAAGCTGTATGGCGGGCTTGATTTTATTACAGATGCAGATGGTTTGCAGGTGATAAGCAAGCTCGGTCTGGGCGGGTTGTACGATTCCATTAAGGTATTGGACACACCGTTTAAGAAAATCAATCCAAGCGTGTTCTGGGCAGCGGGTAAGATCGTGGCTATGAAACACTATGTGGGCTTCGAGGATGTGTATTCAGTGGACACGGACTGCATACTCTGGAAGCACATGAAGCAGAAGAGTGGGTTGGCATTGGTGGGATTGAATTATGATAATCCAGAGTTCTATAAGGTCGTGACTGAGCGATACAGGGATGATCTGAAAGGCTGGGGGTTGAATAATAAGCCTATCAATGCAGCCATACTCGGTTTTAACGGTTATTGTGGGGATGGAAGTCTCCTAGATGTGTTTACGTCTGTGAGCTTAAAGTTCATGGAAACGGTGTCAAGACGTGATAACTTGGACAGCGCAAGCATGATATTTGCAGAACAGAAGTTATCCGCTGAGGTATGCAGCCAGATGGGATTGGATTATGGTGTGTTATGTCATGCGGATGCCAGCACAGGATACCATATTGACTGTGGAGATATACCGTATATAACACACTTATGGGACACCAAAGAAACCTACAGACAGAGCGAGTCACGGCGTAACGCTTATATTAGCTGGTTGAACGATAGGGTATGCCCTGGGTTGGGACGTGCTAAACCTATCTGGGAAAAGATATATAACTTGAACGATATTGTGGAGGTATAAAATGAGTAGTAGTAAGGTATTTGATATTGATGAAAACACACAGAAGCCTTGTGTTTATGTGAGCAGGGTCAATCCGAGGTACGAAGTGACTGTGATTGATCTGAATGGTGTCCCTAAGAGAGTGGACAGGAAAGAAGCAGTGTATGACGGTGAGACGGTCAGGGCTATTACAAAGGAACAGCCTATTAAAGATGTGGAACCCGCTTATACGGTATCTATGAAGTTTGACGGTATCGAGAAGGATGTGATGGACATGGTAGTGGCTGCACCTGTACGGTACTGGCGCAAGGATAGGTTTTATATTAGCGGTGATGTGAATAACCCGATTGTAGGTCATGTGTTAGTGAGTCAGTCTTAGTATGAAGGATTTTGAGACTAGAAACATTAAGAATGCCGTTGTAAAGGTACGGCTGACAAGGGACTTACCCGTAACCAAAGTATTAAAGACAGGCGAAGTGGTGTCCCTTGAGCTATTGACAGGCGACTTGAACGGTGTTTCGTTCAAAGCCAGAACAGCGGATGGGTGTGAGTGTGTACTGAATAATAATGCCTACAAAGACATGGTTATTCTGGCTAAGAGTGGTGAGCCTTTAAGATAGTATGCAGTTAGTTGGTGTGACACCGAGCAAAGCCCAGAATGATGGGGTTGCTTTTTTGATGGAGCGGGACGGTGGGTGTCTCTTATACGCAACAGGTACAGGCAAGACGGTTATTCAGATAATGACCGCCATGCAAGCGATCGAGACAGGTAAGGTCAATAAGTTTATTATTGTAGCTACTGTATCGAGTTTTATTGAG
>Ga0265301_10001688_pt1 | contig 28007 bp, 24 predicted proteins | sample AusTroGonzalo_MG_2_FD_193488 | JGI IMG/M metagenome (GOLD analysis project Ga0265301, IMG submission 193488) | Bovine rumen microbial communities from tropical cattle in Woodstock, Queensland, Australia - Gonzalo_04 | ecosystem: Host-associated > Mammals > Digestive system > Stomach > Rumen ... | reverse complement strand
ATGGCGTTCTAGAAAAAAGATCACGTTGGTTGTAAGAAAGCACCGGCTTCTGCGTTAAAGGATGCAGAGGCCGGTGCGGCGTCAGCGGCCAAGTACATAAGTCAAATCAAAAAAAGGAAAAAGAAAATGAAAAACTTTGCAACTCAGATCGGTTTCGGACTCAAGAAGTTCGGTTACATCAGCAACTTCAGCGCCCAGCTCGCGCAGCTCAATCACCTCCTCCAGGGAACGGGCAAGACCCTGAAAGCCTACGAGGTGGATACCATCGTGGACCCCCTGGTGGCCACCAACCTGAACTCCTACGGGTGCAACAACTTCCACGGTGCGCCGATCGATGAGGAGCATGCGGCATACAAGGTCATCAACACCGGCCTGAAGACCATCTCCGGCGAAGACATCGTCGGCCTGTTCACCCGGAACAGGAAACGGAACACCTACGATGGCGTGACCTGGACGACCTGGCGGGGCATCCGCGTGGAGATCAACCTTGCGGGCAAACCTCACATGGGCGACATCTACTTTGCCTCGAAGGAAGCCTTCGAAGCTTTCCTCGAGAGCATCGCGTCGAGCGCAGTTCCGGAGCCTTGGAACTTCACCGGCAAGGAGTGCGCCTGCAAGTACCCGATTCTCAAGTCCTACCTTGAGAACATCTTCTGCAAGCTCCGCAAGGAGGCAGCGGAAGGGAAGGCGAATAAGATCGTGTACAGCGGAGACGGTCAGCACATCCTTTTCAACACCAACCTCCCCGACACCTTCGGCAACGACATCCTGATCCTTGCTGAGGTGAGGAAGAAGTCCAATGGTGAGGAGTACTACGAGAACCCCACCATGAACAAGTCAGGCATCTACGGCAGGCGCCAGTACGGGTTCAAGGACGAGGCGAAGCCGGAGCCGGCCACCTTCTTCGAGGACGTCAACGAGGTCATCTTCCAGTCCGGCTGGCAGATCGACGCCAACTTCGACCACCTCTTCCACATCATCCAGGACAACCGTTCCCGGTTCCCCAAGGAGTACCAGGGAAAGAATCCTGCCGAGGTGGCCGGTGATCTGGAGAAGGCCATCGAGCTCGCCAAGAGGATGGCTAAGAGGAACTTCAAGTACATCGCTCCGATGTACCGTCCCCAGAAGAATGGCATCCAGCTCCTGATGCCCATCTACCTCAACGGCAGCTACAAACAGGCTCCGGACTTCGCGCTGGTGCTGACGCCGGAGGACGGCATCTACCTCCCGGAGACCATCCTGCCAATCGAGGGAGCCTACCAGAACGCCCGGCTCATCGCAATGCCCGACGAGGCATGGCTGAAGCCGGAAACCATCTTCAAGGGAGGGCTTGCAGCATGAGGACGGCGGTGAATACAACGATGGACCCGGCACTGAAGAGCACGACACTCCCGTTCATAGGGAGGTGCCTTAAAAGCATGGGTATGGAAGCTACGAGGGATGGCGATTCCTACTACGTGGATCTGGGGTTCGAGAGCAACCTGGTCATAGGTTTCCGCCGCGGCAGGATTTCGGTTGCCGTGGTAATGCCGGCAGGCTGGGACGAGATTGACGAGCAGCTCTTCCTTGCCAGTATGACGATGGCAAGCACGACGCTGACCAAGGTGTTCCTCTGCCCGGAGGGGGAGGAGATGTATATCTGGTTCTCATCCGAATGCTTCTGCAAGACGCGCGGGGAATTCGAGGGAATATTTGATGCCCTCTTCAAACAGTTGATGAAATCTGTAAGAAGATTCGTGGAAATCCGTGATAGTGTTGCGGAGGCGATGCAGGCCGAGTCGATTGCAGCATTTATGGTGCACCAGGCGGAAAACCAGCAGCCCAGCTAAACAGGAAACCAAATAAAAGAACTGAACATATGGAAAACAACGAGAACATTCAGATGCCCGAGATCAACGAGGTTGAGGTGGCAAACGCAAACGAAGTGAAGGCTGCTGAAAACAGCCAGGAACCTGCCAACAAGGTGGAGAAGGCAAAGAAACACCGCCGCATCCGCCTAGGTGGCCCGGTGGAGCAGACGAGCATGCTGGTTATGGCTGCAGGCCTGGTCGTAGTCATGCTGGTCAGCCTTCCGTGGGTGAAGTATACCGTTGCCGGCATCTGTGCTCTCGCATTCCTTGTTCCAGTGGTCGTCCGAACCGCTCGCAAGCGCGGCGGGATTAATGCGGAGAAAGTCTGCAGCATCCTCAAGAAGCGCGGCTTCTCTCCGGTGGTCAACGGTGACGAGATCCGGTGGACCAGCAACGGGAAGGAGTGCATCCTCAGGGTACGCAGCCACTGCCAGGTTGAGATTGCCCGGGAGTACGACCTGCCGCCAATCCCGGCAGCAATCGAAGGGAATCAGAAGGCCGCCGTTGAGACCATGAAAGAGGTCTACCTTGCCAAGGTGACCGTCCGTGAGGACAACGGCAGCAGCAGGCTGGCCTTCTCGACCGAGTCCCTGTGCGTCTCCGCAAAAGAGTTCTCTGCCTACTTGCCGATGTGCCTTGAGATCCTTGATCTAGCAGAAGACCGCCAGCGGGAGCACATTACGGAGATACGCAACGGGAAGGGGAGCGGTGCCACTCGCAGAATAGGGTTCCTCCATCCGGACGGGGAGATCAGATAACGGAAATAACCTGAAAAACATAAAGACATGAGAAAACTTTTCAAAACCATCGTGGCAGCATTCGTCGTGTTCTGCGCCGTCAGCTGCTCCTGCTCTGAGACCGCATCGGCCCAGACGAAGAAAGACGAGAAACCGTACAACCTCCAGAAGGCCTGGGAAGTTCTCCAGGAGAGCCAGGATGAGGCGCAAGCCATCAAGTTGCTCACCGAACAGCTCAAATCCACGCCCGACAACGTTGAGTGCTGGATTCTCCTGTGCCGTATCTATCGCAACCGCGAAGAGTACGGTGCAGCCCTGACTGCCGTCAACGAGGCGATCAAGGTAAATAAGCCCAAAAAGTCCGGCTTGTACAACTCCACGCTTTGGTGGTGGAAAGGCTCCGTGTATGATGACCTCGGTGAAACTGAACGGTCCGTGGAATGTCTTCGCAAGTCGCTTGATCTGGCTCGAAAAGACAACAAGGATAATGTGCAGAGCATATCCTTCGATCTAGCTCAAGGACTTTACGAGCTGAAGCGTTTTGACGAAGCGGATGCCGTTTACCGTCAGATGCTGAAGGAGGACGACAGCGACCAGGCCGCCATGGTCGGACTCGCGCGAAACATGATTGAAAGGGGAGACTATAAGGGAGCCATCGAGCTTCTTGACAAAAGCATCAAGTATGACGCTGACTATGCCAGCGCCTATAAGTATCGCAGCAAAGCGTACGACAAACTGGGGGAGACCGACAAAGCCATCGACGACGCACTTACCTGCTTCGAAAAGGATGATGACACCTTCAGCACTGCTATGGTCCAGATGATGCTGAAGCACCGGTCTTACGCGATTGCCAAGGCGAAAGCGAAGATGCGTTCCAGCGATAACAAAAGCCAGTGGCGCGTGCTCCTTATCGGGATCTACGAGAAATCCTGCGAGTACGAAAATGCCCTTACGGAGTATGATGCCCTTGAGAACGACTATGGGAAAGATGAGTTCATCTATTACCATCGCGCTGGCTGCTACGATGAGCTTGGCCTCACGGAAAAGGCGTTGAGCGAGATCGACAATGCCATAGCCCTGAACGGCGATTACTACAATTATTGCCGTAAGGGACAGATTCTCAGGACGGCAGGTCGTTACACGGAGGCCATAGCGGCCTTTGACAAGGCGATCGAAATCGATCCTTCGGAGGTATTCGGATACTATGCCAAAGGCTGGTGCCATGAGCTCTCCGGTGACGATTCAAAGGCTATGGTCTGCTACGAGCAAGGGATTGATATGGACAAGAGCTATCCGTATATCTTCCTGATGAGGGGACAGATCTACCTGAAGCGCGGTGAAACGGCCAATGCCGAAGTGGACTTCGAAAAGGTTCTTCAACTGGACACCGTGGTCACGGATGGAAGCTGCCGCCAGTATGCACTTCACTATCTCGGAAGGGACCAGGAAGCGGAGGAATGGATGCAGAAACTGATAGATGATGAGCCGAACAATGCCGGTCACTTCTATGACAAGGCATGCCTGTACTCCAGAATGGGAAAGACGGATGAAGCGGTTAAAGCTATGGAGACGAGCCTTGAGATGGGTTACAGCAAGTTTGCACACATCGAGCACGATGACGATTTGGATGCCATCCGCAACCGCGCCGACTTCCAAGAGCTGATGGCAAAATACAAAGAGAAACTCAAAGCGAGGATAAACCGGATGAAGCAGGGGAGACCTGCTGATGACGATGAGCAGATCACCGAGGTCGCAATATCCAGACGCTCCGGAGGGACCTTCAATGTAGATTGCAGCGTGAACGGACTGCCCCTCAGCATGATCTTCGATACCGGCGCAAGCGATGTGACCATCAGCAAGGTTGAGGCAGACTTCATGCTCAAGAACAACTACCTCTCGAAGGATGACATCAAGGGCAAGAAGTACTACCAGGTTGCCGACGGCGGAATCTCTGTTGGTACAGTCATAACGCTGAAAGAAGTAAAGATTGGTGACGCAGTCTTGCATAACGTTGATGCTTCTGTTGTGAAAAACCAAAACGCGCCGCTACTGCTGGGCGAAAGCGTTCTGCAGAAGTTTGGCACCTTCACCGTGGACAATATCAACTCCAAATTGATTATTAAGCATTGAAGCGATGAAGAAGGATACCCCAAATATCATTTCATACGCCAAATCTGAGCTCAGCCAGGACGCCATGTTCGCCTGGCTGTTTAAGTGAACATCACCCAAGTATGCCGAAGCTGATCCGGACCTTCACCAGGTCAGGCAAAAGTTAACACGGCTTCTAGCTGGGATAAATATTTTTGGTTCCGCAACCGTTAATTATGCCAAAATGGTATAAATACTCTCTAGGTATGAGTTATTAATTGACAAATGCTGTAGATGAATTGACGAATATAAAAACTCGAAGTAGTCTTTCAAAAAAGCACAAAAGTATTGTTTCTGTTTTCAGAAAGTCAAAACAGACAATCGAATCTTTGCATTAAGAAAGTAAAAATAGAAAATACAAAACAAACATACCAAAAAATAATCGTAAATTTGTATGTTTCATACCCATAAGAAAGCATAAACACTAATAGATGGAACTTGTCTATGATCAAACATATGATTTTTCATATGTAAGAACCTTCTCCACGAAAAGTGGATTGCAAATGTTTGAGATTACCAGAGACGGAGAATCATTCAATGTGATTCCTCGTAAGTATCAACTTGCAAATCCGCCGAAGATGCTTCGTTGCCGGATTAAGGAAATTGCTGATAATGGATATGTGAAACTGACCCAGGATATAGAGTTTATCCTACGCGATTATTATAAGCCGGGGGTGTACTATAATTTTACGGTTTTAAAAGAACTCCCTCATGACGGCTCCGGATTACCAACTTATGTGGTGTTCAATGATGATACAGAACTCGAGCATCGCTTTTTCTCATTTGACGAGAAAGAGTACAAAGTTGGTGACCAGATTAGGCTGCAAACAAGAATCAAAGAAGATAAATATGGCGTTCCTCGCCTGTTTTTCTACATTGAAGATACGGATTTCGACGCATTCTCTCCCGAAAAGGTGTTTGAGAGTATTCCTCATTGTGAGTTATTCGATGAGTATTTTAATGACTTTTCTCCGGTTACAAATGACTTGGCAGTCATTCAAGACGAAATGCTTGAGAAAATCGAGCGCGAAAACCGGCTTTGGGTATTTGATTACTTAAAGTTGTTAAAGCACTGGGCTACAGTTAGGACTAAAGAGAATCTGAAGACTGCTATTGATTGCAACTCTTTGATTATTGATATTGAAGAATGGATTTTGAGTTCTGGGCTTCTTTCAAAATTCAGTTCGGCAAATCGTGACGAGACCCGGCTAAAGATTGATACGACAATCGCAAATGCTCAAATTGACCTTGAAGTTCTCTCATATATTCAGAATGGTAAACAGGAAGAGTATGTGAAGAGCATTCTTGAGTCACTTCGAAGTGTTTCAGGTTCCGAACATGATGCTCTTTACAGAAGATTACTCAGGCTTATCATTATTGATCCTGATCTTTTAGACACCCAGTTATATGCTATAGCTGAGATCATAGCTTTGTCGTCTGAAGAGGTCAATGATGAGGAGAGTTTGGGTATGATTACCCAAGTCTTTAGGCGTAAAGTTATTGCCTTAAAGAAACAAATAAACTCAAGAATCCATTACCAAAGATCCACAGAGATTAACCGTGAGCAATTAGCAGATATTACCGTCGGCCTTGGTACTCTCCTAATGATTTTTGAGAAGTCCAAAGACGAAAAAGATGGATTAGATTTAAAGGGGACATTTGCTGAGCTATGTAAATATTTAGCTTTTTTGACCGACAAGGAAAAGGCTGCTCTTCTAATTGGCAAAGCATTAGAGGTCGCGATGTATAATTGTAATACGATTTCTCTTGATGTCAAAAACCTCTTGTCTGTTGCAACTAATCCAGACTCTTTTATCCAAGATATTTTAAGCGTTCCCGTTATTAATGATGGCATCCTGAGAGCATCGCTTAGCGGCCACAGTCAGATTCAGTATCATGATGGCTGCCTATCTATTATGCCGACAGCATCTCATATTAAGGTTGTTAAGCCTCAACATCCTGTGCTTAACATTGACGGGACTTCTATTTGTGTGGCATCAGGTGCTGAAGATGCTGAGTATTGGGACGAGAACTCAACAATCTTATATTATAAAAGAAAATGGGAAGAATTGGCAAAGTGGGAGGTTGAAAACAAGGTCCCATCCGAGGGAGAAGTTGTTACTGTGCGGGTAAAGGATGTCAATAATCTTAAGAATATGGTATTTTGCAACGTTGAGGGAACAGACAACAGAGTAGATGGCGTGATTTCTCAATTTGAGTATCTTCCATCCTCTTTTTTGGATGACATCAACGACGTCTTTGAAAGCGGAATGCGCTTTCGTGTTATTTACCATGAACAAAGAGGGAAGGTTTATTTCTCTCTAAAAAGTGAGATTAGAGAATTATCAAAACAGATTGCAGCACAAGATCGTTCAGCAAGCCATAATGCTATTTGTTTGGGCATAGAAAGAGGACGATGGGCGTTTTTTATTACTGACTCCGGAGCCATATGCGTTTCTAGAACAAACGGTTCACGTTATAGAATTGATGCAGGGCAAGCTTATACATTATGTATGAGGGCTGACGATGAATTATACGGATACCCTTCTGCTTTTATCCTCGGCTCATCAAACATATCTCAGGATCAAATCTCTCTTCTCAAGAATCAGCTAAAGATGCTCTGCGTGGATGTTGACAGCGATAGCTCTCTCCCGGTTCAATACAAGCAGATGCCCCATGTGCTCTTGATAGTTGATCAATACTTGCGCTTTGTGGATGATACCATCGTACGATACAACCTGTATCATGCAATGAGGGTCATAGCAAGAGCAGAGAGTAGTCAGTTATTCGAGTACTATTCCTCTAAGATACAGTATTTAGAGTCATTGGCAGCGTTTGCGGTAGGGAATAGTATCGCTGATACTTTGGAGGAGACAGAGAGCCTAGCTTCTTCTTTCCCTTCGTTAAAAGAACAAGAAGACATTCTGGATGTATTAAGAGCTTTTGGGGATGAAAAAGAAACAGACTATTTAATTAATGCGGTTACCAGCCATGATAAACAATCAAATATCGCCAAAATAGCTAGCCTGGTTTTAGCCTCTAATCTTATTAAGGGATATGGAGGCCCCAACGAACTATTAGATGGTATTAGAGAGTTCATTGCCGAAGAACTGGGCGCTTCTCCTGTTACAGAATCAACAGAAGATCAGATGGAAAATTATTCGGATGACAAACAAGAAGAATTGCTTACTTCAGCTGAAACCTATTATGGTGTCGAAGATCAGATGCAAGAGTTTAAGTCTTCCATTGTGTTTACTCCCGAATCATCACTTCCAGACCTCGAGAATCAGATAGCTGTCATCATGAAGACAGTATGTGGGTTCCTTAATGCAAAAGGCGGCACCCTATGGATTGGAGTGTTGGATACTGGATTTGCTTCTGGTATTTCCTCGGATTTAATCGAACTAGATTGTAATTCTGATAGGTATGAGAGAATAATCAGGCAGAATATTGTACAGGCTTTTGGCAAGGATGTCAACGGTACGATAAACATCGAGTTTGTTGATGATAATGGCAAAAAAGTCTGTAAGATCTCAATCCCGCCATATATACGTCCAATCTCTATTAATAACGAGTTTTTCCAGCGCCAAGGAAATGAGACTCGCGTCCTAAAAGGAAATGATCTCGTTCTCTTTATCGAGAGAAGAATGTTAGAAAAACGTACTGCTGGTAAAGATGAAGAGGAAGGAAAATCTTTCTCTTCAGCGAAAGACACAGATTTGGATGTAAACGATGGGCATAGTTTAGAAACAGTAGATGTTAATACAAATGACAGGTCGTCATCGGATGATGTTTCGAATATAAGAGACTTATCACTAGAGAAAGCTGCTGATGCGGAGTATACTGACCACAAAGAAAAGGGGCCTCTAGATGGCGGTTTCTCAACTGAGACGGCTGAAGAGAAACTCATAACGTGGGTTTCAAAAGGAAAGCAAGCTGACCTGAGAACATGGCTTGAGCACTGTGGAGGGAAGGATATACCAAAAACAAGAGATGCTATCGTGACAACCTTCGGTAGTAAAAAGGTACCTAATGACGACTTCTGGGAGCTGGTGACCATTATCCTTGAATCCAATTCAAGATTGTTTAGGAAACCACTGGCGGATGCTGTTAAGGATTACGAGGATATTTCTCAATTGGATTGCTCCGATGATGTTTTAGATCATGTTGTGAAGCTTCTTCTCGAAGAAGAGGAAAAAGTGCAACAAGGGATAGAGTTTCTTATCCCTTTCAGGGCTCTTCTTACACGCGAATCCAAATCATTACTTGAAGAGAAGGCTCAATATATAACAATGCCTGAAGGGTTTGATGTTTTGTTTTCCATTCTTGAAGCTGATTATGGGAAAAAAATATCGGTCTTGTCCAAGATTAATGGAAATCTGGCGGCATATTATGCGATATACAAAGCCATCTCGCAAGATGAAGAAGAGAATGGAATATGGCATGTGCGAAAAATCTCTAATCTGGAAGATATTCTTGCTGAAATGAAGAAGTCATATGGAGGCAGTATTGTGTGGGGATTAATACATAAAACCGTATTCCATGATGAAGAGATTATGAGCGATAAAGAAGCTGAAGATATTATCTCAGGTGGATATCTAAAGCTTATGGAATTGGTTAATAAAAGGACGTCAAAGGAACTTATCAAACAGAGTAAAAAAGAGATATACTCCTACGTTGGAGAATCACTTTCGTTCAGGGTTATAGCGGTTTATAAGAACCACTATCTTTTATCTGCTGACATGTACAAAGGATTATTACCTAAAGAGTTTGCCAATCAGGCTTTCAGTGTGGGTGATATTTTAAAGGCAACTGTTAGAAAAGCGTACCGTCAAGAACGTTTGTTTCTCGTCACACAAAAGTCCGCAAAAACAGAGGCTTTAGAGAGAATTAACCTTGTCGAAAAAGGGGATATAGTTGAAGTTAGGTTTTCCCTTCATCAAGGAATCCCGGTTCCCGACATTCAAGGTATGAGTCCTTTAACCGGCAAAGTCATAGATTACCCCCGTTTCTTTGACTATAAGAAAAAGTATCAAGCAGAGGTCACAGATTCTCATTTTATTAAATGCGAGTTATCACTGATGGGGGTTGTTTAGTTTTGATGTAAAAATAAGTATTGCATATGGGCAAGATTGACGTATTTAAGCTAAGCTATGGTATCGGCGACAGAGTTGTAATATATCGCAACTCTGGAGGGGGAGACATCCGCGGGGTCGTTGAGGATATAGGTGATGGTTATATTCTGTTGAGAAGGACTGATGCAACAAAGCCTGATGCCGTCTTTGAAGAGATGATATCCGGTTTTGGTGTCGATGATTCATATACCACAGAAGCAATAGAATCTCCAGATGAAGGAATTACTGAGCCTGAAAACGAATCGGAAATAGTTGATGTCGGTGCCACGAAGGTTCCAACTGAACAACTCTCCGATTTATCAGATAAACCAGAAGAAATAGCCGATAAAAAGGAATCGATAGGCTCTGGGGAAGAGCCCGAGGATCAAGATGTTTTTCGGCCGGAGCGGCCCCAAATGGGTCTAACTGTAGTTGGATATGTCGATTTGTCTAAAATTGAGCCTCATCCAAAGCAGCGTATTAAAACAAATACCAATATTACAGATAAACCGGAACAAAAAGAACTCGTGTCTGTACCCGCAGCCGAGAAAACTCCGGCCGGGGAAGTACGCGCCAGTAAAGTTATGAGGGAGTTCAACATAGGGCTGGATACTCTTAAGGACTTCTTTGGTGATCACGGGATTGAGTTTAATCCATCTCCTAACACAAAAATATCTGAAGATGCTTATACTTTAGTGAAGAAGGAATTCGCTAAAGACGTCCAAGATAAATTAGGGACAGATGAGACTGTAGCCCCTGCGATTACTATTAATGAGCATAAGCCGACAGCACAATCTGAAACCAAGGATTCATCTGATCGAGGACTTGAGCTTTTTAGGGATTACATTAGCAGACAACTTGAAGAGCTAAACTCCCGTTATAGCATCGAAGATGATGAATTGCTAAGTGCTATTGACAACCTTTCTTCCGCGCTTTATGATAACAAAACGCCCGTTGAAGAGAATGCCTACATCACAGCCGTTAAACCGACTTATTGCTTGGTGGAGAAACTGGATGGTACAGAACTGAAGTGTTATCTTTCGCGTATACCTGATCCAAAGCTGATATACAACCTTAAGGTAAACTGGACAGGAGAGAAAGTGCCGGTCTTGATATTCTCTTATGAACTCAAGAACTCGAACAAAGAGAATATTGCTGCACTTACCGGAGTGTATCCAGTATTTGAGTATCTCAATATGCTTGAGGAGTTCTTATATGAAAAGAATTACGTTTTCGCCAAACTGGTCCTTGATATTATCTTAAACAATAAGCTGATCAAGGCGCCACAAAAATCCACTGTTAAACAAGATATGACTTTTGCTCGCAATGAGCTAAAGAGAATCTCTTTCACACAGTACGATTTGCCTATTCTTCGACTAGATGGAATCACATTGAGCGAGGATTCTGATAAGATGGCGTATAAAAGAATTGAGATGAAAATCAAAAGAGCCCTAGATGGCGCTGAGGGAACGGCAAGTGCGGCTCGTATTATTGATGATGCTATTGAGAACGAGGGGCTTACAAACAAGTATATTAGCTCACTATTGTTGACAAAGGCTCAAATGTATTCATCGGCAGATGATGTGCCTAAAGCCTGCGAGGCCTATAGAGAACTGATTTCTTTTAATGAAAGTAGCGGTGCAAGTAAGAATAATCTAAGCCACCTTTATTGCGAGCTGGCACGACTTCTAAGTCTTGACGGTGCACATGTTGATGAGGCTATAAAGGCTTTAGATGCGGCCATTAATTATAATCCATCAAACAAGCTTGCTGCAGATTTAAGGAAACTTATTTCTGCGCAGACTTCTTCCACTCCTGATGCAAATAGCGATTCTGAGGATTCTTTAATAATTGCATCAACTGCAAGGGGCGGATACATCAGCAAGATGATTGATGTTGATATCCAGGAATTTAGGTTCACAAATAAGGATGTCCTAGAGAACAACGGTGTACCCACACCGGCTATAGCCCAGAGTCTTTATGATGAGGCTGTTAAATCAACAGATCCAGAGACATATCCAAAGTATTTAGAGGCAGCAAAGGCATATCGCGGGTTAAAAGTAGGAAGCTACAATTTGCAGAATTACCTTTACGTCATCGCTTCTTATTCCAGACTAAAGGGCAACCATTTACTCGGTTCCGTAAGGAAAGCAATTGTATCTAGTGGTACTAAGCCGCAGGACAGTACAAAAGTATTGGTGCGCAGGCTTAAGGACTCCGCTCAGAGTTATTACCTTGAGACTTTGGATCTGTGGTCTTCCATTTCCCCAGACGTTTTTGACTATCTTGAAAAAGACAAGAAGAGAGGCGGTGCTTCTGACAGTGGTGATGAGTCCACAAGGGTGGTACTAGAAGTATTAGCCAACTATTTGGAACTGGATGTTGCCTTTTACTATTTCCAGACCGGGAAAGAGGCGAATTACAATGCAATCTTCGATGCAAACTTTAAGGAGATCTTCAGTCAATGCGTCTATAGCAAAAATTCTGAATTAGAGAAGATTGCATATAAAACAGTATTGCAAATTGGCTCTAATAGTATTGCTGCATGGAATAAACTCGCTAGGCTGCCCAATGGAACGGGTGCGCTATATCAGATATTATACTCCATGTATAAACGTCAGCATGTTTACAGCCTGTTAAATAACCTGCTGAACTCAAATATCGACAAGAACCTTTCACCGGGGCAGTTCTTCAAAGAGTGTTTTCAAAAGCAGTCTGAATACAGAGAACGATTCGAGAAAAATTCTAAAATTCTCCAAGAAGGTACTTTGGAGCCCCATTCTATAGAATCCATTTCGAAGGTATGGTTATCCATGTCAGATCTATGGTGGCTCCTTTCCGAAACCGAGACTGAGACCAAACAGAAAGTGGACCTTATCCTTACGATACTTCAGCCCTATCTGTCGAGAAAGGATATAGAAAGAACCAACCTGCTAATCCAGGCTCAAGATAAAGTTGAGGAACAGATTAAGTTCATAAATGATAATACTACATACTACGGAAGGACCTTCTTCTTTTCCTTACTTTCAAAATGGAGAAGTGATTTGAAAGGCATGCTTGATGAAAGGATAAAAAGAACTTATCCTATTATAAGCGTCCAGGCAGATCCGCAGTATATCCTTAAAACAGCCGATCAAAAAATCATTAATCTACTGGTAACTAACGATGGGGAATCTTCCGCCGACAAGTACCTTTTAGAGATAGCCATGACAGCTGGAGGGTATAGCGACATAAGAAGAACTGAAGAAAATGAAGTTCTTGCGGCAGGTGAGAAGAAATCAGTATCAGTTATCGTCACGGATTCAAAAGTTGCAGATTTCCCGACTGTAGATATTCAGGTAAAGGTAACACCTTATTACTTATCAAATCCTGTTGAACCGCAAACACACAGTTTCACGGTTGAAAATGAACCCGATGGGGAACAGCTTCAGCTTGAAGATATATTGTGGAGTGATTCCAAAACACCCACCGCTCAGTTATTTGTTGGGCGTGAAGAAATCTTAGAGAGACTTGCTCGTCATTATCGATCAATCGAAAAGCATGAGCCATACATTTTATACGGTTTGACAAGAACTGGAAAGAGTTCTATCCTCAATTACCTGGCTGACAATATTAATGGAACGGAATTCAAAAGTGAAGGAAGTACCTATACAATTATCCCGTTTTTTATTGATTTTTCAACAGGCGCTGGATATGGGAAGGCTTCTGATTTCTGGGATTACGTTATTAATGAGTGTGTTTATGAAAAGAAACTCGAAGAGCTGGGTATTGACGACAATTATTGGCATTTTAACAAATCAAATCCGCGAGCAAAAGATTTTGGGATTCTGTTAAATGACTTGAAAGCCATTGGTCTATATCCCTTGTTCCTCATCGATGAGTTCTCATACATTAAAACTCTCATTGAAAAGGATATTGTTAATACGGCGTTTTTGCATTCATTACGGCAGTATTCTCTTAATGGATTAGCTAGCTTTATCTATGCCGGTACATATGATATCAAGTCGTTGTTAAAGGATTCGAAGTACGGTTTCACTGGCGCACTTGTTACTGCACATGACGAGCAAATAGATAAAATTGATGATAAATCTGCTGAAAGGCTTATGGATGTTATGAAGGATAAAGGCATCATCTTTACGGATGAAGCGAAGTCTAATATCCATATCCTTTCTGGAAATATCCCGTATTTTATTCAGATTCTTTGTAAAAATTGCGCTTTTTATGCCGTAGAGAATAGAAGGAAATACATCGGATATCCCGAACTGGAACAAGTGGTTAATATTCTTGTGGGCAAAGAGGCATCGTTACACTCTTCGATGGTTCTGGAACTGCCCGAGAACAAATTCCAAAACAATCAATTTAGCCCGCTAGATCCTCCTGAAGTTGGAGTTTTAATATCCAGTATTGTTCATTTCAACCGAGACCAAAAAACGGCTAGGGGTGTTAGTTTGGAAGAACTTGTCCGTTTGTGGGGCGAGCACAGGATTCAGGCTTACAACCAAAAGTTATCTAATGCAATCGGGATTCTCCTTGAAAAGAAGGTGCTTAAAGAGTATACGGATGAAGGAAGACAAGTTTATAAATTGTCCGTGGATCTGTTTAGGCGCTGGTGGGAGACTCATCATCAGGACATTAACAGGGAACTTTCAACTATAATGTAGCATATGAAGGCATTTTCACAGGGAACAATCGATAATTTGTCAGAATTATTCGGAAGGACCAATTTGATAACCAAACTGCGCAAATACGCTGAACGGCAGGATAATGTCAACTTGGTTGGGGCCAGAAGAAGTGGCAAAACATGCGTCCTTTCCACGCTGCAAAGTACGATTAAGGCTGACCCGAATTCCAATATTTATCCATTCTATATTGATATAAAGGAGTCCGGAATTAAAGGTAATACGTGTGCAGTGTATCGTTACATTGTATCCATCCTCATATCAGACTTAAATAAAGACGGTATCTGGGCGGGCATGGATTTGACAATCAGCGGCGTCACATTCTCTAGCCAGAATCTTTACGAAGATATCTATGAAGATCCCATATTATGCTCGCAGTCTTCCAATAAGATGCAAAGCATATTCAACAATCTAGTTAAGAAGATTAACACAGAACTTGGCAAGACGGTCCTGATTTTATTCGACGAATACGAAAAATTGATGAAATATGCTTTTGATGATCCTTCTGGGTTTTACCGTATGCGTAATATGGTTAACGACAGATCACTCTCCTTTTCTTTCGTCGTTGCGGGACATGAGAAGTGGGATAGGGTAATCTCAAAACTTGGTTCCGGAGAACTCAATGTGGTAAATGTTGAAGAACCCATTATCCCATTGAATTCAGGTGAGTTCCATGATTTATGGCAATTTGAGTGTTCGAAGATTGAAGAACAAGATCTTCGAGAAGTTGTTCTTGGGAAGGAGGGATTTGCCTTTGAAAAATCTGGTGGAATTCCGTTCTTTGGGAAGTGTATAGGCGCTTATCTGGTTGTTAATGGGGGCGTTGAGCCATCATATTTTGATATCTCACTAGATGAAATTGTATCATCTTTAGACAGGGATGAAAAGCTTCTACTTCAACAAATGGAGAGAGGAGAGCCCGTTAAGTTAACACCTCCTCTAGAATCTCTCAGAATCAAAGGTCTGGTTGTCAGAGATGGGGATTGTTATCGAATTACGATGGGCTTCATGAAAGATGTGATTCGCTCTGCAGATTACGTTGACCAACTGCGTAGAAGTGCCGAAAATCCATGTCAGAAATTAGCGATGGAATCTGTACGTTTGGTCGAAACGATTAATGCCACACGCAAGAATAAGGGTTATCCTTATACTTTTGAGCCTGTAAATGATAGTGGCTCGCTTGAAGAAGACCTGCGAACTTTATGTACAACAAAAACTGATTTTGAGGACTTCTGTGCCGCCTTATACAGGAATCATTTTGAACGTTCCAAGGATAGATTTCCAAAGGACAAGCTACCAAATAAGTGCCGCACAAATCAGTTTGTCCAAGTAGTAGATGTCATGAGGCATGCCTTCGGAGGTCATGAACGTGATGGCTTTGTTCCAAGAGATGATTGGATGACACTCCCAGAGGCATTAAAGATTGTTCACGGAAGTTCTAATGAACCATATTCTGCGGATGATTTCTCAAAGATGCAAGAAAAGATGCTGGGAATGTATACCAAAGAGTTAACCATTATTCTAAAAAAAGCGCAGGATGATACGTGGAGCGAATGACACAATGCCTCTTTTTAGTTTAAGCTGATGAACGCGGGCCAATAATAATATATGTTATTATTGACCCGTTTTCATCTCTCAAAAACACAGTCCCGATGCCATTCCAGGAATTCCGGTGCTACAGGGTATTTTAAGCCATCTGTGTTCAGAGAACAGTTTGCAATTGGTTCGAAATATTGGGAGTAATACTCTTTGCCAACGTTTTCTTTGAGGCGATAAGAGAAGAGAACATGATAATGATTGGAGAAAGAGATCAGGCCTTGGTCAAAAGCCTTATCATATAATGATGACAGACAAATCCCATTCTTCGGATTCATGCGCTCCTCTTCATTAGACGACCACGGTATAACGTGGCTGGCAACTAGTAGCTCTGGAATATCAATGCCTGAAAGAGCACACTTGAAATCGTAATTTGCAAGGACAATCTGACGAAATACAGACTGGTTAACCCGCACCTGAACTATCTGTTCTCGGGTTTTACCCACAAGATTATCCGGGATATCTTGCAAAACACTACGGTACTTCCTTTCTATGCTCGTGTGCTCATACTGCGCCAGGATCTGTTCGCACTCAAAGATCAAACCCTCTTTATCTTCAGAGAATTGTTCCCAGTAGCTGCGGCACTTCTCGGAGCCACCTTGAAGTCCAACGACACCTCTTGCCTGAAGCATAGGATCAAGAGCAGCGTAATTGCTTAAGCGCATGGCCACAGAAGAAGGCGTCCTTCCAATCAGATTTGCCATCTTGATAACTTCGGGATTTGAATGATGGAATTTCCCGAAAGGAAGTCTCAGGTACAAACCCAAGACAAGAATCATTTCTTCTTTTGACCAAAGATTCGTCGCAGGCATAATGCAATAAAACTACTTTTGCCGAATTAATATTTGTACACTTCGAGTGTTAACCGGAACCAGCTCTTCGCCTAGCAGTTTAATGCTACCGACCTTATATACTCCGTAATTGGCCTCAACAATGGGGTAAGTGCCTATCTCCAAACCAGATTGTGTTGGTGTCACAAAAGCGATAAGGTTTGTATTTGTTTCAAGCAAATAAACACCTTGCTCCTTTGCAGTAACGACACCACCGCAGAAACCCTGGAAGAAATCAATACTCGACTTGACATCCGCGGTAACGACCACAACTGAGACATCATCATTCCCTTGTGAGTCATCAACTAATGCGGAAATCTTTGCGGCTGCAGCTTTATCCATCTGACGCAAAGTCCCATAAGGGTGAGTGCTCTCCTTTACGAAGACCAAGTGCTTCTTATTGTGAATCTTTGCCCATTCAATGTAGGGGAGATTCGCCAAAATAGTTTCTGGTTGATTACGACTGGTACCAGAGCCATTAAGAACCTGATCGACATGGACCGCCGGTGACTTTTGCAGTTCATTCCAGATGCGTTCTAACTCAACCAGGGGGCGGCTTCGTACTTGTCCGGCAACAGTCCTTAATTGAAGATTCCCTTGCTCTTCATCAATACTAAGAATCCTAATGCCAGCACCAGGACGGACACTTTCCAAATCGAGCCCAATAAGCTTGATAATGTCCTTCTTTACGTCGTCAAATGTCATATTTTACCTCCTTGCATAAGTGGTGGAAACTTCAAAACACTTGCATCATCATCTGATTCCTCAATAGCTACGACATCATCGAGCCATTGGCGCAGGAAACTCTCTGTCCCAGGATCTTCGCCGCCAACCTTCATAAAGGTTACCTTATTCGGCAAATCAATTCGGACAGTCCCTTTATCATGCGGCTCCAGAGAATCCTTTAGCGAAATGCCTGCGGCAAAACGCCTGATGTCCGAAACGAAATCTAACACAATTACTCTATCCTTGCCTTCTGCAATTCGTAAGCCTCTCCCTAGTTGTTGTATGAAAATGCGCCTCGAATGAGTAACTCGCTGGAAAACGATGATGTTCACATCAGGGACATCAATACCTTCATTAAAGATGTCCACTGCGCACACAACGTTTATATAACCATCTGCAAAATCACTCAACACCCTATTACGCTGATACTGGGACATTGGCTCGTACTGGTTACCTGAACTGCCAGAATAGATTGCTGCGGCTTTGCAGAAACCAAGAGCGTTTATTTTGTCACGCATAATGATAGCATGCTCAATTGTCCCACAGAAAACAATAGCCCTTGGTTTAGGCTGCTCACTCCAGGTGTTCTTCAGAGTAACTACAACAGAGTCATCCCACTGATTGATAAAAAGAGTGCGATTAATCTGTTTCGGAGTGAAACTGTGGCCATTGATGTTCTTCAGCGATTCCCAATTAATGTTGTCTGTATACATCCGGTAGTCAACATTGGCAAGAAAGCCATTCTTCAGCCCCATAACCATATCAATTGTTACAACCGGATTCCCAAAGTAAGAGGTGAGATCAACCTCGTCAGGACGCCAAGGTGTTGCAGTAAGACCAAGGGCAAAAGAGCCTCCCGGTTTTCCCGCGGAGAGGGCCTCGAAGACCCTGTTATACATACTTGATCCAACGTGATGGCATTCATCAACAAGTAGAATGTCATAATCAGGAAGGACACGGCCATCCTGGATCCAACCGGCAACTGAATCAACGCAGGCAAAAGCAAAGTCAGTTTTTCCAAGCATATCCTCGGTTGGCCGCTCATTGGCATTCCATATCAATGTTGTTTCTGATGGTTTCAGAAAGGGCCAAAAAGCGCGCTCCAGCTGATACACAAGGTCATTTGTGTGAGCACACACCAACACTTTTAGTCCTGGATGTGTCGCCCGGATACGCCGAATACTCTCACCTGCGACAAATGTTTTCCCCAAACCGGTAGCCATAACAGCGAGGGCTTTATTCTCTTTTCGGATATAGCAAGTAACAATCTCGTTTATCGCTGTTTCCTGGTATGGTCTGGGTTTTCTCAGATCAATAGGATTCTGAAGAAGCTTACTTTCATGTTGAATCAAAGTGTCTGAATCCCAAAGCTGCAGGGGAATAGAACGGGTGAGCAGAGACCGCTGCTTTTCTTTTACCGCCGCCTCAAATCCCATAGATGAAACGATAACGGGTATTGCTGCCCGATATTCAGCAGCCGCAGATAGAGTCTCTTCTACGACACTCATACCTACTGGTTTCTTCCAATGCTTTGCTTGGAAAAGCCATCTTTTGCCAAACTTGGTTGCAGTTACGTCTGCACCGTGGTCTCCGGTCTGTCCGACAAGGCGAACATTTTCGAACCCCTCATACATCAACAATCTGCAGATGTTGCGTTCAAAGGCTTGCCATGTCATTTCTGACATTATCTGGTACTGGCTCTTAAACATCATTAGATCATTTTGTCGCCCAGGAACTCAACCGAGAGCTTGACTCGCTGGAGAGTAAGCGTATCAGAGTATTTGTTCTCTACGAAATTGATAACATCCTCAAGGTAATTGGCATACTGCTCCAGTATTTTTTTGCGGGCTTTTTCCACATTGTCAGAGCCCAGCAAACTCTCACCGCCCGAAGCTAAAGAAGTCGCCCATATTCCGCCCCCAAAGAAGGATTCAGGAGTCTCTCTATACAAGGTGAGCAAGAAGCTGTAAGGGGTATAAAGAATGTAATCCCCAGATTCTTTCAGTTCGCCAATCGTAGAAAGATCCAGCCCTTTTTGAATAAGGTTGCTGGTGAGAGCTGCCTTTTCATCAGGGGTCAGCTCGTCAAAGAAAATTGAGGCCGAAGGGCCAAGAATATCTTTTATTCTGGACTGAAAATCATTGAGAAAGGCTGTAACCTCGTTGTACATCGAAAGGAAATTCAGCTCCACTTCTTCACCCCAATGCTCTTCGAGCAAATTCCAGGTTAAATTGCTCAAATTATGATTAGGGTAGGTAACATAGGTGCCTGTAGTATCGAATATATACATCGCGACCTCGCTTGCAACCAACTGCTCCTTCGACAGGTTACATTTGGTAAAGTATGGATGGGATAGATCCACAAACATCGTCAGTTTTGCAATATCCTTAAAAATCCGCAGAGGGAACGACTGTTCGGTCACAGGGGAAACCAAGGGCCTTTGCATTGAAAACACTTCAACTTTGATAGGCTTGCTCATGCTGCCATCGGGAAGTTTGACGCGCATATCGTCACTCGAAAGTGAATCCATCTTATCTGAATGGGCTAACAGCTCTTCATAATCAAGTGGATTCTTAGCCCCTTTCACACTGCCACATGACGAACAAACGTTTACTGTTGCGATATTCTTTTGGCCGCAAACCTTGCAAATCCAAGGTTCCAGTATTTTAGGTGCCTGGTCGGCACCACAAACGGGACAGGTGACAGCTGAAACAGGGATCTCTTCCCCGCATGATACACATTTTTTACCTTTCAGAATAGCTCCGCAAGTAGCACATACTTCGGCGTCCTTGAGATTCTGCCCGCCACAATGTGGACAAGTAGGCAGTTCTTCAACTGGAGGCTGATCCGCAGACTCCACCAATTTCCACCATTCCGAATCGTCGAAGTATCCAGGAAGGCGTTTCTTAAAGTTCTCGTAAAACTCTTTTTCCTTCTCTCGAGAAATACGTTTCGCACAACGGCTGTCAGGATCCCAATACCCCATGTACATATCACCCTTGCCAAAATTGCGCACACGACGATACGCCTGATAGAGCCTAAACAAAGGAGAATCGTTCTCTGATGCATTCGGCTGATTTGGCTGAAGCGAACTCTTACCTCTGATGTATTCCATTGCTCTCTGCCACTCTGCGCTGCTTCTTTGGAAATCCTGTTTGAGGAAATCCACGGGAACATGATCCAGATGTATTTCTCCAACTATTCGGCCGTATTGAGAATCGATAGGGTAGTCTTTCGTTACATGCTTAAACTCGTCCTCAAATTCAAAGAATGCTTTCTGCTCACCGATTTTAATCGCCCTGCCATTTCTAATCAAGTCGATACCGAACTGAGTGTCAGAATCAAATCGTTGAATACCAATCCAGCCATGTACATGTTCTTCGACGGTGCGAATCTTTGTAGACCCGCAGGAAGGGCAGCATGTCTCATTCTCGCCGAGAATAGTGGAGCAGTCCCCACACCGCTTGGTATGCCATAACACGCTGTCGAGATGCATTACGGCAGGAACATTCCCGGATTTCCTTACAACAAACCGGTTGTCCCCCCAGACACAATGTTCAAAAGCCTCGCAACGCTCACCATTAATGATAATCTGAATTGTATTCTTCCGCAGAATTGTAGCATATCGTCTGCCGATCTCTTCCCTGATCTTAGGCATACCATATTGTACCAGCTTCTGGATAAAGCCTTTATTTGCGTTTCCCTCGGGCCACCAGTCTTTCACCTCGATAAGGGTCCCATGGCCATTCTCTTTAAACGGCTCGTTTTCTCCCTTCTCAATCTCAATGGCGTCAAGCTGGTAATCCTTATACTTGTTAATCTCTTCCAGATTGATGACTGTTTTGACATAGGTTGGGGATTCAGCCCGGGCGGTCATAAATGTTGTGACATTGCCCAGTTTCCCTGTTGAGATATTAAATCCCATTCCGAACAGTCCTAATGTATCGAACGGATTATTGCCGGAAAAACCCGCTTTAATTGCTTTTTCGGCGTTTTCGGCTGTCATTCCTGGACCATTGTCCTGAATGCGCAGGATCCCCGAGTTCTCCGACAGCTGTTTTCTAGTCGGAAGTTCAATAATAACCATAGGGTTCTGTTCTACGATGCCTTGGATTTGGGCATTGTAGAAAGAATCAATAGCATTGTCAATTAACTCGCAAAGAGCATCAAGCGGCTGCATAGGCGTATGAGTCAATGCTAGCAGCACTTTCGGATCAGGTGTAAAATCAAATTTCATAACTGTCTTTTTTTATCCCTTTACGGATTCGCTTAAAAATTCTTTCATGGATTTTGCAATTCCATTTGCCATCATGTATGGAACGCCATTGCCGATAGTTTTAAAACAATCTGTTAAAGTCATTTTAGGGGGCAAGCAAAACTCCTTTGGAAGAGACTGCAAACTCATGGACTCGGCAACTGATAATCGCCGAGCCTTATATGGATGAAGATGCACTTCATTGTTGCCATACGCAACAGTAGGCGAATATCTCCATCGGTGAATTCGCTTATACGATTTCTTGTTCGAATCACCCTCTTGGAATTCCAGCATTTTAGTCAGGCCTGCTTTGGGAGTAAAGAAACGAGCGGCATCTGGATGATGCTCGACGTCATTCTTTTTAAACCAATACTCTACGGTTAGTTCCTTAATGATGTCATGGGGACAGTCTGTGACACTGTTTTCCTCAAAAGGATCCATTTCTGGCCATGGGACTGATTTAATCTGTTCCAGGGTATATTTCATGTATTTCTCCCATGGGAACCCTTTGAGGGTATTATTATCTGTATAATTTGCCTTTCTTAATAATGATTTCTTAATACCGACCATTAGAATACGCTCGCGTTCTTGAGGAACTCCGAACTCTAACGAGTTAACCAACCGATCAGAAACGCAATACCCTTTAGCCTTAGCTAAGTCAAGCATCTCGTCATAAAAGGCCCGGTGTCTGGCTGTCTTCCATAGACCTTTTACATTCTCAAACAAATAGAAATCAGGTTTATGGCTAATGATTAAGTTAAAATACGACAAAGTGAGTTTGCCATTGTCCCCGTCCTTTCCTCTTTGTTTACCGGCTATGGAAAAATCCGGACATGGAGGGCCACCTATGAAACCGACAAGAGAGCCATCAACTCTAGCTTCCTTTATCATATCTATCATCTGCACTTTACCAGGGCCCTTTAAGAAGACGTTAACATCTTTATTAAAATAGCCAAATGACGGTTCTTTAATGCTCATTTGCTTCCTGGAGTATTGATAAGCATCCAGGAAGGGTTTATAAAACTCATCTACCAACTCAATATCAAAGCCGGCATTCTCAAAGCCAAGATCTAGTATGCCGCAGCCTGAGAAGAATGAAAATATCTTAAGTTTACGTTTGTTATCCATAGTTATACCTCATTGTTTATTGTAAGTTTTGCACAGTAAGTCACTTACGTCAACTTCTAGAACCCTGGCAATTTCCGGCAAAACCTCCAAACTAGGCTGAGAAGAATTAGTGCACCACTTGGAAACAGTAGAAACATTCTTTCCAAGCTGTTCCGCGAGCCATTTATTGGTTCGATTCTTCTCGGCCAGGACTACTTTAATCCTGTTAATGGCCTCTTTCATACTGTTATTTGATTTGCTGATGGACAAATTTAGTGAATAATTTTCAATTATCTGTTTATAGTGGTATTTTTGTAAGTAGCTTATATGTCAGACGTTCTCACTCCAGATCAGCGGCATCGAAATATGGCCGCAATCCACTCCGCTTCTACTCAACCGGAGCAGAAGCTACGTCGCGCCCTGTGGCGAAAGGGGTTCCGGTATCGGGTAAATGACAAGAGGCTGCCAGGCAAACCTGACATCGTCCTCCCCAAGTATCGCACTGTCATATTCATCCACGGATGCTTTTGGCATGGGCACAAAGGCTGTAAGCTCTACTCTGTACCTAAAACGAACACTGATTTTTGGGTAACGAAAATTGCCCGGAATCAGGAACGGGATCAGGAGGTGTGGCGTCAACTGGAGGCGAAAGGGTGGGCCGTTATCATTGTCTGGGAATGCCAGCTTAAGAATACGTGCTTCAACGAAACTGTTCAGAGAGTTGAGGTTGAAATCATCAGCAATGGAGAGAGGTTCACCAGGGAGCAGGAAGAGAGAAAGGCCTCCCGTCATGCTTACTTGAAAGATCGGAAGGCGAGAAAGGAAAGAGAGGTATCTTTGCTAGTTTCTCTAAAGAACCGTCGATAAAAACTCACTTGGAGTCCATCTACCATCGTTTCAGCACATAATTCACAATCCCCTCAACGTGCAGGGCGACGATTGCCCGGCGACCTTCGTCGGACTCCAGGAAGAGGCAGTCGTCGGAGTTGTCGTGGAAGAGATTCTCGGTAAGGGCGGCTGCGCAGAGGGTGTTCTTGAGGATGAAGAAGTCACTTTCCCAGTCGGGATCCCCGTCGGAATAGTCTTTCCGGAGCTTGTGCCCGGGGAGCCAGAGCGCTGCAGCCCTGTAGAGGCAGTCTGCGAGCCGGTCGCCGGCGGTCTGGCCGCGGGAGGTGTAGCAGGTCCAGCCGCGGGCGGACATCCACTGATGGCCGTTGCCGGCAGCATTGGTGTGGATGGATACCAGGCAGACATTTCTTTTGCCCAGCTGCTGGCACCAGGTGTTGACGCGCTCGGTGCGGGCGCGGAGGGAGACGTCGTATTCTTCCGGCGTGACCAGGGCGGCGTCGAAGCCCCGGTACTGGAGATGTTGGACTACTGCGGCTGCGATTTCGCGTGTGTATTTGTATTCCCGGAATACGCTGTCCGGGGAGCATTTGCCGGGGGTGTTGCACCCGTGGCCGTTGTCGATGAGGATCTTCATTGTTGAGGTGTTTTGGTTTGGTTTTGAGTTGGTTTGTCGTTGCGTTCGTAGTAGCCCTGCTTGATGCGGGTGAGGACGCCTTTGCGGCACCATTCGCCGATGTAGCGTTCGGCTGTGGGCTCGGGGATGTGGAGGCGGGTGGCCAGCTGCTTGAACGCCTGTGTGGTGAACGTTGCCGGCAAGGAGGCCAGGAATTGTTCGCGGCGTTTGGTGCCTTCTGCTGCGGGCTTGGAGAGCTCGGAGCTGGAGAGTTCCTGGTAGACGCGGATGGTGTGGCGGATGAGGACGCGGGCGATGGCCATTGCTGAGGCGAAGTCTTCGTCGTCGCAGAGGAGGGTGGAGTCCAGCTCGCCGGTGTCGTGGCAGCGGAGTGCTGTGAGGACCATTGCGATGCGGAAGGTGATGAGGCCGAGGCGGCGGACGCTGGCTATGATGTCGTCGCCAAAGAGGCCGTGGAGTTCGGCCTGGGTGGAGGTATAGTAGTCGTTGAAGGCGTGCTGCTGGTCGAGGGTGAACTGGAATTCCATTTCGGGCATTGCTTCGAGGTCCTGGTAGACGTGGGCGAAGGACCAGCCGATGTCGTCGAAGATTTCGTCGAGGGTGGAGCCGTCGATGCGGGCGAAGACGTCGAGCCACTCGAGCTTGAAGTTGATGTAGTAGAAGATGAAGCGGGAGAATAGGCCGTTCTCGGCGTCCGGGATGAGGGCGCTGATCTGGCGGGGCGTGCCGGAGAGGACGGTGGAGAGACGCGGGCGCAGGAGCTCGACGAATTCGCGGTCCTTGCGACGGGTATAGGAGATAGGCTCGTGGTGGAAAGCTTTGCGGAAGCCGTCGGAGAAGTTGCCGTAGTCGGAGGCGAAGACGTTGGCGAGGGTGTCGCCTTCGGTTTCGAACATCAGGGCGTTGCCGCCGTTGTCGGAGAGGATCTGATAGACTGAGGTGGCGGAGCTGTTGGCAGGGATGATGAGCATGCGGAGGGGCGGTTCTTCCGGAGGTTCGGCGGCGTAGTCTTTCTTTTTGTCGTGTTCGTAGCGGGCTTTCTGGAGGCGGTATTCGTCCATCTCGGCTTTGTAGGTGTTGCGGAGCTGGTCGTGGATGGGCTGGACGAGGCGGCGGCAGAGGGAGAGCCTGCCTTTGCCGGCGGATGCGGGTGCCGTGACAAAGAGGAAGAGGTTGGGATAGACTTGCCGGCCGCCGTAGATGCCGAAGACTTTTGGCAGGCAGCTGGAGAAGCAGACGATGGAGCCCAGGAGGAGGACGTCGGCATCTTCGTCGGAATTGGCCTGGCGGACGACGGCTTCGAGGAGGTCCGGGAGGTGGCCGTAGAGTTCCTGGGAGAAGGTGGGCATTGGTTCCGGGCCGGGCGTTTCCATCAAAGTGTCGTTTCCATCAGTTCCATCAGTTGATGGAAGTGGTTTGGCGGGTTTGGGGGCTTTGATGCTGACGGAGATGCCGTTTTCTTTGGCGAGCTGGAAGAAGCTTTTGGGCGTGACGCCGTGGCCGCGGGCTTTGAGGCAGTTGTTGTACTGGGTGTCGGCTTCCCGGGCGTTGTAGTTGGGGTAGAAGCGGCTGAGGCGGTGGAAGTAGGATCTGCCGCCTTCGCCCAGGGCCTCAACGAGGGCGAAGCCTAGACGGAGCCAGGATTCATAGGTTGCCGTGATGTCAGTGCCGGTGAGCTCGATGCGGCGCGTGATTTCCTCGATCTGTTCTTCCAGGGAGGATATCCAGCGGCTGTTGGCAGGGGCAGCCTCCAGCGGATTCCGGGCTTTGGGCGCTTCGGGGTCGCAGTATGCTTCCGGTAAGTCGTCCTGCCATTCGGCGGGGTTGAATTCACTGTTCATCGCTCAGGAAGGCATTGGGGTCCCAGGGGAGGAAGCAGGCGCGGCAGATGTCTTTGCCTGACTGGTCCACAGGGACGTGGTAGGTTTTGAAGACGTAGTTGGCGACGGCGCGGAACCACTGGGTGTGGTCGCATTTAGTCAGATCGATTCCGACAATCCATTTGAGACCGTCTCCGGAGGGGCTGCGGAAAAGGAGGCGGGTCTTAAGCTGCCGGTCGCTTTTGAGGGCCTGGAAGAATTCCTCAAGGTCGGGGACGTGGTCGAAGTCGAGGCAGAGGAGGCCGCTGTGCTTGATGAGCTTGTCTTCTTTGCGGGCGCTGAAGGTGCCGGAGAAGGTGCAGTAGTCGAAGTTCTTTGCTTTGAATTCGCGCGCTTCCTTGATGTCGCTGATGAGGCGGAGTGCTTCCGTGCGGTCGCGGGCGTAGTTGCCCGTGATGTAATTGTAGGCGTCCCGCAAGGTGATGTGCTTGTAGGGTATGGTGTTCCGTACCGGCGCCTTGTAGAAGGAGAAGCGGGGGACCGATGTGAAAGGATAGTCGCTCGGAGACAGCATCTTACATCTTCTTTGAGTTGACGTAGGCGTCGGCGATGTCCTGGATGTCGTCGGCTGATTTGAACTGGCGCTGGCGGTGCCACTCGTCTATCTTCTGGCGGTTGAAGGAGAGTTTCTTGGAGAATTTGCTGTAGGGGATGGTTTTGGCGCAGACCCAGCCGTAGACGGTGGCTTTGGCGGGTTTTTCGGGGAGGTATTCGCAGAGTTCGTCAATGCTCATCCATTCTTTCTCTGTGGGCTTGGGGGTGAGGCTGTCGAATTTGTCGTTGATGAGGGTGGTGATGCCGTCGAGCCGGTCGAGGATGGTGGAGACTGCCTGGGGCATTTCTTCGAAGGTGATCGCGGGGCGCGCGGGTGTGTCGGTGCTTGTCATTTGATGTGAGTTTAGAGGTTTATCCGGGCGGCTCCTGGCGATAAAAAAGTACACCTCCGTCCGGCAGAACAAAGGTGTACAAAAACAAAGGGTGTAAGGGGCTGTGTAACCCGTTACTACTGGGCTTACTACTTCAGGTTGTTTTGGTTATTTGATTGTTATTGATACGTTTAGTTTTGAGAGTAATTCAGTGGCCTGGCGGATTTCTGCGCTGTTGGCGCGGGAGAAACTGCCGCTGGAGAGAGACTGCCGGATGGTGTTGTAGGAGAAGCCGGTGAGGTAGTGGATGAGGCGGGCTACGTCGGTGAGGTTGTAGTCTTCGCCGCCTTGGCCGACGCCGGCCCGGCGAAGGAGCTGATGGAGGATTTCGGTCGTGACTTTCTGGGTGCGGGTGCCGTCGGAGTCGTCCGTGATAACCGGGCTCGTGGCGTGGTATGCGCTGGATGGTTCCGGGGGCGTTCCGGCTTGTGCCGTGCGTCGCAGTTCGATTCCATCCTCCAGCAGGGTCTTTTCGGCCTGGATTAAGAGATCGCTCATAGTGGCAAGGGTCTCGTAGAGGAATAGTGCGCGTTTGCCTGTGATATGCTCCTCTACATCGGCCTTGTCCAGGGCAATGTAGTGACGGGGTATCATAGGGCTACTTCTTCTTGATGGTGAGACTTTCTGCTGCCTTGCGCTTGTTCTTGTCCATCACCTCGGTGTAGATCTGGGTGGT
>Ga0265301_10001685_pt1 | contig 28074 bp, 32 predicted proteins | sample AusTroGonzalo_MG_2_FD_193488 | JGI IMG/M metagenome (GOLD analysis project Ga0265301, IMG submission 193488) | Bovine rumen microbial communities from tropical cattle in Woodstock, Queensland, Australia - Gonzalo_04 | ecosystem: Host-associated > Mammals > Digestive system > Stomach > Rumen ... | reverse complement strand
ATGGCTCCCACAGGCGACTAGACCCGATATCCAACAGCCGTCCGATATCATCCAGTGCGACATAGCACTTGTCCGCAAACTGGACATAATGAACTATCTCGAATCATTGGGTTGGACAACCAAGGCCCTTGCAAAGAAGGAGTGGTGCATTCGTACTGGACAGGGAAAGACTGAACTCGGGAATTACCAGCAGCACGGTCTCAAATTCGCAATCAGCCGTTCCCTGCACGAGCAGCCTGTAAATGTACTCATGTTGAAGCAAACCTACATGCAGATAGCCATAGGTAGGTACTCGATAATCAACAACAAAATCTCGTATATTTTCGAACGGGATATCGATTCCTACATAGAGCCGCCACGCCTGAATGTATAAACTAGATTTGTACAATGCGACAATAATTTAGTCGCACAAAGAAGGTTTGTAATATGGCTGATTGGAAAGTATGGGCAAAAATGATTAAGATTCCTGGGGAAAAGATGTTCAAGCTCCAGTTTGAAACACCAGATGCTGGTGTGGGGCAGGCATTGTATGACAATCTCCAACGGATATACAGATATTCTCTGGAAGAGAACGTCTTTGCAAATCCTCTGCTTATCCTTAACGACCCAGATGTTCCAGACTATGCTGGCGGACAGGTAGGAGTGGGAACAGGCGAATTCTCACAGGGAAAACCCATTATCGAGATACCGCCATCACAGTCAGGTACTATATACCTAACCCCACCAGACCCAGACGACCCGAATAAGAAGACGGTCCGTGTGGTACTCAATATACAACAGGCTGTAATCATTCTTCACGAGCTTAACCACGCTATCCACAGGTTTGTAAACCACGGTGAATACATGCACCCGAAATCCAGCCGAATTCTCGGTGCAGTTGACCAGAACCTGAACATGGGCGTAATGAGCAAGGCTCTGCAATCGACGTTCGACATGGCCGCAGCATTCAGGTTCAAAAAGGCGAACGAAATGGAAACTTACTGGCTATGTTGCTGCAATGCCGCTAAATACCATTTCAGCGAAGCCGCAATCACGGCAATAAAGTCCGTAAACAACATGAACCTGTTGGCAGCAGGCTACGAAAAACTAGCAAATCAGAAACAACTTGATGTCGTGAACAATAATAAAGAAAATCACGAACTATTGTCCAAGTTGTACGATATCGACAATGAAGACCCGACACAGTTTGCCCCGCCGAGCGATGACGTGTTTAACGGGTTTGACGACAACCAGCAATAACCAAGGAATTATAAACTATACTTGAAAAAGGACAGGATTGACCATGAACATTCAAGAGAATCAAGATATCAACAGCGGCTTCGGCAGCCATCTCAAACAGTTCCCTAAAAGGAGAATGGTGGACATCGCCAAGAGACGTGTAGCCCCTAGGGGAGATGATGAAGAAGAAGCGAATTACAACCAGAGGGTAGAAGACTTCCGCAAAACCATGAAGTTGGATTCGTTGAAAAATCCTGATGCAGATGACTCTGTTATTTCACTGTGGGAGCAAGCAAAGGCCGACCTTAGCCTTCTCAGGACAGACATCGAACACCCGTTAGCATCAATGAGCAGCAGTCTTTGGAATCTCGCATTTAAGGAGTTTGCCGAATACTTCATGGGTGGTGAATCCAAGGAGGAAAAGAAGGACTACCTGAAAATGATGCTTGGCCTTCCAGACAACAATATCGACGCCGAACGGGAGTTGAAAAATATACTCAAGGAAAAAATTTGCGAGAGGACTTACACAATCAACGGCAATGAAATGGACATGTTCAATAAAGAAGATGCCCAGAAGTTCACTCCACAAGAGCTATGCGAGAAGCTGGATAAAAGAATTGCCAAAATGAGCAAAATCCTCGATGATGACGCTACCGACAGAGCAAATTTCCTGTCCGCACAGAAAACATATACTGACGACGAATTTTTGTCTGCGTTGGCAAACTACCTTGACGACCGTATAGGAAAGGTCATGAACAAAGGTGGAGTTAAGAAATATAATGTGCTTTATGACGAAAACAGAAACGCACTTATATGCCAGCATGCCAAAACTATGGACGAAGTCATTGTAGTTACGCCAAGTTATGAAAACTCAGATAATAACGGTTCTTCCGAAAATGGTAGCTATGATATAACAGTGGGCCCATTGAGTGTCCCTGATAATCCGACAGTAGCTGACAGCAAGGACATGACCGAAGTAATGGACTATGTTTCCAGACATAGGCAATACGCACCAGAAGATAACGGCGAATATACTATCCCAGGCGTGAAGGGAATGGACTTGCCATCATACATATACAACGCCATACAAGACTGGCAAGCAACGGCAACAGCATGCCTCTCTGTCGCCAACGCATGGACAGACGCCAAGGAACTTGTTGGCGATGATAACATGCAGACGTTGAAAAACCGGGTCAGAGATGTCGAATATGAACGTAACCTTGGAAATACCAAAGGATATTCAACTAAATACCCTGAATCGCACATGAAAACTTTCAATAAAATGAAAGACCGTGCCGAGTATGTTTCTCCAAAGGTAGATGAAAACGGAAACTTCATGGACGAGGATGTTAGCAATGCGTTGAAAAATGTGCAAATCGCTCTTGGAGGTTCAACTCCTGACGGTGAGGTTTTGACTCCCGAGGAACTTAATTCAATCTTCGGAATGGACATCGACGACGGAATGGAGGATGACGACATTTAGTCGGCATCAAACCGAATCTAATTTAAGCCCCCTTCGGGGGGCTTTTTTTATTTTTTCTCAAAAAATCCCTTGACAGCATGCTTTTAATTATTTATATTTTAAGCATCAAGTTAAGGATATAATTATGACTCAAACATCAAAAGAATCTCCCCGCAAGGATTACATGGGAATCATCTCTTGGAGCCGCCCTTGGTTTGGCGCTCCGCAGCCGATGTTCGGCTCCGCCATCAAGACAAGCCATCCAATCTGCATCCGCATCGACAGGGCCAATGTCGTTTGCCACGGTGGGGATTCTGCTGATACAGACATTCTGCCAGATAACCGCCCGTTCATCGAAGTGGAAGTAACCCCGTTGCAGTGGGCAGAATTCCTAGCTAGCGGTGGTCAGGCTGGCGGTGTCCCATGCACAATCACAAGGGTTAACGGCGAACACATGTCTCGCCCAGAAGACGAAGAGATTGCCGACAACTATTTCAAGGCCACCAACGAACATTTTGCAGAGTTTTCCGACGGTGTCAAGCGTTTCGAGAAGGTACTGACCGACGCAATCGAAAGCGGAAAGCCGATGTCCAAGAAGCAGATGGCCGACATGTTGCATAACATGCAGTGCTTCCGTAGCAACAGCATAGCAAACGTCAACTACCTCAGAACCCGTTTCATGGAAGAAATGGGAAACATCGTGGTCAAGGCAAAGGCGGAGGTCAACTCCTATGCCGAAATGCACCTGCACGAACTTGGATTGCAGTGCCTGATGGACCAGTCTGGCAATAATGACACTGCAGCAAAGATAATCGCCCGTTATGTCGGGCACGAAGTCGGTACATCGGAGGAACCGAATGACTGAAATTAAGAAATACTTTGACCAAAACAGGGATGACAGAAACGTTTCCTGCATGATGAAGCTCGTCCATGCGGTTTCATATGCTGGCGGAAAGGCGTATGTCGTCGGCGGTTTTGTCCGTGATGCAATCCTTGGCAAGGACAACAAGGATATCGACTTCGAGATACACGGTCTCAACGCATCAACCATTGAAAAGCTCCTGTTTGAATTGAGTGGAAGCCCTGCTGTAAAGAAGGGTTCATCGTTCGGGGTGTACGGAATCAAGGGTTATGAATTCGACATCGCCATGCCCCGAAAGGAACACTGCATCGGCAGCAAGCATACGGACTTTGCCGTATCTGTGGACCCGTCGATGGGCGTAGAAGAAGCTAGCCGCAGAAGGGACTTCACCATCAACGCCCTCATGTACGATGTAGAAGCGGATGAAATCGTCGATTGCCACAACGGTTGCAACGACATTGCAAGCAAGACCATTCGTCATGTCTGTGACGAAACCTACATCGAAGACGCTCTCCGTGTATTCCGTGCTGCACAGTTCGCTGCAAGGTTCGGTTTCAACATCGCTCCCGAGACAATCGCACTTTCCCGTTCCATTTCTGGAAAGTTGTCCGCACTGTCGGGTGAACGTGTTGAATCGGAAATGCACAAGGCACTGATGAAATCGGACAAGCCCTCCGTGTTTTTCAGGAAGCTGCTTGAAATGGATGCTCTCGGCTACTGGTTCCCCGAACTGAGCGCACTCATCGACACTCCGCAAGCACCTGAGTTCCACCCAGAAGGCAACGTGTTTGAACACACGATGCTCGTAATCGACCAAGCGGCAAAGGTTAGAGACCGTGCTGACGACCCGTACGCATTCATGCTTACCGCACTCTGCCACGATTACGGAAAGGCCACTACGACGTTCTTTAACGAAAAGAAGCAGCGTCTGGTAGCATACGGTCACGACAATGCCGCCAAGCCACTCGTGGACGCTTTCATGGACCGTCTAAGGTTGCCTAACGCAGTTCGTGCCTATGTGCAGAACCTGACCCGTTTGCACATGATGCCGAACAATTATGTCGGCAACGATGCTACCGACTACGCTTACAACCACATGTTCGACCAGACGAAACATGCGGAAGACCTTCTGTTGCTTGCCCGTTGCGACCACTTCGGTCGTGGGGTACAGCTTGACTACGCCATGTATGAAAACAAGCTTTCAGCACAGCTTGCAGCGTACCGTGAACTCATGGAGTTGCCAGAGGCGACAGCAGATGATTTCATGAAGCTTGGAGTCAAGCCTTCGCCGCTCCTTGGTGAAATGCTGGAAATGTCACACAAGCTGCACTTGAAGGGGATTCCTTGCAAGACGGCGATAGCCCAGACAAGAAATCAGTTCGCAAAACGGATTCGAATGCAGAATAGCGAAGCATAGAAAAACCCGACCTCATTGAGGTCGGGCTTTGTTTTTAATTCAACAGAAGCATTCGTTACTATTTTTTAGCATGTGAATAGTAGTCGATAGCGTCCTGCCATTCCTTGTATGAAACCCATCTCTGACCCAACAGTTTTTTGAACGTCGGTGGAGTAGCATTTTCACCATTACGGGAACAGCATACGCAAACGAGCTTATTATAAGGGACCTCACCAAATCTACGCTTGACATCGTTTACATTATAAGGTATAGAATAGTTGTCTGGGAACTCAAAATCACTGTAAATGATTATTAAGTTGTAATTGTCAGCGAACCTCAACTTGTGTTGAGCTATTGTTTTGGCATCGAACCTAGGTTTACGATTAGCATCGAGCCTGCTCAAACGGCTTACCACGCTGTATACGTTCGTTCCACCTCCGCCAACAGATGTTTGCAGTTTTCCCTCATACTTTTGTACAGAAGGGCGATTTCCACTTGCAAGATTCTTTGCAACAGCTCCTGAGTACGGTCTAGGAATATCGCAAGTTTCATCCCAGAATGCGTAATCAACAGGCATCTTCAAATAATTCACCAAACTTGAAAGAAGATTTGCCGCACCGACAAGAACATTTGGGTTAAACCACATAGAACCCGATGCGTCAATAGCAATAAGGACTCGTGGAACATCCTCTTCAATCATCTGCGTTGAACCTGTCTGGAAATATGTGTTTGCAGGGCGATGATAGTTCTTAATGCCGCTCTCATTATCTGATTGCAACTGAGCTGCCTGTGCTGCCCGCAATATCTTACTAGCAACTTTAAGATGAGCTTTTTTATTGATAGAGACATCAGCTTTGTTCTGCTCATTTGAAAGAGCATTAAGCTCCTGCATTCTTTGTTGCTCGGTTTCATCGCTATGTTGAATCTTGGTGTCAATGTTGGTATTAATTGAATTAATGACGCCTTGCAGGTTATTTTCCATTGTTTCACCAGTATTTGAACCAACGGTTGTAGTCTTGTTCACCTGCGAGAAGGCATTCTGCTCGTTAGCGAACTCAGCCAAGTTCTTATTCATGCCAGTGATTTTTCTTTTGTCCTGTTTGAACTCGATTTCGTTCATTAGGTTAATCTGCAAGCCACCAAGATTTCCAATAGTGGACGAACTTCCAGAACCAGACGGGTCGCTCGATTCACCATCCTCACCAAGATTCGGCTTGGAACCTTTGGCACCTGCTTCGCCACCTTGGTCCTTGCCCTCAGTTTCGCCACCTTGCTGGCCACCCTGCTGACCGCCTTGTTTGCCAGGGAATCCTTCGTTGCCACCTTGCTTACCACCTTGCTTTCCGTCTTTCGATGGGATGAAATCAATATGATTCTCTCCACCTTGGCCTTCCTCGCCACCCTTTGCGGCCTCCTGAGCTTCCTGAGCTGCTTGCTGCAACTGGTTTAGTGCAGACTGCATTTCTTGAGTGGATACACTGGTGCCACCTTGATTGACAGGGAAACCTTCGCCGCCACCTTGCGGACCACCCTGCTTATTGCTTGGGAAACCTTCGATGCCACCCTGTTGACCGCCCTGCTTACCGCCTTGCGGACCGCCTTGTGGACCGCCTTGCTTACCACCTAGACCGCCAGGGAATCCTTCGTCTTCCCATTCGCTTCCGTCACCATCGTCGCCACCATATTGACCACCCTGCTGACCACCCTGTTTGCCACCTTTCTGGCCACCTCGGCTGCTGCCAGGGAATCCTTCGTCTTCCCATTCGCTTCCGTCACCATCGTCGCCACCATATTGACCACCCTGCTGACCACCCTGTTTGCCACCTTTCTGGCCACCTCGGCTGCTGCCAGGGAATCCTTCGTCTTCCCATTCGCCTTCGTCACCATCGTCGCCACCTTGCTGGCCACCCTGTTGACCACCTTGCTTTCCGCCTTTCTGGCCACCTCGGCTGCTGCCAGGGAATCCTTCGTCAACCCATTCGCTTTCGTCGCCGTCGTCGCCACCTTGTTGGCCACCCTGTTTGCCACCTTGTTTTCCACCTTTCTGGCCACCTTGACCGCCAGGGAATCCTTCGTCACCACCTTGGTCGTCACCATCGTCGCCACCTTGTTGGCCACCCTGCTTACCGCCTTTCTGGCCACCTTTCTGGCCACCTTGACTGCCAGGGAATCCTTCGTCACCATCTTGGTCGCCACCTTGTTCGCCACCTTGCTGACCGCCTTGCTTGCCGCCCTGTTTGCCGTCTTGCTTTCCGCCTTGGTCGCTACCGTCGTCGCCACCTTGTTGGCCACCTTCTTCCATAGCTTTGTTAAAGGCTTCCTGCATCTTCTTGGTGCCTTCCTGAATCTTGCTGTTACCCTCTTTCATCTTGTTGACACCATTCTGCATTTGCTTGGTGTCTCCGTTCTGAGCGCCCTCAGCATATTCATTAGCACCTTCTTCAAGTTTTTGTGCGCCCTCTTCGATGGTTTTCTGAGCATTTTTCGCATCTTGGCTATTGCCACATGCCTTAGCACATTGTGCAGCTGCGTTACGAGCATTCTGTGCAGACTTGGAAGCCTGTTGTTTTACAGCTTCTCCATTATCAGCACCTTGTCCAGAAGAGCCTTGCTGACCAGAACCACTGTCGGAACCCTGTTGTCCAGCAGAGTTTGCTGATTCGGAAGCCTGCTGACAATTTGACGAACCAGATTCCATCGCCTTTTCGCCATCAGCTGACTTTGCACCGCTTGCTTTCATCGCCTGCTGCATTTGCTGTTTTGCATTCTGAATGTCTTGTGCAGCGGTTTGCATATTTTGTGCAGCGGTTTCCATGCCCTGCTGGTCTCCGCTCTCTGCTGCATTTTTATATTCGCTTGCAGCTTTCATCATCTTCGCCGATGCCTGCATCATCTGTCTTCCAGCCAACTGACCTGCCTTGGAATTACATGCCCTTGCACAAGCAGCAGCACCCCTTTGAGCTTCCTTTGCAGCTTCCGTAGCCTGCCGAGCAATCTCCTGAGGATTCTGTTGACCCCCTTGCTGTCCAGACTGTTGACCGCCTTGTTGCTGACCAGACTGCTGCTGGCCACCTTGTTGCTGACCCTGAGATTGATTTTGCTGACGGACAGAACCCCATTGGCTGGATTGCTGGCTACCACCCTGCTGTCCTTGCTGTTGCTTTGCCTGTTGCATGGCCTGTTGTTGTGCCTGAGACATGGCACCCGCCATTGCCTGTGGCATAGACTGAGGAGATTTTCCTCCCATAGCAATAGCTAGATACTTTCTGATTGTTTCTAAGTTCCAGTCGTCATCAGTAAACTCGGGTTTCTCTATCGTATATTGTCCTGACGGGTCGTTTGGGTCCTGCACAGCCGTGGTATTCAGGTTTACAAAAGCCTGCATAGTGGGACCCATATACTCTGGCCACTCAAACTGTTGTTCCAATGCGCTAATAGCTGAATTGAATGCTGCATTGTTTCCTTTTATCGTGTTAAATATACCTGAATGAGCCATCATGATTTGTACGGCTTTGGTATGTGAGAAACCTTCTGTACCATTACGGTAATCATAGTAGCCACACTTTATGGCAAGGCCAATCGTGGCAATGATAGCATAGAATGTACCGAAGTCGGCTTCTTTCACCAGCCTGTGAACAAATGCTGGGTTGTAGACAATACATCCGTTGTCGATGTTCTCACCGTAGTTCGACACAAGGGCGATTGTCTTTGTCTCACCGTTCAGTGCGGGTTCCCAAGTGAAGTTGGTAATGACTGGAACGAATATCGACACGGGATTGTTGGGATTTTCGGTCACCGACTCCTTCAATACCCTAAGGTCTGCCTCGTACTGTTCCTTTGAAAGTTCTTGTGAATTGGGCTTAATATCACTCATTTTATTCCTCATTAAGTTAACTACAGTTTATACCAACGTGCGGCATACGGCGGCTACGTTGGTGATGTATTTCTTGACAATTTCTACGACGGCATCCTCGCATTCAGGAACCTGAATTTCGGGAATGAATGATTCGTACGAGTCTTCTCCGAGAATAAATGACTCGTCAAGTCCCTTCAAAATGAGGTCTTTTTGGTAAATTTCCGAAGCAACGGCACGTTTTACGAACTTCAACTTTCCGCTTCGGCTCATCATCGGGAGGAACAGCGTGAGATTCTTAACGAAAGTGCCCGTCGAATCCGATGTAAACGTGTCCATGTAGAGGATTTCGTTTCCGCCACGGTCGAAATACTTTGCTGGGACGTGCTTTTCCGTAAGGCACATTGCGTAGCCAGCCTCTCCCTCGAAGTATTTCTTTTCGGTCCACTTGCCGTTCTTCAACGGCATCGTAGTACCCATGTCAAACCCAGCTTTCACTGGGTCGTTTTCCAGCCCGCAATCCTTGCAGAGCTTCAAGATTTTAGTAACTAGCATATTCTACCTATCTTGGATTTTTACTGAATAATCTGCATTTTCGGCATGGTTTTCAAGCTTGCGAAAGATGTTCTTCACGTCGATAAGGAGTTCGACATCGTTAGCCTGCATCATGCGGAACAGCTTGATTGACTCGTCCCTGAGGAAGCCGAGCTTTTCGAGAACTTCCTTCTTGTAAACCGAAAAATCAAGCGTTTTGAGAACGGAAAGCAGTTCGTCGATGTCCTCGAACACAACGCACTGCCCATTTTCGAGCGAAACCACGAGGTCAATCCTGTTGACGTGCGGGGTGTATGAAAAAGTGTATGCAAGCTCGATTACGAATGTGGAGCCCTCGGCGAGTTTTACATCCCCGATGGTCCCAGCCTTGTTCAGGACATACTTTTCGCCAAGGGGTATAATCTTGTCACACTTTTCTCTGTACTCGTTGTAGAGCCTGTTGTAGGTCTCCGTGGGGATTATCCCTTCCTCGTTACGAAACTTGGATACGTCCATCACGCCCCCCGAAACTGGTTGATGATTGCCTCCGCTTCCGAAAGAGGGGTGCTGATGGCATCTACATGCTTGTCGCCTTCCTTGAATCCAAGGTCTACACCGCAAATTAAATCATTTTGTTCAGAACCAATTCGTTTGAGCAGGTATTCTACCTTGTCTGTCACTTCCTTGTGTTCCAACTTCAAGTTATTGTACTTTTCAACCAGATTGTTAAACCTTGCTGAAAGTTCGTTGAGGCTTGTAAGAGTGTGGCTAGCGTTCATCTCGGCGGTTTCAGCACGGTTTCTGAAATCTAGGATGTTCTGTTGCAACCGCTTGATTGTCTCACGGGCTTCCTTCAAGTCCTTGTCCTTCAGGTTAAGCTCGTTGTACAGCTCGTTGATTTTGTTGGCCATTTCCTGATTGCCGTTAGGAACAGATTGTTCTTGCTTGGGTGCAATGACATCGTTCGGGTTCAATCTCTGCCTGTTCTGTACAGGAGTGAACAGGAATCCCGCAGGAACTCCGCCACGGGGTGGTTGTATGGCGCCGACCGAGTAATTCTCGTCGTCAATCCCGAAAATTTCCCTCAACGCTGCTGTTAAAATGGCATCATCATTTTGCATAAAATACCTCAGTTATTACGCAATTAAAATACATTATTCGGGTCTGGGTCGAGCAATTTCTTGTTCAAAACTGCAAAGAAAATGTCGATTGTTTCCCTTTCGTCCTGTACTGCAAAAACCAAGCCCGCCTTGGGCCGAGCGTCGAATGAAAATTCACCTTCCTTGTAGTGGGTGTGTCCAATCTGTTCGACATGTCCTGCATAGAATATGCCGTTCTTCTGGTCCACATTAAACTTAATTTTTACGATGTTGAAACGGTGGATGAACACGTACAGGACTTCGTTTTGACCGCAGTCCTCCGTCTTTGTATGCAGGAAGGTAAGTCCGATTGTACGGGCTTCCTGAATCATCCAAGTTTCTTCTGGTATAATAGGTGTGCGTTTGTTGTCTTCTTTACTCATAAATTTAGTGCAACGTCTCCCACCCGTCATTAAACAGGTGGGAGATGTGCTCTCCTGTTTTAAATACTAGGTATGCTTAGCAGCTTGCTTCATGAAGTTGGTGTGTATTGCGTACACCGTCTTCATGTCGCCCTGCTGGAACGCTGTCACAGCATCCTTCGCTTCACGGAGGACTGCGACGATGCGGGAGAAGTATTCGTTGTCATGACGTTTCTTCATGCATCCAGCGCTCTCCTTGAGACGGCTCATCTCGTGGCGGATTTCCGTCTGGGTCTTGCACTTGCTGATGACCCGTTCGAGATGTCGTGCGGCACGGAGGTTAATCTTGCCGAGGTCGCTGTTAACGTCACATCCGACAGTCCTGTGGGACCGTTCGGCAATCCTTTTCATGTATGCTTCGTTTTTCATTTTAGCATCCTTTGTATTGGGTGAACCGCATTATTCAGCAACTTCTCGGCGTGCTGGCTGTGCGGAATCAGCTTGGCCGTTCAAAAGTTAGCAAGTATCTTATCCGCCTTTAACTGTCTTATTTTACGCTGCATCGTCAGCATGTCGATAACGAATGTCCTGAACCCAGGCTTCACATCGTTTATCGACACAGAACTGACCGTAACCGTGCTGTTGATACGGTTTAACATCGGGTTTCTGGCATATTTCTCATAGAACTCCACAACGAAACTGGACTGCGGAGTATCATCCAATTTGTCCAAATTGATGCTGCTGTTAAATGGACTGCTGTCGTTGATAGACAGGCTGTTCAGCTCATCGACACCGTAGAACGGGTATAGACGAAGGGTTGTCTCGGTAAGCATCGCCACGCATATCTTGGACATTTGCGGAAGAAGCGATGCGTCGTCAAAGTCTGATGCACACGAGAAATAATATGCGCTGGAGCTGGCCTCATTCCACGTCCGAACGACGCTCTTGGAGAGCCCGCAACCTTGCAGCATCCTGTCTATCTCGTCGAATGTCATGCGAGTATAGTCCTCTTTATCACATCGGAAACATCTATGATTCCATACGGTTTCGCATCCCCCTCGGCAGGAATGTGGCATATCCACATCGCCCCGACTTTCAGGGGAGTGTTCAGCTCCAGTATCGCCTTGTACATGCTCAACTGGATGCAGTAGTGATGATAGTTTATGTCATAGAAGTTTTCGAACGGGGCGTACATGTTCGTAGTGTACGGTTTCGGTTCAAAATCAAGGTGGGAATTGGTCTTCCAGTCACCGATTACAAGCTTGTCCGATTCCTTGTCGTAAAGGAGGATATCCATCGTTCCGCAAATCAGGTGCTTCTTGTCATATACGGGAAGTTCAGTCCTGATTGGAACATAGCGTTCGGACAATTTTGTAAACAAAGCTTTACATTTAGGGATGCGACGGTCGAAATCTGCCTGAATATCGTCGTATTTGTAACGTTTTTTAAACTTATGATAATACGACTTTCGTGCCCACAGGTTTTCCATCACGCTGTGGACTTCATGGCCGATATCCTTCCCGTAGTTGTTCTTGTCGTGCCACATGTCTAGCACTTCTTTCGGTGTCACGACCCGTTTGAGTTCCCTAGTCATTTTCGCTGCCGTGTGGGGTGCGACTTCCTTTTCCTTGAACTCGTCGTGATACTCTTCAATTACGGTAGAAACGGACTTGTACACGTTACCCTCAGAATCGGTGTAACGGTGACCTTCATCCTCAAAATAGATATCTCGGAACGAACTCCAGAGAATATCGTTTAATTCATATAAGTTAGGAACCTTTTTAGTCATGAGTTTCCCTTTTTGTGGAAAGATACAAAAAAAGTTCCAGATTGTCAACTATGGGCTCAAAAAAGTTATAAACTATTTTCAGTTAAGCATTGAGTACAGTTATGAACAATAAACAGCTATTTGAGCAGTCCGCCAGAAAGATTCTTTCTGCGAATCAGCTCGAAGGGGTCATGAGACTCCATACAGCCCTGTTCGAGTGCGGCGACCCAGAACAGACGGCGGAAACCGTGGCAGACGCCGTAAAGGACGCAGTTGACGATGTGGTTGACACGGCTGCTGACCAGCAGGTTTCGGAAGACATTGAAAACGCCCCGTCAGTAACAATCAGTCCCGAAGACAAGGAGCGTTTGACCGCACTGTTTTCCGACATGAGCGATGACGATAAAGCAATCTTCGTTGAAAGCCTTGACGACACGCAGGCCCAAATCCTTACGGAAGGTCTCGGAGCTTGGGCAGGAAAATGGGGAAAGTCATTGCTAAAACTGCTTACTAAGGAAGGCCGCAAAGCACATAGGCTAGACAAGTTCGGCAGGCTCGCATCAAAGGATGCCGACATGACGAGCAGGCTCGACAGAATCATGAACCTTGACCCAGCCTCCCTCAGCAAGAGGAATGCAAAGGACGCAAGCAAGCTGTTCAAGCAAAGGGATAAAGTCGAACGCAAGATGAACAACCTGATGTACACGGCATCTAAGGATGCAAAAGAATACGAAAAGATGCAGAAGCTAGGCTTGAAGAAAGGTTCCCGCAATTTCAACGTTGATGTTTTTCAAAAGGAAAAGGACACATTGATGGAGCCGCTGAATAGAGACCTCAAAGCGGCTAAGGCCAAATTAAAGCAGGACCAACAGGCTTTGAATCCGAAAGACCCAGATTATTTGAGCAAGTTCCGTCAAGCCCGCATTGATTACGAAAACACGTGCGAAAACCTCACGAAGGCATTTGAGGCGAAGAACGGAAAGAAGCTCAACGACCTCAACTATAAAATCCGCATGGCCAAGGAAGAAGGCCGCTACGGTGCATACGGCCCTGCTGCGACCAACAGTGCAACCGTCAACAACGGTGCAGCAACTGCTGGACGCAACGGAAGGAACAACCCGTTCAACCAGCGTACAGCAAAGCCTGAAAATGCAGGGGCCGCACCTCAAAATCCGTTCCCTGGCGGAATCGACCCGAGAATGTTCACAAATCCTAGCATGTGGAAAATGTTCACAAGAAGGTTCTCCACGATGGGTAAAATCTCGACTGCACTTATCGGTGCATGGCATGCCGTCAAACTCGCATTTGCTGGCGGAGTCATCGGCGCTCTTACATACGGTGGTTACAAGCTGTACGACTTCTTCACCAGACCAAACGAAATCGACATCGACTGGGCCGATGGTGGCGACACCAAGTCAACCTTGCTCAAAGCTCTTGCAGTCCTCGCTGGCGGTGCTGGCGGAAATATCGCAGCACGTCTACTTGGTTTTAACGGAACTGCTGGAAAGACCGTCGGTACATTGGCAGGCGCCCTCCTTGTCGCCTACTTCATGTTCCTGAACGGCGGTGACGAGGACAATGCGAAGGAAATGCTTCAAGAATACAGCAACGCTTCCGATGAAGACAGAGAACTAATCAACGAAGCTCTGGAAATTCCTGAGTATGCAGAAGCGTTGAAGAAAATGTATCTTGAAAATGCGGAACAATAAAGTTTAAAGGAGAATGCTATGAACAGTATGCAGAAATACGATAAGGCTCTTATGGAAGGTGTGGACAGTCCAAAGAGGATGGCCAAGAAGCGCATGAAGGCATTTATTGAGGCAGCCTGCAAGGTTGCTCCCCGTGCGATTGTCGAGGCTGTCGTTACTGCCCACAACGCCCTGTTTGAATATTCATTCGGCAGAACGCCGAATGGAGTTCGTTACGTGACGGGTGTCGGTGCATCTGACCCGAGAAAGACAAACAACTGGGGTCACCAGACAATCTACAACGGTAACGACTTGGTAAGAACAAATTCCCGAGTGAAGCCGCCTACATCTGGTGGAACCAACTGGCACTTGCAAAGTAACACAGGAACCGCCGCATACAAGCAGTATGACGACGTTCACACGTACCAGACACGTCCAAGGATTGACACTCGTGAGTATCAACCCGCTTATGAAATTAGAGGTGTAGACCCGTGGGAACGGAAAAACTACAGTTCGGCACCGCAGCCACAGCTTCCTCCTCCGCCAAAGGTTGAACCTCCTCCGATGCCAGCTCCGCAGCCAGTACGCCAGCAGCTTCCGCCTCCGCCACAGTGTGAACCGCCGAAGGTTGAATGCCCGCCTGTATGTCCTGCCCCAGCAGAACAAAACATCGGAACGCCGATTGAAAAGAAGCCAGCCCCTGCACAGAAGAAACCGAAGCCAAACTACAAATGGAATGAGAATGATTTCCATCCGATACAGGGAGAAAAATGCGACCCGAATTACGACTTCACCATCAACCTCGTTTCATACAACAAGGACGACCGTGATTCAGCAATGGCAAAGGCAAGGTTCCTTTCACAGACGAAGAATATCCCTGGTGTGTACACATACCAGTTCGACGGCCTTGCACAGAATACCAGCCGTGAAGACGTATGGCGTGTTCGTATCGGCTTCTTCAAGTCAAAGGCTGCTGCCCGTGCCTATTTCATCAAGTATGTTCGCCCCATTGTTGGAGACCAGTTCCACTGGTGGGTTGGAACCTGCTCTGGCGACAAGGGAGACAAGTCCAAGAAGGGAACATTCATGCTAGGTAAGGACATTACCAAGAACGACTGCGTTGACACAAGTGCAGCAAAGGGTGGTTCTGACAAGCAGGAACAGAAAACTGAACCCGCTAAGACCGAGAAGAAATCCTTCATGGATTTTGCCGATGAAAAATAAGGAGTGAACTATGGAAAAGAAGTATATCATCGTTACCAAGAAAGACGGAAAGCCGATTGACGACAAGCAGTACACAAAAGAGGAGTTCAGCAAGAAGGCTTACGAACTCATGAAGGCAAGTGGACTTGACAGGGAAACAATGGACAAGACCTACGACTACAAGGAAGTGTCCGAAGGCGGCGTGTCCACCGAGCAGAACACTGGCGCTCCACAAGCAGCCAACGACGAGTTCAACTCGAAGGAAGATACCAGCGGTAAGTACGAGTTCTCCACAAAGAACGACGTACATAAGGCAAACATCACCAACGATGTAAAGGGATGGAACTCAGCCCTAGACAAGTTGGAGAACTTGCCCGAAGATACCGCAAATCTGGTCAACGAACATAAGAAGGAGCTTGAACTGATTGAAGGCAAGAAAGGTAGAGACGACGTGAAGAAAAATGCAATCCGTGTCTTGTACCTGTACAACGAGTTCATGAAGTTCTACGACGAGTGCGTGAACGGCAATTTGCCGACACAGCTTGTCGCATACCTCAGGGTAGGTAGATGGGGAATCTCCGAAGAAGTTCTTGACACAATCAAGAAGGACATGGGAAGCATCATTAGCGACATGCTCAGTGACCTCCGTGATTGCACTCAGGATTCCGACCCAGAAGACGCTGTGGAAGAATTCTATGACGAAATCGGTGATTTCGACGAAGAAATCAAAAACCTCCACAACCTTCTCGAAGACTTGTCCGACGAAGATGGCTTTGCTCGCCAAGCTGCTGAAACTGACGACGAGTTCGCCAAGTTCTGCGGAGGCAAGCCTACTGGCGAAATGCTGTCCAAGTACCTGATGGGCATTGCCACAAAGAAGTACCATCTTGTAAGAATCAAGCTGAACGCCAACGACCCTAACAGCAACCCGACATGGTGGAACCCTGAAAAGCAGGCATCAAGCAACGTAAGGTTGAGCGATAATGAAGAAGACTATCTCAACTTGAAGAACAAGAAGATTCTTGACACCGAAGACCAAAAGAAAGTTGACGAAATCAAGAATAAGTTCATGAAAGGCGGAATGTCGCAGAAGGACGCTCAAAACGAAATCAACGAAATCGTAAAGGCCCAGAGAGACAAGATAAAGACCTCTCTCAAAATCTTCTTCGGATTCATGGGCATTAACGACCCGCAAACAATGAACCAGTTCGCAGGTGGCCTGAAACGCCTCGACGAGACCGAGTACAAGAACAACTGGATTAAGCTCATCGAGAACTACAAGGAAGCGATGAAGAAGAACATCGAAAAGTTCAAGCAGGCCCACTCCAACGACATGTCAGCCGAGGACCGTGACGACTGTGTTAACAAGCTAAGCGAACTTCTTGGAATTGGCGACAAGATGCTCGAAGCCGCTAACAACAGCAATAGCACAGAGCTGCTGTCACACGCAACCCAAATCTGCACATGCATCGCAGAGGTTCAGAAAAAGACAGCCGAAGCGAAGAAGGCGTTCGGCGGAGCATAACTCTACTTAACTCAATGCAACAAAGAAGCGGTCCGAAAGGGCCGCCTCTTTTGTTAGTTAGGGAAATCGGTTTCAAAATAGATTTCCTCTAAGCGTTCGTTCGGTTCTGTACCGTCGTATTCAACCCGTACAGCATATATCGAAACAAACCTATCGAGCGTAAAAAAGAAACGCCTGACATCATCAGGGATGTTTCTTCCCATCGACTCCTTTATAATAGGGCTGAACGACGCCTCCATGAACGGGTCTTCGGCGGTATGCCCAGTGCCCTTGTACTTGATGTAGACCGTCGGGTGCTTGTCACGATACTGCCATGCGATTTCGCCAACAGCTATCTTGCCGAAGAACGACTGGTTATACTCTGCATATTTTGCGTGTCTCATTTTACCTCCTTAGAACAGGTCGCACATATCTTGGGTCTGGTCTTCCTCGATATGTTCGCCCCAACCGACTGCCTTGAAAAGACGGCCAAGGATGTTGGAAACGGTCACATTCCAGTGTCCTTCCCAGTCTGGTGTAAACAGTTTGAGCAACTGAGGCGGAACTGTATCGCCAGTATAAGCGATAGAGGTGATGCCGAACGGGTTGTCACAAACCTTGATGTACTTCATCTTGTCGCCAGCATGGATAGGCTCGTATGGCTTCTTCATGAGTTCCTTGTCGTTCAAGATAAGGTAATTCCATACAGATGCAGCCTTTCTACGCCAGTCGATTTTCTTCAACTCTTCCTTCGGGAAGTTAAGCATTTCCAAATACTCAGGCGGCTCTTCCTTAACGCCAGACGGGCAGGAAATGTCGAGGTACGACTGGTCCATAATCTTCTGGGTGTATTCATTCTTGATTTCGACAACACGCTTACGGAGGGTTTCCCTATCCATCGTGTCCATCATGAGTTCCACCGTGTTCATCATACGTTCACGAGAGAACATGGTGGTGGACGAGCGCACGATTTCGAGACCAGTGATTGCGTAGTGCGGATGAATCGGGAGGTCTTCCTTCTTCATGTCGAGATAGACGATGTCTTCGTTGGATTCAGCCACGCAGATGTATTTCTTCTTTGCAGTCACAATGGTCTTGTAAATGCACTTTTCACGTTTCAGGAACAATTCGTTAGAATGGTAGCCCCAAAGGTTAGCGTAGCTTTCCATGTAATCGTCAAGCTTCTCTTCGAGAATGGAAGCATCCAACATACGGCAGAAGTCTGTCAAACGATAACGGTTGAGAATAACCCTGTACCGCTTGTTGGAAATCATGCCGTCCTTGTACATAATCTGCAACTTGGTGAACTTAAACTTGCTGCCCTTGACTTCCTGAGGTTCCATGTTCTTCGGGTTATGGTAGACATCGGGGCAGTAGGTATGTGCCATGAGGGCGAAGTTCTTCTTGTAGGCCATCTCGTTGCCAGCGTCGAAGTCGTTCTTCTGTATAATCTGGTGACCGTCATATACGACAACCTGAACTTTCTTACCCTGATTCTTGCTGAACTCCTCGTAGATGTCGTCGAACTTTGCGTAGAAGGAGTCGGTATCGCCGTGGGACATTCTCCGCTGCAGGATGTCGCCAGTGATGTCGTAACCCCATTCCGTAGCCTTTTCAACATCGTCGAAGTCCACATTCGCTTCGTTCCAGAAGATTTCACCGCAGTAGTCGGGGTTAATCTTCGGGGAGTAACCGAACGTGTTAATGAACCTCTGGTCCTTAGACAGGTCGTTATTGATGTAGTCGGCAAGATGCTTACAAGTGTACTTGATGAGCCTCTGACCGTAAGCCGTAATGGATGCAGCATTGTCGATATCGTAGAATGCGAAGAACGGAGTACCGAGCAAGCCGTACAGGGAGTTACCGAGCACCTTGTACACCTTCTGCATCATGTCGTAGATTTCCATCAGTTCTTCGTTACCGTCCTTTTCGGCCTGCTTCTTCTTAATCTTCAGTTCGGCACGACCGTTGAACAGCTTTCTAGTAACCTGAGGAACGATACCTTCAACATCCTTGCGGTAGAACACCTGATATTGACCGTTGTGCGTCCACGGCGACCTGATGAGAACCTTCTTTTCCTCCTCGGTCAGCTCATAGTCGATAGGCTTGATAACCTTGGTTTCAGGGCTGATGTTAAATGTCATCATGATTGACGGATAAAGGCTTCGGTAGTCGTATGAAACCTCTATCTTGTAGAACCCAGGGACAGAATACACGAATGCACCTGGGTATTCCTCCTTTGCAGTAGGCCTGTAAACAGGGAACACCATGTGCTGCTTGTGAAGGTGGTTCAGAACGAAGCCCACCATCATCTTCTTGGATTCGAACACTGATGTAATCGGGACACGAGCCTCCGCAGATGACATGAGGGCAAGGTCGAACATCTTTTTCTTGTTCTGGATTTTTCTACACAGGTCACCGTCTATCACGTTATAGTAGCCGAACAGTGACGGTAAAGTTTTCCACGACAGGTATCCATCTGGAAGAGGCACCTTTTTCTCGCCCACTTCCTTTTCTGCGATGTAATCTAGTTTGTAGCTCGGCTCTTCGGAGAAAGTGTACTTCTTGTAGAGGAGGTAGAAGTCCATGACTTCCGTACCAGCAATATGAAGCTCTTTCTTCTTTTCGTCGAAGTAAGCCTTTTCGGTTCCTGCTGGCATTCTCGACATGAGCTTGAGAGGGATGCCCAGCTTCTTTGCACGGCGGTAAATGAACTCGGTATCGTATGCGAAGTTCCAACCAGAGAGGATATCTACGTTATGCTCCCTGATGTAGTTGAACGTGCCCGTCAAGAGTTCCGCTTCGGTTGCACACTTGACATAGGTACAGTTCAATTCCTTGTACTTTTCAAGGGTAGCCTCATCCACATCGAGCGTTCCGAACTGGACTGAATATTCGGCGAAGTTGAGGATGATGAGGTTAATCGGGTATTCGGCCAACCAAGGGACAGGAAACCTACCCTCGGTCGAGACTTCGATATCAAGGAAGCAAAGGTTCATGTCCTTGATTTTCGGCGGCTCGATGTCGTAGCCTTCGTACTGCTGTTGCAGGAAGCGGCATCGGGGGTCAATGTCAATCTCGTTGAAATGGTTTGCCGAACCCTGATACTGTCTCTTGATTTCCTTTTCTTCGTTATGTGAAAGGTAAAATTCGTAAACGTCGTTTCCGAAGATGTCCTTCATCCCGCATTCTACGGCCCCGTATTCACCAAGTCTGTTCGTATATGAACGGTGTCTGACTGGCAATACCTCGCTCGTGCCGTCCACATACCACATGTACATCTGGTCATTGACCGTATCGTGGTAAATCGTGGACCACATCTTCTTCTTTGGCAATTCTACTGTCTCGCTCATGCTGTACCTATTTAATTAACTATATTGCGAACAAGCTAACTATATCAAGATAAATATAACCACTCTTCCCCTAAAAGTCAAGGGTCTTTTTTAATGCAGCTCATAATCTCCTTGCAACGCATAATCCTTCGGCGGGGAACCCATTTCGGGGGGTTGCTCCCGTCAGCCGTGCATATCCACAGCATGTTGTCAACGGGGATTTCCCTCGGTTTCGGTATCTCGTCGAAAATCATGTCCGAAAAGATGATGATGCCCGAATACTTTCTCACAAGTTTATTATCCCTGAGCATGTCGAATACGCACTGCGGATTGGTTCCCCCACGCCCCGTCACGTCGAAGCTCTTGCGGGAACTACCTGGCTTGAAAGTAGCGGGAAGGGTGCATTTGCAGTCCCACCACGAAAAGTCTATCTTGGCCCCAGTTGCAATCTTGGCTATCAGACAGCCTGCATCGGACAGGTCTTCATCGGACATCGAACCCGAAGAGTCTGCAGCAAGGAGCAGATTGCAGTCGTAAACGGAACGATGACCGGGAAACAGCAGGTTGTAACGCCTGTTCTGCCTCGTCCTCGTCGATTCCGTGCGCTGTGAGACCACCGTGCCTACGAACGAACGGATGATGCGCCTGTGGTCAACGGGAGGCTTCTGTGCGGCCAGAATCTTCATCAGGATGTCACCAGCGCTCAGACCCCAGCTAGTACCCGCAAAGCCACCGTTTTCTTCCAGATGCTTCGTCTCGAAGGCGATGTCGCTCGCTATGGTCTCGTTCGGAGACCAGTTGTCCGAACGGGTCCCGTCACAGAAGTAGTCTTCTAGGGCTTCCTGCGGGGTTGCTGGCCCTTCGCTGTTCTCCCCCTCGCCATCGCCACTGTCCGAATATTCGTCGCCCTCACCGTCACCAGACTGGTTTGCAGCCCGTTCCATCCACATCGCCACCTTCTCGTGGTAATCGCAGTCGTCATCCCATTCCTTTCCAGTCTCGTTCTTGTACAGGAGCTTTCCCTGCTCGTAGTAGATGCTGGACTTGCTCTTGTCGAGAGCGTCAGGGAAAGATGTGCCCGTAAGGGTAAGGCATCCCCTAGCCATAGAGTAGCAGATGATGTCGCTCGACAGGAGGTTGAACCTGTTGTCAACGGCACGTTTCGTAACGTGGTGCAGGGCTATGCGGGAAGCCTCTATGTAGAGAATCTTCGCAAGGTCGCTCAGGTCCATCATCTCGGCCCAACGGCTGTTCACGACAAGGTAAAGGTGACCTGGCAGGTGTGCGTCAATCATCAGCGTTTTCGTCCTGTCATCCTCGACAAGAGGTTCCGCCATGTTGATGTAACACAGGGCGGGAGCGTTCACCGACCCCAGAATCGTCTTTGCCTGTTCTATCTTGTATAAAGCCGACATTAGTTAACCTGATTGAACTCGCTGAAACTTGCTTTCAGCATTTCCTTCTTTTCCGCCCCGACATGTTCCCTTAGGAGGGAAAGCCAGTTGCCCTTGTTCTCTGAAATCTGGAATACAAGGTGTATCAGGTGGAAGTTGTACATCTGCGCCCGTATCTCTGGCTGGACGGCAAAGTAGAAATACCAGAAGTTCAGGGACATTTCCTTCGACTGCTTTCCTTTATCGTACGCCTCGTCCATCTTTGCGATAACCCCGTCGCTCAACTTCGTAAGCTGCGGAACACTCATGCCGTCGATTATTGCCTTGTATTTCGCCCAATCGTTTTCCTTCGCTTTAAGAACCTTGTCAGCATCGAGGGTGTTGCCATTCTTCCTGAACCATTCAGTGAAGGTCTTGGCCATGTCAGGGCCAAGGGTAGAAGTTGCGTCTATCAGAAGGGTTTCCATGCCGCCCTCAACAGGGATTCCATAGGCATCGACATAATCCCCCGCCTTGTACGCATTGTCGAAAAGACGGGCGAAGTTTTCCCAAGAACGTGGGTTGGCGGTGTTTTCATCCTCGGAGTCAAGCTCGGTGTCATCCACATACAAAGCGTTGTTGTGACCCGAAATGAAACGGCAAATGATTTTGTTGATACCAGCGCTTTCAGCCCACTTGACCCAATAGTTTGCATCGACTTCGACACGGTAACGGGCGAAGCGGGTGAACAGCGCACGGTTAAGCGGCATGACTTGGTTGGAGTCAACATTGGACGGGTTGATAGCGAGGACAACACGGGAGCCTTCTGGGAGGGTAAACCCGTTGAACGACTGTTCGGGAGAACACAGCTTCATCAAGGCCGCAATGACTTCCCCCTTGGCCCTGTTGATTTCGTCGATGAATACCAGCTTTGGCTTGACTCCATCCATCCAGTCAGGTTTCGTATGATGGTGGACATGGTTCTCGATTTCAAGCAAGCCGATAAGGTCGCCAGAGTCGCCAGACTGGGAACAGTCCAGTACGACAAGCTCCAATTCCAGAATCCTTGCTAGCGAACGGCAGAACTGGGTCTTTCCAATACCAGGTGGTCCGATAAGCAAGGCAGGAGTCTTGCACCATAAACGAGTGATTCTCTTTTCAATAACACCAAACTGCATTCAAATATCCTTGACGGCCTGCTCCCGCCGTCGTCATTAAATTATCTTATTTTTCGGATTCTCGACAGGTTCAATCATGTAAGGGTTCACGACGACCCCGAAAACGGATGGTCTGACATAATACCGCTTGTCGATGAGAATAGGCTGGTCCGAACCGTGCTTGCACCATGTTATGTAACTCGATTGAATTAGATGCTGTGTAAACAGGAGGAACTTGACCCCGCTGAAATAGGTTGCGAGAACATAGGTGAGAACGGTCTGGTCAAGCCTTGCTGACGAGCAGTCAACGCCCGTCAGTTTCAGGAAAGACCATGTGATTTCGTCGATTATGTTAACAATCTTGACATTCTGGCGTATGATTACTCCAGACTGGAACAATACGGACTTGTTGAAGCCCGTCTTGCCGAACAGTTTCCTCTGTGCGGTCACTTCCTCTGGCGAAAGCCCACGGGCAGTCTGCCACGCACGGAGTTCATCATATACATTCGTCCTGTAAGGATGTATGGAAAGCCCGATGTCGGAATTGGAGTTCACGAAGTCGTCGTACAGCTTGTCGAGCGGCTTGTTAATCATCATGCTCGCATCGACATAGATGGAAACCATCGTGTCGGCGAACTCGAAGGTATGGTAGCGAACGTAGTTCAGAATCCCGATGACATCGTTGATTCCTTCGAGGCAGGGATATTCAGAAATGTGGTGGACATCCCATGTCTTGCTCTTCAGTTTCTTGTTGTCGGTTATCAGCAGGTAATGGACATCTGGCTTCGAGTGCTTGACTTCCCTGACGGGTTCATAGTCGTTCAAGATACACTCAATGACAGTGTACTTGTACACTTTACGAGGAGGCTTGATTTCCTTTGCAGGCTCACTGCTTGGTGGTGTGTCTGCGGAACCTATCAGATGCCTCAGTAGCGACTTTAATCCATTTGCCATCGGTAAGAAGACCCTTCACAGTTTCAATCATGTTGTTATAGGAGGAATACACAACGGAGTCGCCAGCATAGTTGTCATTCTTGGACGGTTCGCTGACGATGCACTTCCCGTTGATTAACGGGTAGAACATGCGGACGATTTCCTGACACTGGTACTGCGGGAAAGCGTGGATGTTCAGGATAATCTTGGAATGGGCGATAAGGAAGTCAAGTGAGGGGCCAGTAACTCCCGTCGCAGTGATGATTGCCCAGTTGCGGTGTGCAGCCCTCATCTCGCCTATCAGCTTGTTCCTTCTCGGGGTTTCCTCGCCGTAGAACAGGACATCGTACAGCATTTCCTCTGGTTTCACCTGTTCCAGCGTCTTCAAGGACTCGACCCACTTAATAGGATGGTAGCTGGCCCTGTACCCGAGAACATCGGAGAAGAACCTGATGTTCTCCAAGTTGTAGTCCCAAATCTCGTCGGCCCTTGCAAACCAGCTCCTAGTATTGGCGTTCAGCCAAGGGCTTCCAACATAGAGTTGCTCCAAGTTGTAAACCACTAGCTTGTAATCGGGATGCTTCTTTTTCAGGGCAAGCGCTTCGGAACTCTGCATGATGTTGTAGCCTAGCACGACCATTACTTTCTCGTACTTCGGCTTATCGCACAGTTCCTTCAGCATGGCCTTGACCTGCTTGAACACGAACGGGTGAGGGTCAATGATAATCATGAATCAAATCCTGTTTAAAATGCACGTAATCAGCTAAAATATAACAAATCTGCCCGAATTTGGCAAGGCATCCTACCATTCTTCTTTCGGCATAGGCTGAAAAGGGCAGGCATCGGCCTTGATGTCGGGGTTATGACACTCGGCTTTGATGGCAGGGTTATAGCATTCCGCCTGATACACAGGGTTGTGACCTTCGGCTTGGAAAACTGATTTCAATTTGGGTTCATTAGATTCGTACGGAAGCATGATTTTCCCTTGACAAAAATACATTAATAAAATATATTTATACCATCCTGACAAACAACAAAAAGGAGTTTCCGATGTGCTCGCTTGAAAATGCTATTGAAACAATGGATAAGAGTGTCCTTGTTTCCCACGAAGTGTTCAAAATCCTTGTTGACGAATACCGTAATGCCCATACGGAAGACGCAGTAACCGCCTTGCTCGACAATCAGGACATTGGTGTGGCTACCGAGGGCGAAATCATCACCCTGCTGAAATCTGCCAGACTGGAAACCGAGCAGCTCAAAGAGCACATCCTCGCCTTGCAGGGTTCTGCCAACGCTTTCCAAGTCAGCAAGTGCGAGTCATGCAAGGAATCCCATAGGGCCGACAAGGAACTAGACGAGTTGAACAAACTGGTGGACAAGTACAACAACTTGGCACACATGTACAACGAACTCGAAGCAAGGAAGTCGTCTATCCCAGTTCACCACTTCCCCGAAGAAACCCCAGTTATCCCAGAAGGGGAACCGTGCGTTGGATTGTACCTCCTTTCCGAAGACAAGCCGTTGCAGAACGTGAATGACCATAGCACGCTCTACAATTTCGAGGTTGAGGGTGCCTTCCGCCCAGGTAACAAGCCGTGCTACTTCATCTACACAAAGGATGTACTCGACGCTCTCAACAAGGCCGCATTGAACCACTTTAAGCGCATCTGTTACTGCCCGTCGTGCGGGACACCAATTCCGCCGCCAGAATCGTGCAATACCTACGAAGATGTAGTGAAGAGGGAAGGCTAACATGTTGAGCGAAGAAAGTTACTACAATTTTGACTTAACCAAGAATTGGGGCAAGCAGCTTAAAGAAGCCTACATGTTCTGCCAGTGGATTAAGAAGGATATCGTCAAGGAACTGATTTACAACCGTGAATGCGACCTTGTTATCGAACCGTCGAACACTGGCAAATGGTATGTCGCCCTGTTCCCATGTGGAAAGATGTTCTATGGCGTAGACTGCAGGGTGGACCCGTCGGATAGCAGCAAATTCATCTATTCCGACTGCTTGCCAAAGCGGTATGTAAAGGAAGATGACAAGTTCAAAGAAGTGTTAGCATTGGACATGGATAGTGTAGCCGCTATGGATGTCGAGTACGACAAAGACCTTGAAGAGTTGTGCGAATATGTTGACAAAATAATGGGGTATAAATAATGAAATTCTATTTCATCAGACATGCACCGACTTCGGCCAACCTATCGGGTTCGATGGTTGCTGGGTACGAAAACACCGACATCAACCTCTATGACAAGCCAGACGACTGGGAAGAGCGTGTCGGCAAGTTCATCCCAGAGTCCGACAGGAAGGTTATCGTCAGCTCCCCGACCAAGCGTTGCATCAGCACTGCGAAACTGCTGTTCGACCGTCTCCCTACCGAAGTGACCACGAGCCTAGGCGAATTCGATTGCAAGGCTCTCGGGAACAAGAAGTTCTGGGAGATTACGGAACAGGAGTTCAACAAGCTGGTGTTCCTCCCCGCATCCACGATGGAGAAACGGGCGAGAATCGTGCTGCACGACATGGGCAACGACATCCGTCACGAGAACAGCACGAACGCCGTAATCGCAATTTCGCACGGGATGCTAATCCGCTATATCTATCATTACGTGAACGGTAATGCGGGCATCAGTGCGTACGACATCATCAACTCCAAGGGCTTCAAGTTTTCCAACCTTGACTTGCTCATCGTTGACACGGTGAAGAGAACGGTGGAAGTCCATCATTACAACGAACCCATCAAACACAAATAAGGAGATAATTATGGGAGTAGATTTCAAGTGGGGAGGCAGTGCGTCTTACCCGAGATACTATAAAGAAGTGGAAGAGATTGCGACCAAGTGCTTCGGTGCGAAACTGACCGAACAGTTCGTCAAGGATGACGCCAAGGTGACTAAGAGCCTTCTCAACCCGACCTACATGTTCGGCGAAGTGAATGAACGGGACGACAAGTTCATCTTCCCCGAAGGAACGCCCGATATCATTGTCCAATTCTGTAAGAAGCCCGTGGACGAATTCTACGATGCAAAGGCGTTGTGGGAGGAGTTCTCGAAGCATTCAGAAATTCAGGAGATTTCGGACCAAATTTGGGACGAGGTTAAGACCTGTGCCGACTATGGCGAACTATACCATGTCAGCTAGGGTTAGGAGGAAATATGTCGATAACAACAGTTGTAGCAGCGTCGATAGTGGCAAGCATCATCGTTGGCGTCATCTTGGTCAGGCGTGACAACAAGAAGGCGTTTCACCGTCTCCGTGAAGCCGTGAAGAGCTGGGACGTTTATGAAATCCGCAGGAGCGACAAATTGTTCGGCTCGTTCTGGGATAGTGACCGCCCCATTTATGTAGTCCGTGCGGCAAGCCCAAAACACGCAATGGAACGCTATTTCCGTCGATACAGACGAAAGTACAACGAATACCACGACTACGACAACAAGATACTCAGTGAGACCACTGCTGGATGGGCTGTTTTCCAAGTGAAGAACACCAGCAGTGAATGGAAAACGTACTATAAATAAAAAAGGAATTCAGATGAACAGCATAGAAAAACTTCATGCGTATCAAAACGCATACAGAACCATCAACGCTGTCGAAGCCGAGCTTCGCAAAATGGTGAACGCATTTTTCAAGGATTGCCCTGGAGGCTGGTATTTGCAGAGCCTTGACTTCGGAAACGAGTTCTGTACCGCAATTTCCGTCCCGAAAATTGTCAACCTTTGTGTGGAAGAGGTTATTATGGGTGAAGGAGAATATTACACTTTCCCCGTCCCGTCTTCCATCATCATGAAGTACCTTGACGGAAACAAGGAAGAAGCAGCCAAGGAATTCCAGCAATGGCACAAGGAATACTGGGAACAGAAGAAGCGTGAGCAGGAAGAGGCTAAACGCCGTGAAGATGAAGCCCTCGCAAAGAAAAGCGAAGAGGACGAATACAAGCTGTATCTCAAATTGAAGGACAAGTTTGAAAATGAACGTCTGTGACCGTTGCCGTCGCTATGCAACCTCATGTTGCAGAACCTGTGTGTATTTCAGCGAAATCTATGGAAGCATCACTGGGGACTACTATGGCGAACAGGTTTCCGACGAGGAAGCCTACCGAACGCTTAACGAGTTGTACCCAGAGGATTTCCACAGCCCGTTCGTAACCAAGATGATTCGAGCCTACCGTTTCGTCTCACGGGTTCTCATGCCGTTCCTTCTGTACGAGAAGTGGAACAGGCCGAGGCAATACGTGAAGGGAAAGTATTACCCACCGTTCACGTTAAGCCAGTCAGAGCTAACGGAAC
>Ga0265301_10001682_pt1 | contig 28095 bp, 23 predicted proteins | sample AusTroGonzalo_MG_2_FD_193488 | JGI IMG/M metagenome (GOLD analysis project Ga0265301, IMG submission 193488) | Bovine rumen microbial communities from tropical cattle in Woodstock, Queensland, Australia - Gonzalo_04 | ecosystem: Host-associated > Mammals > Digestive system > Stomach > Rumen ... | reverse complement strand
CTCGGACGCATGTTCGACGGCATCGAATACCGCGGTTTCGCTCAGGCTACCGTCGAGAAACTGGCTGAATACGCCGGTGTTCCCGTCTGGAACGGTCTGACCAACGAATTCCACCCGACACAGGTGCTTGCCGACTTCCTCACCATGAGCGAACACGTTGACAAACCCCTGAACCAAGTGACCTACGCTTACCTCGGCGATGCCCGTTTCAACATGGGTAACTCTCTGATGGTCGGCGGTGCCAAGATGGGCATGGACGTGCGCATCGTGGCTCCCAAGGCTCTCCAACCCGACAAAGCTTTGGTAAAACAATGTCAGGAAATCGCTAAGCAAACCGGCGCAAAGGTGACCGTTACCGACGACGTTAAGAAGGGCGTCAAAGGTTGCGACTTCCTCTACACCGACGTTTGGGTCTCCATGGGCGAACCCGTCGAAGTTTGGGCTGAGCGTATCAAACTGCTCAAACCTTACCAGGTGAACAAGGAAACGATGGCTCTCACCGGCAACCCGAAATGCAAGTTCATGCACTGTCTGCCCGCTTACCACAACCTCGAAACTCAGGTGGGTCGCGACGTGAACAAACAGTTCGGTCTGGACGGCATCGAAGTGACCGAGGACGTTTTCGAATCCGAGAACTCCATCGTGTTCGACGAAGCCGAAAACCGTATGCACACCATTAAGGCCGTCATGGTTGCCACTCTCGGCGACTAATTTCAGTTGGCTTTATAAATCAAAAGAGCGGTTACAGTTGTTGTGACCGCTCTTTTTTAGGCTTACAGGCTTACAGGCTTACAAGTTTACAAGTTTACAAGCTTACAAGCTTACAGGCTTAAGCTACTAAGCTACTAAGCTACTAAGCTACTAAGCCATTAAGCTACTAAGCTACTAAGCTCCTAAGCTATTAAGCTACTAAGCCCCTAAGCTATTAAGAAAAAAAACGAAACAATGAACAACATCACTCATATCGCCTTCGACATGGGCGGCGTGGTGCTCCACATCGACCACGAACAGGCCGTCTCTCGTTTTGAGGAGATCGGGGTCGCCGATGCCCGGAAGTACCTCGACCCTTACCATCAGCAGGGACTTTTCGGTCAACTGGAGGGCGGACAAATCTCGGCAGAGACCTTCGTCACCGAGCTGAGCCGCCTCATCGGGAAACCGCTCACCCACGAGCAGTGCCTCTACGGATGGCTCGGCTACCTCAAAGGCATCCCGCAAAGCCATTTCGACGCGCTCAAGCGTCTGCGCCAGCAAGGCTACCGCATCTGTCTGCTCTCCAACACCAACCCCTTCTTCTTCGAATGGGCGGAAAGCGAAGCGTTTGACGGACAAGGCAACCCCATCAGCAGCTATTTTGACAGCATCTACGTCAGCTTTCGGTGCAAACTGCTGAAACCTTCAAGGGAAATCTACGAACATGTATTACGCAGCGAGGGCATCCGTCCCGAACAACTGCTCTTCATCGACGACAGCGAACGCAACACCGAAGCCGCTGCCGCAATAGGCATCCAAACGATGCACGTGAAGACCAATTCGGACTGGACGGACAAGCTAAGTCTATAGGGTTTCTGTTTCCCGCCATACCACAAAATTCACATTCTCCGCATTCTTCCACCTATGCACATCCGTGCCCCAGGAGCGGAAACCGGCGTTTTGTGTGCGGATAAAACCATACGCATCGGCTCCGACGAGGGAGATAGCATTCTGCACACCCAAATCTACCAACGACTGCGCGAAGTCGTGGAACGACTCCTTGTCGAGGCTGCTGACCACCACCACTTTGCCGTTGAGCTCGCACAGTGCGTGGCGCACAGCTTTGTTTTTGGGCTTGTTCTCCACCATCCGACCGTTGCTCACTAAAGGATACTGCCGGAAAAAGTAACCGTCTCTGTCGGTGGCTTCCTCGAACAGCGGAGTGCTTCCAGACATCCCAAGTTGGATTTTACCTTCAAGGATGGCACAAAATCCCTTTTTGGCTATGCCGCGCGAGAGCATCTCGCCTTTGAGGACGAACGCCCCCACAATTCCGTTGTTGTCGGCACGAATGTCAGCTGCCTGCAGTCCCAAAACCAAACTTTCATCCGTAGTGTCGGGAATGCCGAGCAACAACTCAGGAACAGCGTTCACGGGTGCAAGGATACGCAACGGCACATCATTGATCACGGTGTCGGAAACGAACACATCAGAGGATGCTTCCTTCACGATAGTCGGGGCCACGGGCACGGATTCAACCGGCATGGCCGCCTCAGCCCCTGTATGACGGGGACGGCTGCCCCCTTTGACTGCCCAGAAGATCACAAGGGCCAAAAAGAGCCATACCACGACACACAACGCCCATAACCACCACCGCCTCCAGCGCGGATTGTGTGGAGATGACGTCGGCGCGCCCGAATCACCGATGATTCGGATCTCGTCGTCGGATATATCGTCAAAATACATCATTGTTTCGTCATTTTTGGTTCAACATAATCTTTCAGCAACTTCAAGGCTTCCTTGGAGGCTTCAAGACTGATTTTGAAAGTATGGCAGTCGGAAAGTACGATCTGCTTTTTGGACGGGTTGATATAGTGCAGGAAACGCAGGTTGACAATCAGGCTTTTGCCGATGCGCACAAACTGGTTTCCTTCGGTGAGAAACTGCTTTTCAATCAGGGCCTCTATGCCTCCCAGTTGCACCGTCACCGTGCGCCGCTCCCCGTCGCGAGTGTAGATGTCCGAATAGTTGCCGTCACTGGCCACATACACCAAACTTTCCGCCGGGATGCGGATGAGTTCGTTGGCATTGGTAATGGTCAGGAAATCGGACATATTCAAAAATTATGGCGCAAAAATACATTTTATTCGCGACATTAATAATACCACGCACATTCTTGCCATTCTGTCGAGCTAAATGGATCGTAGTCGCTGTAGCGGTCGCAGAACAGGGACTGGACTTCTGGAATAAATTCCTCATAAGACATTGAGTAGGAGTAATTTTGGTAGGTATACTTCCGTTCCACCGTCCTTTTCAAGGTTTGCTGTTGCTGGCTGTGCAAAATCTTGCATTTGAGGGTAAAATACCTATCCTGACCGTATTCCATCGCCTTATCCAACCATCCATCCACACGTCTGTGTGCATCCTTCTCCACCAACGGATCGCTGCCCGGAACGCCCACACCGTCATGACCTCCACAGTTCCATCCATATTCGTAATAATTCAGCACCCAAGCATTGCCTATAGTGCTGCGGAAGAGTCCCACCGCGTATGCGTAGGCGGCCTTGGCGCGGATTTCCTTCGATGAACCTGTCTCCTGTAGCTTTCTCAAGCGCAACATCAGTCGACAAAAGGTCGCCTTTCCCGGCTCCCGATCATATTCCGCCGCCGGGTTAAACGGCAGTCCGAATTCCGCCTTGCGTCCCGGCACCGTGATCCAACCCTCCGCGAACGGATTGCGGTGTTCAGATTGAATATAGTCTGCAATATTCTGTTTTTCAGGAAAATCGGACGACACCTTCCGCAAATAGACAAGCGCGGAATCATATTTCTCCTGACGCATGTATTTAGTTGCGATTAGTTCATTGTAGAAGCTCAAATCTCGATAACTGTGCTGCAAAACGAACTTTTCCGCCGCTGTCTTGCCGCCCGACCGCATGAGCCGTACATAACGCTGCACATTTGCGATGCTGGTGGTATCCATATAGACGAAAAAGAGAGTATTATAGTCAAAATTCTTCCTGAAAGAGACAGCTTCAGCTTCCAAATAGACATTTTCGTCGTCTTCGCGATCATAATCGTAATCGTACTTGGAAAGATAAGCCTCTCGATAAACAGGAGGATGGAAGTAGACAACATCTCCGTAGCGGTCAACTCCTTTCCGAAGCAGTCCGCGGCGGGCGTAATCACGCACCTCCTTAATGCGTTCACACGTCATCACCTCTTCATAGAGGTTCAAGTAAGCCATGCTCTTGAACGCCATCCCGCACCGCTCGAAATGCGGAATAATGCCCAGCAAGATGGTGCGGCGGAGAATTTTGATGTGGTGAAGGGCGGTGACATGGGGATTCTCCAACCATTCACTGAAAATATCGTATTCCCACCAATCGGGCACACCCTCCTTTTCGATTTGGCGGACCAGCCACTGCAGATCGGGAAGAATGACTGCCTCGTATTGGGCGTCTATGTCGTTTCGCGCGCTGTTGAACACGAGCCGCATCATGCGGATGTTGTCCTTCACCGCAGGCGTTCCGCGCAATTTCCCCGCCTCGTTGATGAGCCGCACAGCGGAAGCAGTGTCGCCGTTGATGTAGGCGAGCGCGGCCTTCGCAGAGACCCACAGAGCAGGATTGCGATTCTTTCCATCCCGCACTATCTCGTCGGCTAACGCATTGAAGGCGTTGGATTTACTGACATCTCGCGTATAATAGTAGTGCGGATGCACATAGCTGTATGGAGGCTCGTAGCTGACGTGACTGTTTTTGTCGAAGTAGGTGTTGACAAACTCCTGCACCATGAATTCAAAAGCCTTGCTGTCAGGCTCTTTCTCGTAAATATTCCGCAGTACCTCCACATCGTAGTGCAGCCTCGGGTCGTAGAACCCAATTCCCGCATAGACGATGGCGGCCTCCGCATCGCGGTCAATTCGCCGCAACGCGCCCGCGTAGTAGTTCAAACACTGCTTCCGCAAAACGCTCTTCGGAATCGCTTTGCCATAGCGTTCCCAAAGGACAATACAGCCCTGATAATCATGGGCATAGAAACATTTCCGCATCACCTGCAGCAGGAATCGGTTGCGGATTTCCTTGTCTTTGCAACTGAGGATGGCGCTCTCGTCCAGCGTCTCCACCTGCGAGATGCTCAGGTCGTATCGGGGCAATTCGTCTTCGTCATACCAATAACGTTCACCCGTTTTCTCGCTGTAATACCACTCCGACCGCTCCCATACAGCTTGATGAATATAGTCCGAATCGGTGGTCTTCAGCAACGTCCAGTAGCCAAGCGCTTCTTTGTCGTTGTGGTCATATAGGTGACGGAAGAACTTGTTGTCGGTTTGATTGTTAAGAATATACAGATCATACAACGCCGCCTCTACCGCTTCGCGCGACACTTTCCCCTTGACTCGGTTGTGCCAAAAGGTGATGTTCTCCTCGCGGAACGCCTGGTTGAGCTTGCCTTGCCATTCGTTGTAGGAACAGTTGTGACCGGTGTAGAAAAACCAGTGCCACTGGGGCTCAACCGGGTCGGGATAACCGCAGGAGAAGGCGGTCATGCAGCAGAGCATCAGGATGCTGCTAATCAAAAAAAGCTTTAATTTCATCGTTGCTGAATTTTGAGAGTTGTACGGAATCCAAATGATATAACACAATGGGCATCTTGCCATAGTTCTTCTCTATCAAAGACTTGGCTTTCAGGAGAGTTTCGGGGGAGACTGTTTCGTGACGGATATATTTCACCGCTTTGTCGGGAACATCGCCGATGATTTCATACATCCCGTCCCCAAGATTTTTCAATTGGGCCGTATCCTTTTCATCCCACCATCTATTGTGACGGTTCAACTGTACAAACGACTGGTTAGCATCGAATTCCACGCTCCATGAGTAGTCCGGCAGAGCGAGTTTCAGCGGCAACGCATAATGCTTAAGGTACTTCACGTAAGACTGTACATCCTTGACATCGAGGATAGCGTTTTTCGTCTTGAAGTCCTTGAAATCACCCGTGTTGTAGCACATCAAAACGCCGTAATCCACTGCCGGCGGGGTCTGGGCGAGCTGGTGCAACCGGATGGTCGAGGAGATGGCGATGTCCTTCCCAAAATAGGTCTTCAGTGCCTCCCGTACGTCCACAAGGAACTGGAAATAGGCATCTCGGGTGTTTTTCGTCCAGTCACAGTCAAACTGCACCTCCTTGATTTTAATGCCGTTCTTGACGCACATCGCATAGACGCGGTGCGCCAGATGGTCGGTGAATGTGGTGTAATCAACGATGGCTTCCGGGGTGATAAAAATCACGGGCACAATGTTGAGATTTTTGAACGACTGCTCGTCAGAAAAGGAGACCGTGGCTACCGGCCTGCACTTGTCTTTGGCGTACCATCCTTGGTTAGGCTCCACGTCAAAGAATCGCACATACATGGTCTGGATGGTGTTGTTGACAAGGAATTGCGCCTCATAATCATTGAGTTCGCACCATGTACGCCAGAAATAGATGGAATTTTCGTTGCTATACAGCTTGTTGTTCGGATTTTGATGCCGGCAGCCCGCACAACACATCAGGGCCGCGACGCAAAACAGGATCACTTTTCTCATTGCCTTGGGGTTTTGAATTCGGCGGCAAAAATAATAACCCCCGCCGTCCGTTAAACACGGTCAGCGGGGCCATTGTATGAAATGACGGTTTTGATGTATGAAATGATTTTTGTCCCTGTAGAGACGATGTGCACATCGTCTCTATGTGCACATCGTCTCTACAATTTTCCGGTCAAATATTGTGCTGTATAGGATTGTTTGCACTGCATCAAGGCTTCCGGCGTGCCCTCAAACACGATTTCACCGCCGCCATCACCGCCCTCGGGACCGAGGTCGATGATCCAGTCGGCACACTTGATGAGCTCGGTGTTGTGCTCGATCACCAAGACGGTGTTGCCGTGCTCAATCAGCCGGTTGAAGGCATCATAAAGCTTGTGGATGTCGTGGAAGTGCAAACCCGTTGTGGGCTCGTCGAAGATGAAGAGTTTGCGTTGCTTGTCGTCGTCCTGCGCCAAGAAATTGGCCAGTTTCACACGCTGCGCCTCACCACCCGACAATGTTGAAGAAGGCTGTCCCAAAACCAAATACTCCAACCCCACGTCCTGCAACGGCTGTAGACGACGCAGAATATTCTTGGTGATATCGTTGGGAGTCAGACTGTTGAAAAAGTCCAACGCCTCGTTGACGGTCATGTTCAACACATCGTTGATGTCTTTGCCCGACACTTTGATGTCCAACGCATCATCGCGGAAACGCTTTCCTTGACAGGAGGGACAAATCATCTCCACATCGGCCATAAACTGCATGTTGATGTGGATGACACCTTCGCCCTCGCACTCCTCGCAGCGGCCTCCCGCCACGTTGAAGGAGAAGAAGCCCGCCTTGTAGTTGCGTTGTTTGGAAAGCGGCTGCGCGGAGTATAACTCACGAATAAAGTCGAAAATCTTAAGGTAAGTGGCTGGATTGGAACGCGATGAACGTCCAATGGCATCTTGATCGACCATCACCACACCGGAGACCTTGGACAGATCACCCGAAACGCCGCTGCAACGACCGGACCTCGGTGCGTTGGCATCGCCCAGAAGTCGAGCCACCGCAGGATAGATGATGTCGGTCACCAAGGAACTCTTGCCCGAACCGCTCACGCCGGTGATCACCGTGAAGCACTCCAACGGGACCTTCACGTCAATATTCTTCAGGTTGTGCTCTCTTGCTCCCGTCACTTCGATGTAATTGCGCCATTTCCGGCGGTACTGCGGCAACGGGATGCGCATCACGTCTTTTTCGTCTGCATCAGGCATCATACCACGCAAATAGCTGGCGGTCAGATTCTTCTTCTGCACTAACAATTTGTCGAAGGTACCTGCAAAGGTCACTTCGCCACCAAACTGTCCAGCCTTGGGACCGATGTCCACAATGTAGTCGGCAGCCTTGATGATGGCCTCATCGTGCTCCACCACAATCACCGTATTACCGATGTCGCGCAAACGTTTCAACACGTTGATAAGATTCTGGGTATCACGAGGATGCAATCCAATACTGGGTTCATCAAGAATGTACAGCGACCCCACGAGACTGCTGCCCAACGAGGTGGCAAGGTTGATACGCTGCGACTCACCGCCCGAAAGCGTGGCGCAGTTACGGTCGAGGGTCAGATAGCCGAGCCCTACCTCGTCCAACAGCCCGATGCGGGTGTTCAGCTCGCGCATCAGGATTTTGGCAATTTCTCGTTCGTTATCGTTCTGATATTCAAAGTTTTCAAAGAAACGTTTAAGGTCTGTAATCGGCATATTCTGCAGTTCCGCAATGGATTTGCCGTTGACCTTCACATACTGCGCGTCCTTGCGCAACCGGGTGCCTTGGCATACGGGACAGAGCTCACGACCGCGGTAGCGCGCCTGCATCACGCGGAACTGGATCTTGTAGGTGTTGGCCGCTACGAAGTCGAAAAACTGGGTGATACCGTGCACGTCGTGCTTCACGTCGCCGTACCACAGCAAGTTATACTCCTCTTCCGTAAGGTCATCGATGGCGCGATAGACGGGGAAGTCGAGTTTGGAGGCGAAACGGATAAAGTGACGTTTCCACTCGCCCATTACCTCGCCGTGCCAGCAGGCCACCGCGTCCTCCGCCACCGACAACGAGCGGTCGGGGAAGACGAGATCGGGGTTCACGCCCTCAATCATGCCTGTGCCAGAACAAGTTGGGCACGCACCGTAAGGGTTGTTGAAACTGAACATATTCACGGAAGGTTCCTCGAAGGTCATGCCATCGGCTTCGAAAAAGTTGCTGAACGACCGCTGAGTGATTTCCGCACCTTCGCACTGTACCAAACAAGTACCCTTGCCCTCCGAAAAAGCCACGTTCACTGCATCGGTCACGCGAACCTGTTGCGTGGCGGTGTTCTCGGACTTGAACCTATCCACCATGATGAACAGCAACGACTGGTCCAAGGTCTTTTTTGAGTCTATAACCTCGTCAATATCAAGCAATTTCTTATCATACACCACCCTATTGAACCCCTGTTGTCGCAGAATGAGCAGCTGGTCGTTGAGGCTTCGGCCTTCGGGGATGACCACCGGGGACAGCACGTAAACCTTTTCGCCATCGGGGATTTCTTGAATATAACGAAGCACATCTTTCAGGTCCTGACGCTTCACCTCTTGTCCGCTGACGGGCGAGTAGGTATGGCCGATGCGGGCGAACAACAGTTTGAGATACTCGTAGATTTCCGTCACGGTGCCGACCGTGGAACGCGGGTTCTTGGAAAGGATCTGCTGTTCGATGGCGATGGCAGGCGGGATGCCCGTGATGGACTTCACGTCAGGCTTGCGCATCCGCCCCATGAACTGACGGGCGTACGAGCTGAGGCTCTCCACATAACGGCGCTGCCCCTCGGCATAGAGCGTGTCGAATGCCAACGACGACTTGCCGGAGCCGGACAACCCAGTGATTACTATGAACTTATTGCGCGGAATATCCAGGTCGATATTCTTCAAGTTATTGACTTTCGCGCCACGTATGGAAATCTTTTTCTCTCTCATAATTAGGGCGGCAAAGGTACTATTTTTTTCGTATTTTTCCTCTGGAATTGTAGAGACGCGATTAATCGCGTCTCTAAAACGGCAACTTCATTTATTCGTGTATATTTATAATTTGTGTACCTTTGCGCCTTCGTTGTTAAAGTTTAAAGAAAGAATAATAGACCAAGCTTTACATATAATGACAAATATACGAATCGAAGACCACTGCTGGCATATCATCCTCAACACCAACGCGAACGAGAAGAAGTGCGAACGAAGCTGGAAGCCCGTTGCGGAGCTGTTAGAACGACGCAACATCCGTTATGAGCTGCACGTAGTGCGCAGGCCTGGCGAAGGCATTTCCACCGCCAAAGAACTGTGTCAAAGCGGGATACGACATCTGGTGGCGGCCGGTGGCGACGGCACCATCAATGAAGTGGTCAACGGCATCTTCCTCTCCGGCGTGGACACCCGAGAAGTCTATATGGCGGTGCTGCCGATGGGGCGAGGCAACGACTGGGCTCGCACTCACCACTACCCCAACACCATCGCCGAAGTCGTGGAATGCTGGCGCAACGGCAACTTCATGCAGCACGACATCGGGAGAGTCACTTCGCAAACCCAGGACAAGTCCCACACCCGCTACTTCATCAACATTGCCGGTTTCGGCTTCGACGCAGATGTCATCTATGATGTGACGAACCACCCGACACACTTTTTCGGGTTCAACGTCTATGTGCTCTCGCTGCTCAAGACGCTCTTCTCGCACAAGCCCACAGCCATACAAGTATCTGCAAAAGAAGACTTTGAATTCGATGGCGAGGTCTTCATGGTCATCGCGGCCATCTGTCAGTACAACGGCGGCGGCATCCGCGAAGCCAAATACGCCATTCCCGATGACGGCCTTCTCGACCTCATCGTGGTGCCCAAAATGAGCGTCCCTAAGGTATTGAAACACTTGAAGGACATGACCACCGGCGACCATATCGACAAAATCGAAGGCATCAAGTTAATCAAGACCACCGCAGCGACTATCCGCTCCAACACAATCTTCCGCGGCGAAACCGAAGGAGAACTCCTCGTTCCGGGAAACTATCGGATCGAATTGATGGCGAACGCGCTGAACGTATTAACTAGTTAGGAGTTAGGAGTTAGGAATTAGGAGTTTCTTTAATAAGTTATTAGTTTTTTGATGTTGATAATTGTTTTATGAACATCAAATTGTTTTGAAATTTTTATACAATTTTGCAACATCTTAAAAACAATAACTTATGAAAACTAGCATTGTAAAAGACAAAAGTGAAAAGTTCGCATTACGAATAGTTGACATGTACAAATATTTGAACAACACAAAGAAAGAATATGTATTATCCAAACAAATATTGCGTAGTGGAACAAGTATAGGGGCTAACATAAATGAGGCTTTGCGTGGACAAACCAAAAAGGATTTCTATGCAAAAATGAGCATAGCTTATAAAGAATGCGCTGAAACCGCATATTGGCTCGATTTACTGTATGGCAGCAATTATATCACTAATAAGGAATACGATAGCATGAGCGATCAAAATCTCGAGTTGCTAAAAATGCTTGCCGCAATCACCAAAACCCAGAAAACACTAACTCCTAACTCCTAACTACGTCGATTACCGGCACGTCAAACACCCCTTCCATAGCCTTCACGAGCACCTCGGAGGGGAGCGTGAAGCCGCTGGGGGCAACGGGGTTGACCGTAACGGCTAGCAAGTTCGGGCGTTTCAGGACACGCAAACTGCCGCCCTTGCTCAGGAACAGTTTCAGGTTCATCGGGGTGACGAATATCTTGGTGAAATCCTTGACAACAACTACGGAGTTCTTCACTTCGGACTGCATCCTCAGGAAATTCAGCATCATGTCGGTGAGAATACCGCTGATAAACAGTTTGTTGCCGTGAGAGAACAATTCAGCCTTGTATTTTTCGGATAATAACGAAGAGGGTATGTTCAACGATTGGTAGCCATCGTCCATTAACGCGAAAATGCCGTTATCGATTTGCATAAGATCTTCGGCATATTTCGTCTCATACTCCGGCAGTTGCATCAGGTCGTGAAGTTCGGAGGTCTTCCTCACGATGGTGTTCAGGTCGGGGGCGATGGCCGCACCGGTAGAGAGAATCAGCCCGTCGGTGATGGTTGGGGAGGCGTGGCTCTTGCGCGACAACGCCCCGTCCACGATGGTCATATCCACCCCATAACGATCCATCTGCAAAAGCACCTTCCGCACACCGCCCGTGGTCGCGGGGCCCGACAATATCACCTTGCCCGCCTGCAGCACCCGCGCGGTCACCAAACGTCCTAACGAGGTACTATCGTCCGATAAATCAATAATTTCCGATAGCAGCAACCGCTGCCGATAATGGTACTCCGACGTTACGAAGATCGTGCCTTCGCACAGCTCGATCTCCGGCTTCTCGGTCTGCGTCACCTGGTCGGTCTTCTCCCCGTCGATGCCGATGCTCGTCACCGCCACCGTCTTGCCATGCAGCTGCAACTGCTCCAGCAAATAATTGAGCGCAACCGTCTTGCCGGTATTTTTCGCCATACCGGTGATGGAGAGGGTCTTGCAACGGAGGACACGATCTATGAAGGACATTTCTTCTTTAATGGATAATGGATAATGGATAATTATTGGGGTAGTACTTACATCTCCCCTTCATTCATAATTCATAATTCGCCATTAATGCTTCAATTTCATCGACTTCCACCGGCACGTCCGCCATGAGGTCGATCGGGGTTTCGCCCACAACCACGTCGGTTTCGATGCGGACGCCGATGCCTTCTTCGGCGATGTAGATGCCGGGCTCGCAGCTCAGGACGTTGCCGGTCTGGAAGACCCAATCACGCTCGCCCACGTCGTGTACGTCCAACCCGATGAAATGGCTGGTGTTGTGCATATAGTACTTTTTGAAACAAGGCATGGCAGGATCTTGATTATCCACATCTTCCTGCGTATACAAACCCAACTTGATCAACTCCTCGTCCATGCGTTTGAAGACATAGTCATTGATTTTGTGGATGGTCATGCCCGGTTTGAAGAGCGGAATGGTCTCTTTATAAATCGACAAAACAGCCTCATACACAGCTTTTTGTCTTGGAGTGAATTTGCCGTTCACGGGCACTGTGCGGGAACAGTCGCCGGCATAGTTGGCATATTCCGCACCGAAATCCATCAACAGCAAGTCACCGTCTTTCATCTGCTTGTCATTCTTGATATAATGCAAAATGCAGGTGTCGGGACCGGCGGCGATGATGGGCGCGAAAGAGTGCGTGGTAGCCCCGTTGCGGATCACCTCGTAGGTCATTTCCGCCTCTATCTCGTACTCGTACTTCCCTGGTTGAATGGCGGTTAACGCACGTCTGAACATCTTGCCTGTAATCTCGCAAGCCTTCTTCATCGCCTTCAACTCCTCGGGATGCTTGACATTACGCAGCGGATAGAGAATCGGGGCAAGACGACGATAATCGTGCAACTGATAGTCTTCTTTCAGCTGTTTGGCAAAACGGATTTCACGAGTCGGGAGTTCCTGCCGGAAACGCGGGTCTTCCGGAATATGGAGATACACGTGCTCTGAATGCACCATCGCATCGTTCAAAACAGAGGGGAAATCTTCCGAAAACATCACGGTTTGCACGCCAGAAAGATTCCTTGCATCCTCTTTGGAAAGACGGTGTCCGAACCAGACAATCTTCTCGGGCGACGGGTTCTTGATAAACAGCACCTCCCGATAGGCGGGATTCGGATGCCACGGAGCAAGCATCAAAACAGTCTCCTCCTGGTCGATGCCGCAGAGGTAGAGCAAATCTGAGTTCTGCCGGAAAGGATGTGTAGTGTCACCGCAACGCGGATATTCGTCGTGCGAAACGAGCAGAGCCACAGACTTTTCCATCATTTCGCCGACCAGATGGTGGCGGTTACGGGTATAAAAATCAGCTGATAAAGGTTGGTATCGCATAATCTCAAAAATAAAAAGCAAAAATACAAAATTATTTCCGCAGGAAGCGCAAAAAGGTTTCCTGCCACTTCATCACATCTTTCACCTCGAATTTGTCCATTTTCTCCCTGTTCACACCAAAGCCGTGTCCACCTTCTGCCGGATTCATATAATACACCTCCACGCCTTTACTAGCAGCCTTCAGCGAGTCGGCCATCATCTTGGCGTTGTGCCAATCGACCGTGGGGTCATCCACACAGCTCAGCAGGAAAACGGGACAGCGGACCTGGTCGGCATGGAGTTCCAAAGAGAGGGAATCCCACATTTCGGGTTTGTGACTGCGGCGCTCGCCCATGAGTCCGCGTCGGGAGCGCTTGTGCACGTAAGGATCACGCATGGTAACCACCGGATAAATGGCCGCCACGAAATCGGGAGCGGTTTTGTCGGACAAGAAAACGGCCCCGCTCAGCACCAAATGTCCGCCGGCGGAAAAGCCCATCGCCCCGACCTTCCGGTAGCCCTTCGATTTAACGGTTTTTAACGCATCTTCCAAGGCATTCAGCTGCGCGGGATATTGGGTACAACAGGAACGACGGATGTGCGTGAACCATGACCACCAACCGGAGACGGGATATTCCAGCACGTATGCGGCATAGCCGTTCTGGTTCAACCACTGCGCCACTTCGGCTCCCTCCGACTTCTTCGCCAGCCAATAATAACTGCCACCGGGACACACCACCACCGCCGTGTCGGACTTCTTCCCTTCCGGCAAAAACTCCGTCAACTTCTGCGCCCGCAACCCCAAAAACATCCCAACCGCAACAACAAATAATATAATTTGTTTGTAATATCCCTTTCTTAATTCATAATTCATAATTCTAAATTCTAAATTTTCCTCACTATCCCATCCTTCTCCCCTATTACCGCTTCCGCCGTCATCACCGCGGTAAGCGGCACCCCGCAACAGCCATGAAGATAGACATTTTGTCCTGTCATAAAGAGGTTGTCGGCCTTGGTGTGAATCGGAAGGTAGCCCGCATAGGGATTGCGACAATCCTTCATGAGTCCGTAAAGCGACCCATCGGGCTCGTTGAAATAATCCCTAATGGTCAACGGCGTGGCATCATAAACCTGTTCCACACAGTCTCCGAAACCCGGCCAATGATCCTCCATTTTTTTCAGTATCCGGTCCGTGTGTTTTTTCTTCCAAGCTTCGTATTCCGCACTGCGATGCCCCAGCGAAGTGTCGGCCCACTGCGAAACAGCGGAGAACGGAGTGAACACAATCACCTGCAAGGCACGCGCGTAAAGCCCTTGATTCTTGGCACAAGGGGTAAAATAGACGAAATTCTGCGGCCAATCCTCCTCAATATACTTACCGAAATTCCAGACCTTGTCGTAACTGTCCCAACAATAGCACGGATGATTGAGATACGGGAAGGTGCCCTCCTTGAGCACCGCATAGACACAGTAGGCGGAATAGTTGTTCGGCGCCTCACCCATACGATTTCGGAACGCCTTGGTAAACAACTGGTTATCGGCAATATTCAACAAAGCTTGCGGATGAATGGAAGAGACCACGATGTCGGTATTGAAATTTCTACCATCGGCGGTGGTAAGCGATTGCACATGGTTACCCTCGACCTGGATGGCCGTCACTTCGGCACTGGTCAGCACTTCGCCGTCCAGACTTTCGATAAGGTGCATCAACGCCTCCGCCAGCTGCTCGGCTGGTCCCTCAAATCGAGAATGGCCACTGATATACAACAGGTTGATAAGCGCGAAGATGTACGCCGGCGTGTAGCCGGGCTCCCCTCCGCACAAAGGACTAAGGTACGCCAGCAGACTCCGCAGCTTCGGATGCTGGACATGGTCGGCGATAAATTCCGCCGACGACTGGTAGAAGGCCTCGTCACGACCCGGCCCAGACTCGCTGCCCGTACGCAAGAAGAAGAAATCGACTTGATTAGCCAATGCAAACAGGTGATCCACATAGCGTTGTATATTCTCCCGTTCTTCGGGGAAAAGATCTTGAAAATATTTCGTAAAGGCTTCCCTACCCTGCGGAACACGGTAGCGAGCCCCATCCTCGAAACAGAAAACCTCGTCCATACAGTCTGCATCGACCGGCCGATAAGAGATCTGATCGAGAATTCCCAGATAGCGACAGATCCGGTTGAGCGAGCCGCCGGGCTGGAGACCGCCCACCACGTGCATACCTGCGTCGAAAGATACCCCCAAACGGGTGAACGACTGCAGACCACCGCCCAGATGCGCACTGCGCTCCAGCACGGTGACCCGGTAGCCCTCCTTGGCCAACAGCGCGGCTGTGAAAAGCCCGCCGATACCACCACCGATAATATGCACCTGTTGAAATCCTGTCATAGATGAATTTGAGGGCGCAAAAATACGAAAAATTGGTCAGAGTTGTTTCTTCAGCGCCTTTATCTCTTGGAAAAGAACTTGATAATCAGGTTCATAACGCGACATTTCCCGACTGAACAGCGCCAAAAACTCCACATTTTTCTGTTTCTCGAACAACGTGGAAACAGAGAGTTTCTGTAAATAGAAACGATGGGTCATCGCCTCGTTTACTACCCGTTGAATGGCGGTTTTGTGGCCTTTTTCATCCGTCACAATACCGCTACGGCTCAGAAACGACGGTCCCGCCTCGAACTGAGGCTTGATGAGGAACATCATCTGTCCGTCCGGTTTCAGAAAGGGATTTATATAAGGAATAAGGTAGGTCAAAGAGATGAAGGAGACATCGGAGACGATAAAATCGAACGGATGGTTGCCCGCCTGCTCAAGGGTAAGCTCCCTGAAATCCGTGTTTTCCAACGAAAGCACGTGTGGATTCTCCCGCAAGGTGTCCACCAGCTGCGCCGTTCCCACGTCCACCGCTGTCACCGAAGCAGCACCGTGCTGCAACGCGCAATCGGTGAACCCACCCGTCGAGGCACCGATGTCCAGCACCGACTTCCCAGTGAAATCAAGTCCAAAATCCTTGATGGCCTTCTCCAGCTTCAATCCGCCCATGCTGACGTACTTGTTGAAGAGGTCGATCACCTCCACGCGCATCGTGTCCGTAATCTCCATGGACGCTTTAGTCACAATACGCCCGTCCACCATCACCGTCTCGTGCTTGATAGCGGTCTGTGCCTTCTCCCGGGAGGAGAAAAAGTTATTGTCGGTAAGGTATTTGTCTAATCGCATAGGTATTTTTTGGTTATGGGCATCGTAGAGACGCGATTAATCGCGTCTCTACAGCAATTGTAGATCTGCCAGATGCTGCCTTAATTCCGCCTCGGTCTTGATCAGCACTTGACGGGGTTTGCTGCCGCTGCCGGGACCCACGATCTTGAGGTCTTCCAGCTGGTCCATGATGCGGCCGGCACGGTTATAGCCCAAACTCAGTTTCCGCTGGATGGAAGAGGTCGAGCCCTGCTGGGTCTGCACAATCAACGTGGCAGCCTCTACCAGCATGGGATCCAGCTCATTAGGATTGGTCGAAACATCCATGCGAGCACCCTCTTCTCCGGGTTCGGGCACATCCGGAAGCTCGTAGGGTTCAAGCAACGGACGCTCTTCTTCCTGCTTCTCAATGAACTCCGCAATCTGCTCCACCTCGGGCGTATCCACGAAGGCGCACTGCAGACGCACCACGTCGCTGCCGGTGGAAATCAACATGTCGCCCTTGCCGATGAGCTGGTTCGCACCCGTGGCATCGAGGATGGTCTTGGAATCGACACCCGACTGCACGCGGAAGGCGATACGCGCCGGGAAATTGGCCTTGATGCTGCCGGTGATGATGTTCACGGAAGGACGTTGTGTGGCGATGACCAAGTGGATACCGATGGCACGTGCCAACTGTGCCAGACGGGCAAGCGGTTGTTCCACCTCACGTCCCGCCGTCATAATCAGGTCGCCGAACTCGTCTATAACCACCACGATATAAGGCATATAACGGTGACCCGCCACCGGAGAAAGCTCGCGGGCACAGAACTTGGCGTTATACTCCTTGATATTGCGCATTTTGGCGGCCTTCAGCAAGTCGTAGCGGGTGTCCATCTCCACACAAAGCGAATTGAGCGTGCGCACCACCTTCTTGGTGTCGGTGATGATGGCATCGCCGTTATCGGGCAGGGTGGCCAAATAGTAGTTCTCTATGGCGGAATAGAGCGTGAACTCCACCTTTTTCGGGTCCACCAGCACGAATTTCATCTCGCACGGGTGCTTCGTGTAAAGCAAAGAGGTGATGATGGCGTTCAATCCGACAGACTTACCCTGACCGGTAGCACCCGCCACCAACAGGTGCGGCATCTTCGCCAAGTCCACCACAAACGCCTCGTTATTAATAGTTTTACCCAGTCCTATAGGCAGCGCGTAGTTGTTCTTCTTGAATTTCTCGGAGTTGATGATTTCGCGCATGGAGACGATGTTCGGGTTCTTGTTCGGCACCTCAATACCGATGGTGCCGCGTCCCGGAATCGGCGCAATGATACGGATGCCGAGAGCGGAAAGGCTCAGCGCGATATCATCCTCCAAGTTTTTGATTTTGCTGATACGGACACCCTCTTTCGGGACAATTTCATACAGTGTCACCGTCGGGCCGACCACCGCGGAAATACTCTTGATGGCAATGCCGAAACTGAGCAGCGTCTTCTCGATACTCATCTTGTTCTCAAGCAATTCCTTCTTAATCAGTTCCTCTGTTGAAGCCGTATAAGGATAGTCTTTGAGCAGTTCCACCGGCGGGAATTCGAAGTGGGAGAGTTCTTTTCGCGGGTCGTATGGTTCCAGATTTCGCACCTCTTCAGGCGTGAGAGCCTGTTCGGGTTCCTCCTCTTCGCAAACATCCTCTTCTACAAGATGGTCTGCTTCTGCATCAATCGTCCCCTCCATCTGCGGATTGTTCATATTCACGAAATCGAAAGGGATATCGTCGGTTTGCGGCTGATCCTCCCGTTCCGGATCAGAAAAAAGTTGGTCAGGCTCAAAAACATCGCTGGCCATTTCCTTTTGCGTATCCTCTTCCTTGTTATCCACCAGGTCATACGTTTTGGTGGCATACTCCTTGCTCAAAGCACCATGATCCGTGATATAGAGGTCGGGTTGGTCCTCGTGCTGGGTGCGGACAGGTCCCACGACTTGACGGACTTCCTCCGCGCGTTTCGCCATTCTGCGCTCCCGGATATTAACAGCCCATTGTTGAATAGCTGCGGACACTCCCGAGAAGTTGATGTCGTAGCAGAAAACCAGTATCAGCACCAGCAAGGCGATGTCGATGACCACCGTGAAGAACATGCCCACATGTTCGATCAGGAACTGGCAGATGAAATTGCCGAAGTTGCCTGCCAAGAAGGAGTTATCCGTGTTATAGGCAAAAAGTCCGAAGGTGATGGAAAACCACGCCATGGTCATGAGGACGGAGAAAGTGGTTCGGCCCAGCGGCAGCGGCGCGCGGTGGGCGATCAAACGGATACCATATAATAATATAAGGAGCGGAAAACCGATGGACGCAACCCCGAAGAAGTATTGTATGAAGAAATAGGAGAGCATCGCGCCGACCCCTTTGGCCAGATTGGGCACGTCCTGCGCACGGTCGCCCACCACATACGACACATTCTCATGCGCGTTGAAGTAGAACGAAACGATGGACATAAAGAGCAGCAAGGAGAACACGATGAGGAGCACTCCGTAAAAAATGGTCATTTTGGATCCAGTAAGACGGTCCTTGAGAGAGGTAGAAGAGGTTTTCCGCGACTTCGCACTCTTTTTGCTACCGTTTTTAGCCGACGAACCGTTCTGCGAATTGGAGAACTTTTGAATGTTAGATGTACTTGATTTCTTTGCCACTATAATAACTACTTTATAAGACTACTATTGTATTTCAACTGCTAACTGCTATCTATCTTCTTTTGCCTTTTGCCTATTCCCTTTTGCCTATTCCCTAAAAAAGACGAACAAAAATACAATATTTAAAGGTAAAACGAGTTATTATTGTCCGTTTAATATAAACATTGGAATGTTGGAAAAAAATGTATTGAAACAAAATAAATATTCAAGAAGAGCGTATTTTTGCATAAATTTTTTCAAACTATGAACGGATTGACTTTGTTATTATCGACAGTTAATGATTCCATGGGCGTTGTAGCCGCCGCAGCGGAGCCCCATGTGGAAGAAACCTCTTATTTTAAATTGGTATTCGCCGTCAACAGCTTGTGGATCATCATCCCTCTGATATTGATGCTGGCTTTCGCCATTTACTTCTTTGTCAAGAAATTGCTGGTGGTGAACCGCGCCTCGCAGGAGGAACAGAACTTCATGAACAACATCCGCGACTTCATCCACGAGGGCAAGCTGGATTCCGCAGTCGCCCTTTGCCGCAGCAACAACAACCCTACCGCCCGCATGATCGACAAGGGTCTCTCCCGTCTCGGTCGTCCTCTCGAGGACATCCGCACCGCAATTGAGAACGAGGGCAACTTGGAGGTCTCCCGTTTGGAGAAGGGCGTGTCGGCATTGGCCACCATCGCCGCTGTCGCCCCGATGATGGGTTTCTTGGGAACGGTCGTCGGTATGGTCGGAGCGTTCCACAATATGGCCGCCGACCCCAACAACTTCAACATTGGTACACTGTCATCTGGCATTTACACCGCCATGATCACCACCGTGGGCGGCTTGGTCGTCGGTATCATCGCCTTGGTGTTCCACAACCTGCTGATCTCCAAGATCTCCAACGTGGTCTATATGCTGGAGGTACGCACCACTGAATTCATGGACCTGCTTCACGAAAACGCTTAATACCCCGAGGCCATGGCTATCAAAATGCAAAACCGCATCGATCCGACGTTCAGCGCGACCTCCATGTCCGACTTGGTGTTCCTGCTGCTGATCTTCTTCATGCTGACCTCCACCATGATCTCGCCGAACGCCATCAACCTCGTGCTGCCGAAAAGCACAGCCGACAAACAACTCTCTAACAGACAATTGGAGGTTTACATCGATGCCGATCTGAACTACTACGTGAACCCTGAAGGTTCCGCGGCGCAGCCCACCGCCTATGAAGACCTGCTACCCGTGTTGATGGGAGAAGTGGAAAAAGACGCCTCCGCACAGAAGAATATCATCCTTCGCGCCGACAAGAGCGTTCCGATCGAGAACGTCGTCGCCCTGATGGATGTGCTGAATGAATTGAACGAGAACTTCCCCGAGGAAGAAAGATATAAAATGGTACTTGCCACAGAAGCCAAATGATTAAAACTAACGAGAATAGGAAAGACAACGTGATTGCGTGGTGCACGACGATTGGCACCATGGCATTGCTGTTGATTTTGCTTCTGGCTTGTAGTCTCAAGACGCAAATTCCCCCGCCGCCGCCAAAGCAGATGGTCTATGTAGACATCGCACCCATGGGCGGTGGCGGTGGTGGCGGTACCCCTGACGTGGCCTCGAATCCCAAACCGGCCGCCGGACAAAACTACGCGACCCAAAACGCGCAGGACGCTCCTGCCGTGAACCACTCCGACCGTCCCTCAACGAAACCTCAGACCCAAACCGTACCCTCCACTCCGAAACCCGACCAGTCTTCGATGTATCGCGGACGCGGCGGTAGCGGCAGTGGCGGCGGTTCCGGCTCCGGTATCGGCAGTGGCACAGGCTCCGGACTCGGTCCCGGCGAAGGTGGCGGTAGCGGCGGCGGTGTCGGTTATGGCACCGGTCATCGCGGCATGATCAACAACATCGACGCCACGGTCAACGAGGAAGGACAAGTCTGCGTGGAGGTGCACATCGCCGCCGACGGACATATCATCGATGCCCGCGTCATCAACAACAACAAGTACAAAACGACCATCACCAACCGGAATATCCAGCAACAGTGCGTGGCCCGCGCCAAGCAGGCCATCTACAAACCCGGCAAGGAAGAGCTGAGAATTATTGTGTTCTCGTAAAAAGCTTCATGACAAGTCATGGATTCGCTCTTGCGAGTCTGAGATTCCGTCGCCTCCTATCGTCGGCAACGGAATGGAGAGGGAACAATCGAAACATTCTTTTTTTACTATACTCACCGTGCCGAAGGCACGATATCCCAATAACCCCGCACAAGCGCAACGAAGTGGAGCGGCAGTGGGGCGTGAGTGACTGCACACAATACGCGTGCAGAAGGCACGCAACTTATCTGAAAAATATTTATCTTTGCACCCAGTTAATCGAATGAATTAAAAGAAGAAAATAAGTATTCACTAAACAAGTAGCTTATGAGAAAAACCGCATAACTCGTTTATGCACACCATAGAATAGAAAAAAGCGAAGTAGCTTATCTGGTTGTTCTGAAACTTCGACAATTTCAAAAAACAATTCCCAGAAAGAAGCAGCGACGCTCCCGCCGTATGGCGTGGGCTTTGTTCGTTGTAATTAGGAATTGTAGGTAGTCGAAGACCTCAGAACAACTGATGACAGCGAAAAAGTGCCACGCTTTTTTTGTGCGCATAAGCGTCTGACACCTTTCCGGCACATCAATATTCAATTATTACACAAAAACCGATGTGCCAATGGGATATAACGGGCTATTGAGGAAATGAAAAAAATCATATTTGCTGTATTGATAATGCTGTGTTCCTGCTACATGGTAGAGGCACAAGTGTGCAAAATCTCCAACTCAAACGACAATGTCGAAGTCTTTAGCGCATCCATTGTGGATGGTTCGAAGGTTGTAGTAACCGTCGGCAACGACAGCCAAGACATTTCCGCCAATGTTACTGTAACAGTAGTTGTAACCTACGAATCAGCCAATTATACAAAAACTTATTTTGGGAAAAAGGTCGCACGCCCAAATACCGAAACTGCTATAGAAATTCCTATAGCGACCACGTATGTCGACCGAAAACCTACTTCAGTTAAGGTGGAGAGCATTTCAGGAACAAAATGTCAATAATTGAGTATATAATCAAATTAACAACAACAAAAATCCAATAAAATGAGAAAAGTTTTTACAACATTATTTTTGATAGGAATGTTATTCGGCGCATTTGCTCAAGAATACTACATTGAAGGCTATTATGAAAGACATGGAGAAGGTGATTATACTTTGAAGAATGTTCACACTTATGGCATTACCATTGGTGGAAAAACCGAATTTCCGAATGTGGTATTTAATGGTTCGAAACAACATATCCGATGTGATCAGCTTGAAGCAACTTTGATTAAGTTCTCCTTTGAAAAAGCTAATACAGCATGTCCAACCCGGTGGAAGAACGGGTTCCGTTTTCAATATTGGGATGATGACAACAACAAATGGAAGGACGACACAGAAGCATGCAAAGGTGAAGCAACTGGCTATAGTCAAAAGGATATGGTCATCATGTTAGTTTTGGATTATAGTAGTTCCATGTCAAATAATATTTCTCAAATAAAATCATACGCTATCAATTTCATTAACACTATCAGCAAAGCCTCTCATGGCAATGTTCATGTAGGAATAATCGCTTTTGCAGGAATGGACAAAGCCAATAGCCAAATATTTGACATACGGCCATTAACCAGCGACAACATCTACAAATTTGAGGACTTTATCCGAAGCTCATCCATGGGTACCGAAACCGCCTTATACTATTCCATGGATAAAGCCATGAAGATGATGGAGCAATATGTTTCACACAAAAATTTCAACTCGGAAAATTTCAACGGCACATGTATGATAACATTTACCGATGGATTAGACAATGCTTCAATCAATGACAATATCTCTGTCACTATGCACAGAGGCAGCCGAAACGAATATCTGGCCTATCTAAGTGAAAAATTGAGAGGTTCTTCTCGCAAAATGATATTGGGAACACCATTGGAAAGTTATATTGTAGGATATACTGGTTCTGAAGATTTTTCATCAGAAGACCTCGATTTTTTCCAAAATGTGTTACAAAGAACCACCCCTGATGAAAGCCATTTCAAGTTAGCCAAACGTTTCCAAGAGGTGGAAGATTATTTTGGTTACATCACACGACAGCTAACAGAAAGATGGGAGACCATTAATATGTATGTAGGAGAAGCCCAGCACGGCAGAATACGATGGGTGTTAAATTGTGAGGAACCACGCGCAAAACCCACACCAGTTCCTGCTCCCAAAACAAATCGTAAAACTTTTGTCGGGCTTAATGTATCCATAGGATTGCCAACGACTATGCCGTATTATTATTCATCCTATCATGATTATGGCTTTGGAACTGGTACCAGTCCAAAATTAGGTATGGATTTCGCATGGCCAGTATCCGACAATTTTGCCATAGGCTTTTATTTTAATGTCGGCCCAAATCTCTCAATCGTAAATTATAATGATAACTACTATTACTATTCTTCTACTAGATTCGCTGTAGGCATTAATGGTAAAATTGGTCTACTAATGCTTGTTGGTAACATCAGCGACCGTCCATTCATTTTTGGAGTAGCACCTTGTACGGGTTTCATTACTATTCCTTACCAATCATATCTTCCTCTTGAATTGCGTTTCGGAAGAGTATTGGGTAAGCGTTTTTATATTACAGGCAACTTGAACATGGGTATCCCTATCAACGGGTCTTTCATGATCGAACCAGGTATAGCACTTGGTTGGCGGCTCGGCAAACAAAATTAAGATATAGAGATAAAACGTATTTCTGAGCAAGCGAGCAGTCATCAAATGGTTGCTCGCTTTTTTGTTGCGTGCCTCCGGCACGCCGCCACGATAACCGTGTTCACCACCCCACACTGCGGCTATTGCCTTGTGTGGGGTTATTAGAATGTCGTGCTTACAGCACGGTTCGTGGTAAGCCAAAAGCTAACAGCCAATAGCCATGGGCTTTATCAAATTCCTTGTCAAAAAGTCAATTTAAGGTCAAGGTCAAAGTCAATGCCAAAGTCGTATAATGGTGCGGTTGCCTGTAATTATTTATCTTTCACCCACCATAGTCCCGAAAATTTTGTATCTTTGCAACCTCAAAATAAATATAAAATGAAGACAAAAAAGTACAATCAAAAAGAAAAGCCTCTATCCAAAGTGGAAGAGCCTGTTGCCACATACGGCACAGCTTCGAACATTTGTAACGATACGGTCATTTCAAACTTAACACCTGAATCCATAGATGAAATGTCAGACATGGACGCTTATTATAATCGGTTGAAAGCTGAAGCTGACGCTAAATTCGGTGTCAAGAAACGAATGACGGTGGAAGAATATTTCGGAAAGCTTCGTTACATGGTAAACGCCTATTATGACAACATACAAGATTAGGATTGACGATTCTGCAGAATCTGATTTAAGAAATTTATTCGAATTTCTAATTTCTGTAATGTCACGCGAAGGGGCGAACCGTTATATTGACATGATTATTAACGAAGTTCTTTCCCTGTCCATATTAGCAGATATCTATTCTCCAAGCAGTTACGCAGACATCCGTTGCTATCATCCCAAAGCTCGCCGAATGGTATCGCACAACAAACGCTGGGTTTATATTTTTCACATTGAAGATGACACCGTGGTTGTTGACCGCATTCTTCCTTCGAAACTCATAACAAAATAGATAACCAATGTCAAACCAAAACTATCAAGAAATATTAGAAAAGATCTTTTCCGCCTATCCGATGTACCATAAAGTCGGGTCGTCAGCGTATAAAGAGGGACTCGAAAACATCGAAGCACTACTCGACATTATCGGGAATCCGCAGCGGAAGCTGCGCTGCGTGCATGTGGCCGGCACCAACGGGAAAGGCTCTGTGTCATCGTTCCTTTCCTCTTATTTTCAGGAACTTGGATATAAGACAGGATTGTTCACTTCGCCGCATTTGGTGGATTTCCGCGAACGCATTCGCATTAACGGTACGATGATTCCTGTGGAGAAGGTACTGGAATTTTTTGACCAATATCAGGAAAAGTTCCAACCTTTGGAACCCTCCTTCTTTGAGATTACCACTGCATTGGCATTCCACCATTTTGCCGAGCAAAAGGTGGACTACGCCATCATTGAGGTCGGATTGGGCGGTCGGTTGGACGCCACCAACGTCATCACGCCGCTGCTCTCCGTCATCACCAACATTTCATTGGAACACACACAGTTGCTCGGCGACACCATCGCGAAAATCGCATACGAGAAGGCCGGCATCATCAAGGACAAGGTGCCTGTGGTCATCGGGGAATTCCATCCTGAAAGTTTCCCTGTTTTCGAGGATGTGGCCTTAAAGCACGACGCGCCGATGTTTATAGCCGACAACAACTACCAAGTAACCAGAGAATTGAACTGCTGCAATGTTGAAGATTTAGAAGGTAAGATTTTATACAGCGGCATCAAAAACCCGCTTGACGGGGAATATCAACGCAAAAACATCGCCACCTTTGTACAAGCGGTCAAGGTGCTGGAATTTGTACTCAATATCCAGCAAGACAAAATCCGCGAGGCTATCGAAAACGTAGTCAGGAACACCGGCATTATGGGTCGCTGGCAACTGTTGAGTGAGCGTCCGCGCATTATCTGCGACGTAGGGCACAACCTCGCCGGACTGACCTACACCGTGCAGTCCATCCGCGAGGAATCCGCCAAGGTGAGCGGCCGTGCGCACGTGGTCTTCGGTATGGTGCAGGACAAAGACATCGAACATATCGTACCCATGCTGCCGACAGAGCCGGACTACTACGTCTGCCGCGCCCATATTGAACGGGCAATGGACCAGGAAAAGCTCGCCGAAAAAATGCAGGAACACGGACTGTCGTGCACTACATATCCATCAGTGAACGAGGCGATTAAAGCCGCCAAATCCGCCGCAAATCCCGAAGATGTCATTTTCATTACGGGCAGTTGTTTTGTGGTGGGCGAAGCGTTAAGCGACAGCGCGCTCTGGCGAGACGGTGATTCCGTTGCCTCTTAACGTCGGCAACGGAATGGTGGTGCCGTGACGGACAATGGGGCGATGAATAACGATGAGACGATGAATAGAATAATCATTACCGTTATTATGTTGCTGAACACGGTCTTTGTGTTCGGGCAATCACCGTATATTGTTGTTAATAAGGAAGATATAGAGCTTTTGCGCGAGGCGAAAGTCCTCGGGCGGAAACAGCAGACCTTGACGTTGGAAAACTACCCGGAAGCTGCTGAAAAAATCGTGCAATACCTTGAAGACCATGGTTATCCGTTCGCATCCGTCAACCTCAGCACGGAATGGGAGAACGACACCACCCCACTCTACCGGATGACCATTGAGCCGAGCCGCTACACGAAAGTGGACTCCATCGTCTTAAAAGGCGACCTCAAACTGAGTCAAAGCTATTTATGGCCCTATTTGGGATTACGGCGGAACGCCCCCTATTCCGAGAAAACGGTACGGGAAGTGGCACAAAAGCTCCATGCCCTGCCCTTTGCCTCCGTCGTGCAGCAACCCGGAATCTCCTTCGAAGAGGATAAAACTGTACTATATATCTATTTAGACAAAAAGAAGGTGAACCGCTTCGACGGCTACATCGGATTCGAGCCCGTGAACGAACTGAGCGGGAAACTGGCGATCATGGGTGAGCTCTCGTTGGATTTGCAGAACATCTTCCATATCGGGGAACGGCTTTCCCTGAAATGGCGGAGCAGCGAACGATACTCGCAATATCTGAACATTGACGCAGAATTCCCCTACCTGTTCCGCACGCGCTTCGGCATAGACGGCCATTTCCGCCTCGACAAGCAGGACACCACCTACCTGACCCTCAACTACCACATCGGCATCCCTTACCATCTCCGTCCCGACAGCTACATCCGCCCTTATATCGACATCACGCAGTCGCAACTGCTGAACAAGAAAGCGGCATCCACCACCTGGGACAGCGACTTCATGGACTATCGCAATATCCTGTACGGGCTGTCGTTCGAATTCTCCAATCTGGCCATGAACGAGCCATCGAAGTTCGAATACTTCCTCGCCGCCGACGCTGCGGCAGGACGCCGGACGCTGCTGCCGAGCCACAATACCGACGAGCCAAATCCGACCGATCTGGTGAAAACCACCTACAGGATTTCAGGAGAGGCCATGGGACTGATTCCGCTGTTTAAGCACAGATTCTACCTGATGCTGACCACGAAGGCCGGCAGTCTGCTGAGCGGCCCGCACTACTTGAACGAAATGTTCAAAATCGGCGGGGAAGGCCAGATCCGAGGCTTCACGGAAAACGAGCTCTTAGCCAGCACCTACCTGCTCTACTCGGCGGAGTTGCGCTATCTTTTCGGGCGCAACAACGATGTGCACATTTTCTTCGACGGTGGAACTTATGAGCAACAGGGGTACAACAGCTACCTGTTCGACAATCCTTTCGGCTTCGGTGCCGGCATCAACATCAAGGTGAGAAGCGGAACTTTCTACTTCGACTACGCTCTTCCGAGACAGAGGGGCAACAAAATATCCTTCAAGACAGGAAAGATTCATTTCGGGGTGAAGGTGGCATTTTAGATGCCTGAATCAATACTTTGTAAAGGAGAAATTTCCAAAAACGCGGAGCATATCCAAATAATTATTAATTTTGCACGGTCGTACAAAATAGTAAATTTTAGTCTCTCTTGACAAGATTATTTTGCACTGACTTAGGTATTTTGCACAAAAGAATGGTCTATCATATAATGAAGAAACGATTACATTTGACTTGTAGCAGCATGGTTCGCCATGTCTGCCTTGTTTTTTTGTTTATGCTGGTGAATGGAACGGTTCACGGGCAAGAAAAGTTTATTTTCACGCCGCAATGGACAGCCCAGGCGCAGTTCGCCGGTTACTATGTGGCGCAGGAAAAGGGATTCTACAAGGAAGCCGGGCTCAACGTGGAGATCGTCCACCCTTCGCCCACGCAACCGGCCATGAAGCGCATCCAGAACAAAGAAAG
>Ga0265301_10001678_pt1 | contig 28146 bp, 46 predicted proteins | sample AusTroGonzalo_MG_2_FD_193488 | JGI IMG/M metagenome (GOLD analysis project Ga0265301, IMG submission 193488) | Bovine rumen microbial communities from tropical cattle in Woodstock, Queensland, Australia - Gonzalo_04 | ecosystem: Host-associated > Mammals > Digestive system > Stomach > Rumen ... | reverse complement strand
TTGGCTCCTGTAGAAGGAGCCTTTTATTTTATAAAATAATTCTTTTTTGACCAGTTATTTCTAAATGAGGAATATGGTCTGATTTCCATGAATTTGTCAAAATTAAATTATACCTATTTCCGAGGTGTTGAAAAAATTATTCCAGAATAAACAGAGTTTAATTTTGTCAAATAAATTATTATTGGAGTTTCTTTATTTATTGATTTTAGATTTATTTTATTCAACAGTTCTTTTAAAAATTCTTGACCAATGAATGACTCATTGTTTATTCCTTTGAAGAAAATTTTTGAAGTGAAAAGATCAACATTATTAAATGAACATTGAAAATCTTTGTCAATATATTTTGGACTAAGATCAAATGTTTCTGAAATAATTGAATTAAATTTATTTAACATTTCAAAAAATTCTTTAGTATTAAGTTTATTTATTTCAAAAAGATGTTATAATTAAAAAAGAAAAGATTTTTAATAATCAAAAGGAACTTAAATATTTATGTCGCAGATTGGCTCGAAGAAACTGAAGTATGAAATTATTCCGAGGATGAGAAACAAATGTTTGCAAGAACGAGGACTTGTATATAGGATTGCGGCTGTGGCTTTTACTAAAAAAGGTAATTTTATTGATATTAGATATAATAATCATCGCAATTTTATGTCTCATCGAAAAGGAGCTGGCCTTCATGCCGAACAGGATTTGATTCATTTGTATGGAAATAGAATTGATACGATTTATATTCTTCGTGTAGGTGGCCAAGGAAATTATCTTCCAATTCATCCATGTAAAACCTGTGCATCCATTGCAAAGAAACGTGGCATCAAAATTATTCCTCTTTTTGAAGAATTCAACTTGGTTAAGGAGAATTGAAAATGGTAGAGTTTTTTGATCATTTTGGAATTCAATTAATGATCATATATTTTGCGTTTGCATTCATTTTCTTAGTCATATTTGATAAAACTTTTAATTTTAAAGAAGACAGAAAATTTGGGTCATATAGAAAATCGAAAATTGATTCTTTAACAATTTTATTTTCAATTTTTTGGCTGCCCGTTATTGTTTTAATTGGGATATGGATAGTTTTTGATAAAATGAAGAAATTTTTTAATTAAAGGAGAAATAAATTGAAATGGAAAAAATGATTGAAAAACAACTTAGCTGTCAGAAATGTGGAGCTGATTGTAAACCTACTTTTAAATTTATTGATTCAAAATCTGAATTAGGTTTGAATATTAAAATTCAGATTTATAAATGTGAAAATTGTGGGGAGGAACATATTATTTGTCCTGAATGTGAAGGAACCGGATATCAAACATTTTTTGATGTTCATGATTGTCATGAGTGTTCTGGTATGGGTGTAATTAGCCTTAAATCTTTAAATGAAAGGAATTGAAATATGGCAAAACTTGTAATGTTCATTGGAATACCTGGATCTGGAAAAAGTACCGCTGCAAAGAAATATCGCGAAGATCATCCCAATTTTAAGTTTGCAAATATTTGGGAAGCTGATCAATTCTTCATTGATAATAAAACTAAAGAATATAAATGGGATCCTTTTAAGCTTAGACAAGCTCATGAATGGTGTCAACTTAAAGTGAACTTCGATCTTGCTAGAGAAAAAAATACTATTGTTTCAAATACCAATTTAACTCCTTCCGAAAGAAGACCTTATATTAAAATGGCAAAAAAGAACGGAGCTGAAATAGAAGTAATTACTTGTAATGGAAATTTTGAAAACATTCACGGAGTTCCACCTGAAGTTATTGAAAAAATGAAAAAGAAGTTTGTTCCTTTTTCAAAGGATGAATTAAATATTTGAAAAAATTCAAATTAATAGTTTACTTTTTGAAAGAATGAGTTATATTTGAAATATCGGAAAACAAAACAAACAAAACAGGAGAGAAAAATGAATAAAGTTGAGACTATGAAGGAAAATACTAATGGCGGAGTTTCTAAAGCGATTATTGAGCAGGTGAAGAAGACCAAGAATACTTCTGTAAAGAATCTAACCGTTAAGGTTTCTCATGAAAATGATTCAACTGAATGCACTATAAAAAACATGTGCCAGGTGTGGAAATTCATTAAGAATCATTATGCTGATGAGAAGAATATGAAAGACAACATTCAGGTTATTTTCAATGGAAGTGTTGTGAAGGATATTCATGCAGAAAAGAAAGCTTCTGGAAAGGTCTGGATGGTGGACAAGATGCAGGTCGGTAAAACTATTAAAAAGAAGCAGTAAAGAAAAACAAGAGAAACTAGATAATCTAGAAGGGAGGAAATCCTCCCTTTTTTATTTTAATATAAGGAATTTAAAGAATGAAATCTCTTTTTGAAAACGAAGAACCGAAATTAATTGAAAAAGTATGGTGGAAGATTCAAAACTTTTTTGATGATTGGATTTATCCAGGATATTGTTTAAAGAACATTTTATTTCATAATTATAATAAAATTAAATTGCCAATGTTTAAACCATATGAATATTCAGATGTATCAGATAGAATGAAGTTTGCTATTTTTGAGTTAATAAAAGAATATATAGAAAAAGACAAACCTGAAGAACATATTAAATGGTACCCTGATAAAAATTTAAAAGATGATGATGGATTAAAATATGGAGATCATGATGAAGATGTGTTAATTCCAAGATTAAAAGGAAAATACATCATGGATATCATTAAAGAAATCTACAAATTTTATACAAAAGATTTACCGGAAATGGAAAATGATAGGGATTATCTTTTAACAATTTGGAATGAATATATTTATAGAGCTCATTTAGAACATATTAGTGGGTCAGGTGATGATTCTATTTTTAAAATTGTTAGAGATCCAATTAATGTTACTTTAGAACAGATTAATGATAAGATCAATTGGAACATTGTGTTGAAATATATTGAGAAGAAAGAAGATCTTTTAAAAGAAGATATAATAAAAAATGCAAAATCTAATCTAGATAAATTGATTAGAGAACAAATTCAATTTTATTTGCACCTTGCTATAGAAGTTCGTTTATATCTTTGGACATAAGTTTACTTCTATTATAGTAAAATAGTCGGAAGTGAAGTTTACATTATATTAAATGATGTTAAATTTAAAATAAAAAAGGAGACTTAAAAAATGGGTATGACATCCGATCAAAATGTACCAATGACTTTTTCTGAAATGCAGGAAATGAAAAAGCGAGAAGAAGCTCAGAAAGCGAAAAAGAAGGTTCCTTATACTTTGCTTGGAGTGATTACTGTAAATGATAGGCTCGTTAAGCTTATTCTTGGCGATGATAAGAAATGGTATAAGTCTGAGTATATTCGCAGTGAAAGGCTTGATAAAAAGAACCGCACCCCTGTTCTTGATATTTTTTCAGACGAAATCTCTCCTTTGACTAAAGATGAATTTAATTCTTATTTCGGTTGTAAAAAGAAGAGGAAGTAATTATTATAAATATAAGCGGATGGAAATATCTGCAGTTGATTTGAAAAATGTTTGGTATTTTAAATTTGTGTTAGCGTAAAATATTTATGTTAAGTTGCTTTATCTTTGGATAGTTCTCGGTAGTTTCATAAATGCGCAATAATTCGAACGCCAGCCGTATTTGGTTACGGTTTCCCGGATAAAGGAAAACATCTCGAGAGATTTCGCCAGTAGAAGCGGATGTTAGGTGCCTAATAGGAGATCAATTTAACGTAATACATATATCATTTTAATCGAGGAGAACTAATTAAAATGAATGATTATTGCCAAACATTTTTCCAAAATCCAGGTTAATTCAACACCTGGATTTTTTTTTTCTTTAGAAGTTTACAGGTGAAAATAAGATGTTATATTACAAATATGAAAAACATTAACTTAAAAAGAAAAGGAACAAATTATTTAGTATGAAGATTTTCTTCAAGTCTGGAAATGGTTACATTGAAAAAGATTTTACTTTCAAAGAATTTGGAAATGAAAAGTTTCAAATTGTTGGAGACTTTCAGAATTCGGGTGATGTAAGACATTCGTACAGTGCAATGAATGATCTTGCTGATAATTATGAAAAAGACATTCTTGTTGTCAATGCAAGGCCTTCTGAAAATCTCGAAATCGTCAAGCTTGTTGATATGCAAAAATTTCTGTATGAACAAAAGAAAGCTAAAAAGGATCAAGAAAAGAGACAAAAAGCATTTCAGCAGAAAATGAAAGAAATCAAATTTCATGTAAATATTGCAGACAATGACCTTAATACAAAAGTTGAACATGTAAAGAAGTTTATTGCGGATAATTGTAAAGTAAAGATTGTACTTGAACTTCGTGGTAGAGAAGTTGGAATGAAAGATTTTGCAGAAGAGGTTTGGCAGAAGATTCTTGAAAATTTCAATGGATTTACTGTTGAACAGACAAAATTTATCAATAATTCCTTCTTTACGTTTGTGATGAAGTAAAGTTTACTTTTCTGTTTAGAAAGTTATATTAAAAATATAAAAAATTGATTAGAGACATACAGCATCGCCTAAGTTCGGATTGGAATAAGCCGATTGCCTGAAAAGGTTGCGATGGATTAGGCTTAAACTGAGTTATATACTCCGGTAGCTCAGCGGTTAGAGCAACTGCCTTATAAGCTGTAGGTCGGTGGTTCAATTCCACCCCGGAGTACCATTTAAATACATATGCTGGGTAATGATTATGTTATTCATTACTCAGCTTTTTTAATTTTAAGACTTAAAATTTATATATTAAATAATTAAAATATAATAAAGAGGAAAATATGGCAACTACCGGATCTTCACTTGATAAACACATAACCACTGCTATAGAGAATAAAATTACTAATTTTATAAATGATTTACCAGGAGCCACAATTAACAGTAAATCAGATCTTAGTGCTTTAATTGAAGAGGTTATGGATCAAATTTATTCTCAACTTTTAAAAGCACTTAATGCTAAAATAACTGCAGAAAATAATTTTTTAAATGAGTTTTTGTTTGATGGAACTACTAGTACAACTGGTAAAAAAACTACAATAATTAATGATAATGGAGTGGAAGTGGCGATAGATGTAGAACCACAACATGGATATAGTGGATTAAATGAAAGAACTTTTATAAGAAATCAATTAAATACTTATAATACTAATGTTTCTAAAATTTCAGACCATTTAAAATAAAGTTTACTTTTTAAATTTGACTGTTATATTTTAAATATTAAGAATAAAAACAGGCGGTATAATGTTTAAGAATTTTGTCAAAGAATATCTGAATAAAGCAGACAAGTCACTTGATACTTTGAAAGAGGAACTTGGTATTTCTTATCGTATTTTCAATACAAAGAATGGTGATCTTGTTATTCTTTCATATTCTCAGATTGATTCTCCTAAAATCAATCCTATTGTTAGAATGTGTAGAGGATTGGTTCTTGAAATGAATACTTGGGAAATAGTTTCATTTCCTTTTTATCGTTTCTACAATTTTGAAGAAGTGCCTGAAGAACGTCTGAAATTCAATTGGAAAAACTCAATGGCAACCGAAAAGATTGATGGCTCACTTCTTGAAGTTTTCAATTACAAAGGAGAATGGCTTTTGTCTACTCGTTCGATGATCGGCGGAGACAATGCTATTAATGCTTTGGGTACTACTGTTAACAATATTTTTGATATGGCAATCTATCCAATGACTCGCGAAGAATTCTTTGAAAGACTTTCTTCTGACATTACTTACATTTTTGAAATTGTTAGTCCATTCAATCAAATTGTCACTCAGTGGGATGCTGCTCATCTTTATTTGATCGGTGGAAGAAATAAAGATTATGAAGAACTGAAATATACTGATCTTTATGATTCTATGGATTCTGCAATGAGAAATATCATCCGAATTCCTAAAGTGATTTCATTGTATGATAAAGAATCTGACGATTTTGTTGGGTTTGAAAAAATGAAAATGCTTGCAGAAACTGGAAATTCTCAAGATGAAGGTTTTGTTGTTGTAGACTTTAGTTCTTATGATAAAGTAACTAATTCATTCCCTAGAGTTAAAGTAAAAAATTCTGCTTATGTTGCTTTGCATCATTTGAGAGGTTCATTGGAAAATGGAACTCCTCAATATGAAAGAATTCTTACTTTGATTTACAATAAAGAAGATGCTGAAGTTCTTTCAAGCCTTCCTCATATGAAGCCTTACTTTGATGAAGTCAAAGAAAAGTATAATAAATTTCTAGAAGAATTCAATACTGATTTGAAGCTAATCTCTGATGAATTAAATGATCCTCAGAAGTTCATTGATCATCCTGAATTGAAAAAAGATTTTGCTATGAAGATTAAAGATTCAAAGTATAAGAACCTGTTTTTCTTCATGTTGAAATCTTTCATCAAAACTTTTGATCAGTTGATAGAATATCAGATTGGAAAGTCTGTGAATGTATTTGACAAACTTTGGGAATCTTATATTTCTAAAATGTAAGTTTATATTTTTAATTTAGGTGTTATATTAAAATATACTGATGGAAGATCAGTGGTTGATTGAAATTAATATTGCGCCGGTAGCTCAGTTGGTAGAGCATCGCCCTTCGTAACTAACTCGCTTTTAATAAGTTAGAACATGGAGCTTATGAATAGGAATATTTATATGAAAGGCTGTCAAATTCTGGGGACGCATTGGAGATAAATGCCCAATGATTATCGCAGAGCTAACCATAGAAATATGGGAATGTGTACAGACTAGACGGCAGCCACCCAGAACGGGTGTAGGTATAGTCGGGATTGTTCAAAATATTGCGGTTGAACAATTTGTTAAGGCGGTGGTCCCGGGTTCAAGTCCCGGTCGGCGCACCATTTTAATTTTTGGATTGTTTATGGGTAACTAAAATGAATAAAGTTCTAAGAGGATATCAGAAAGATCTACAATATACAAAGGATCAAATTTCAAAACTGGTTGATTTAAATACTAAAAACGCAATGAAAGTTCAAGACATTACTGATTTAATTTTGAAATATGGAGAAAAACTTCCAACAGAATTTCTTAAAGAATTTATAGAAATTACAAAAAATTAAGTTTGGAAAGGAATTAAAAATGCCATTTACATTTGAAGACATGAGGAATGAAGATATCGTTGCTGAATTTGAAGAAGCTGCAAATGATATTGCAGGAATGATTTCAAAGCTTGATGAGCATATTGGTCATTTTGAAGCTATTGAAAATATCACCCGCGATAATGGAGATCCTTCTATGGATGGTCATACTGCAATGGAAGCACTTGCTAAAGTCCTTGCTTCTTGTGTGCTTTATACAAATGAATATAAAGCTGATCCATATGTGAATCCAAACATTAAGAAAAATCTTAAATAAAAGTTTACGTTTTAACAAATCAAGTTAAAATATAAATATAGATTACAAGATGATTTGAAAATCATATAATTTTTAATCTCAGAGTTGAGGGATTGCAGATTGCAAACAATCATTGTTTTCCTTTCTTTCAGTGGTTTGGTTTGTTAAATGGTATTTTGATTCATTTCTTTGATTTGCAATGCTGAGGGTAATTCTGGCGAGCAACCTTTTGGAGGGAATTGGTGGCGGATTAAAATTTAGAGATTTAATATTCAAGGTCATTCCTTGGACGGGTTAAACGGTTGATCCGAATACATAAATTTGAATCAAGACGTTAGGTAATGAGATTTTACCTCCATTTTATAAAATGGTATAAAGGTCATTCCAAAATCTTATTGTTAAAGAAGTTTTTATGTTTTTTCTTTTACAATTTAATTAAACATGGCAAAGTCATTGAAATTGGGTGTAGAGTAAATGATGGGTATTAAAACACCCTTTCTTTTTTATCAGTTTACTTTTATTTCAAAAAAGTTATATTTTAATAACCTTAAAAATAAAGGAGATTAAAATGCCACTGATAGTATTCATTGGAGCTGCAATCACTTTCATCTTTTCTTGGATTCTTTGGGCTGTAATTGCACTACCTGTATTTTTTTGTTCCGTTTACATTCCTTGGCTAATTTGGGAAGGGTTTATGTATTTAACCTTTAACAATTTAATCAATTTACTTGCAAAGGGTGAAGGAGTTTTTGGATTTCTTGGAAAGGTTTTGGCTTTTATTATTATGCTTCCTTTCGCTGGAGTATCTACTGTTCTTTCCTTATGGGCATACTTTCAGACAGTTTTGATGGGTATTCTTACTTTTCATGGAGCAGCAAATTCTGTATTTTGTAAAAATTTTATTCAAAATTATGTTGTCCCCTGGGAAACCGATTTTCACTACGGAATGATCATCGTTAGATGGTATTATGATTATATGCAATGTATTTGGGGTGGATCGTCGTTTATGGTTGCATATTATCCTTGGCAAAATGGAGTTATGATGGCAGCTCCTACTGAAGTACTTCCGGTCCCAATGATGATTATTAAACTTGTACTGTTGTCAATTCCATTTACTATTATGTTTGTAGTTCCTTTAGTTCCAATTATTAGGAGTTTTAATAGAGCAATTGTTGCAGCTATGGGAAAACTTCCTTCGATAAGCGGAAATGGGGACTAAAGTTTACGAATAAATAAATGATGTTATATTAAAAATAAACGGAGGCATGGCTGAGTTGGTTTAAGGCAGATGTCTCGAAAACATCCGGTGGCGAAAGCTGCCCACTGGTTCGAATCCAGTTGCCTCCGCCATTTTAATGATCATGGAGTTTTTTAGACTCCATTTTTTTTTTCTTTTTTCCGTTTACTTTTTGAATTGAGATGTTATAATTTAATATCAACCAGACGATTTATTTAATCGCTGTCTGTCCCAAAGGGGCGGGGAAAAGTGTTCATAGTGATCAAAGATTTTCCTTTCAAAAAGTGTTTACTTTTTAAAATCAAATGTTATATTTTAATAACAAAATAAAAGAAAGGAAACTTATGAATACCCGTATTGACAAAATGTTTCAAGATGAATTCACCGAAATTGATGCACCTCGTTATTCTAATGGAAACATCATTAAATCTTCTTGGTCCACTCCTGAAATTGCCGAACAAGTGAAAAGAATAACCGATGAGTTGTTCAAACGTGGATATCGTGTTTTTCGAAATGGGTCTCATGGCAAAATTTCTTTTAGCAAATCTGAATTTGTGTCTACTGCTTACCTTGGCACATTTGTCAATCCTTATTCTTTCCGTGATCCAATTCTTCTTTGGAAAGATCATTTTGCTGAATGTTATAAATCCATTTGTATTACTGAAGTTTTCCGTCACAATGGAACAGATGCAAACTCTTCTTTGAGGATTGATGTATTATATCATCCTGGCCCAACGAATGTTTCGTACAGAATGGAAATGACTAAAAATTATCAGAAGGTCAATGATTATGGGGTTGAAATTCCTGAAAGCTATGAAATTTTGACTGCAACTTCTGGAGCTGTAAAATGCGCCTTTATCAAAAAAATCAAAATTGGGATTTCCGATCGTGTTATGATCAAAATGCTCGATAAAGCTGAAGAAGAAATTGCAAAGTTTGAAATTGAAGATATGTCCAAATATGCAAAAGACGGTGATCAATATCCTGCTGATAATTCTATTGAATTTTCAAAAAGGTTTGATCAAAGCCAAAGAAAACTTTGATTAAGAGTGATGATGCGGTTTACTTTTTGAATTCCACTGTTATATTTTAATATCAACCAGAGAAAAGGAGAGATTTCATTTTCCTGTCTGTCCCATGGGGGCGGGGAAAAGTGTTCATAGTGATCAAAGATTTTATTTTCAAAAAGTGTTTACTTTTTAAAGTCAAATGTTATATTTTAATATTGACAATAGATGAAAAGGAGGTTTGAAAATGGAAATTGAAATTTTGATCACCGATCTTCTTGGTAGATCTCTTGGTATATCTGAGGATGGCATTTACTTTGTAAGGCGCTCTAAGAATGGATATTGGGAAGAAATACCAGCAAAGAATGAAATCGAAGCACTTGAATATTTTGATGAAAATGTTTCCTGTTAAGGTTTACTTTTTGAATTCAACAGTTATATTATAATATCGAACAACCACCAATAAATAAGGAGAAGAAAAATGGCGAAGAATAAAGTTTGGCTTTGCGACAAGAAGTTCTTTCAGACTACCGAATGCATGATTATGGTTGCTTTGGCGACCGATATGGATTGTCGCTATCATCCGAGGATCTATCTGAAGTGGAAGCCTTCCGATCTTTGGCACTGCCATGCGGAAGGAGGATCTTGGTATAAAGGTCCGAACGGCAGCAAAAATGCTATGGAGCAGGCGATGGAAATGTTCCATTCTGAATTCGACAAAGATTCCCCGATCTCGATCAATTATTCCGATAACAATAGCCTTTGCTTCGCGGGAAATTACGATGATGAGATCACCATGAAGGAAAAGATCATTGAGTGTCTCATGGTGAAGTTTCCTGAATTGAAATTTGGATTTACTAACTGAACAAAAAGAAAGGATATAAATTATGTCTACTCATGCTGCTGTGTTTTACAAAAACGAAGATGGAACTTTCACTGGTACTGAAATCTGTAGTGACGGATATATTGAACTTGTTCATCCTTACCAGCTAAATCGTCCATATGGGTTCGGTGCTGGTTGGCTTCTTGAAAGGTATTGGCAGGATGCTGAGGATGTCAAAAAGTTGGCTTACGGAAAGGCTGTAAGGACTCTTGGAGAAGATCTTTACAATACCGAACATTATAATTGGAGGCAGAAAGGTCTGGACAATTTGACCTTTGATGAACTCAAGGAATTGGGATATTCCTATGTGTACGTCTTCAGAGAGGATGCTAAATACGGATGTTGGGGTGTTCTGAAGCCTGATTCCAATCAGCATAAAGGAACAATGCTTAGTCTGAGTTGTTTCATGGATTATGAAGATCCTGAACGTTTTTGTGATACGGATGATTTTTGGTATTAAGATTCACAATTCAATATCAATCAACAAAAAGGAAAAGCAAGAAATGAATGAAAATTTTATTGACGTCGACATTTATTCCACCTATCATATGTCCAACAGAGCTGAGCTCGCCACCGGCGGAAAAAGTGGAATCCTTGAACAGAATGCCAGAACTATCCGCACTTTTATCAGATTGGATGCCTTTATTCAAATTGATGAACTTGAAGAAGTCAAAATCATGAGAAGTGAATATTCCAGTGAGGTGGTAGACGTTGTGAAGACTTCTCGCTGCTTCCTCAACCGTCTTGAAGGCCGTGGAATCAATGGATTCACCACTTTGATTTACCTTACTGAAGAATCTTACAATAGACTTATCAAAGCTCTCAGACTTTATTGGAACTGAGAAGCTTGTTTACTTTTCCAAGTCAAATGTTATATTTTAATATATGCCACAAATAAAAACAAGAACAAAGGAGAAAACAAAATGGCATCACTCAATACCAAATTCAATGTCGGAAACACTGCATTCGTCATTCGCGACAGAGCTGAACTTGATGAAGCTGATTATAGAGATGAGGAGCTGTTTGACAGCATTTACTCTGGGATCCGAGAAATCATGATTGAATCTATCACCTTTGATAAAGATGGGATCAAGTATTGTTCTGAAGCTGGTGGAATCTACCCTGAAGATGAACTTTTCGGAACCATGAGGGAAGCTTTCACGAAGGCGATCACCGATCTTAAGAATCATCTGGAAGAAAACCTTGAGAATACCGTCAATCTGATCAAAGATGCCGAAGAGAAAGAGAAATTTGACTACTACCTTAAGAATTATTCCAATTAAGAGTGTGAAAACGGTTTACTTTTTGAATTCCACTGTTATATTTTAATATCGAACAACCACCAATAAATAAGGAGAAGAAAAAATGACGAACGGAATCACCATTGACATGCACAACCTGGTCTCCAGTGATGAAGCTTACAACATCATCAAGACCTCCGCGGAAACCTTGATCGGCAATCCTGAGATGGCCGGTTCTCTTCCCGCTATCATGCTTCGTGGAGCGCCTGGGGTTGGTAAGTCCACCATCGTCCGTACTGTGGCTCAGAATCTTGGCATCGGATTCATCGATGTTCGTTTGGCTCAGATGGAACGAGTGGACTTTGCTGGTCTGCCTTCGGTCCGTGAAGGGATGACCGAGTGGAATGTTCCGAGTTTTTGGCCTCGCGATATGAAGTCCAAGGGGATCATTCTTCTTGACGAGATTACCTCGGCACCTTCCGATTGTCAGGTGGCTGCTTATTCCGTGGTCCTGGACCGTCGGATTCCCAACTCCAATTACAAGCTCCCGAATGGTTGGTTGATCGTCGCAGCGGGAAACAGGACCTGTGACCGTGCCGTGGTGAAGACGATGAGTTCCGCCTTGGCTAACCGGTTTGTCCACTTTGAGATGGAAGCCAATTCCGAAGACTGGGTCAAGTGGGCTGTGATGAATGATATCAACCCCGCGGTCATCGGATTCATCAACTACCGTCCGAATCTTCTCTTTAAGATGGAAGGTCAGAACCTTGAGCAGGGTTGGCCGAGTCCTCGGTCCTGGGAACGGGTGAGCAATGTTATTCATATGTTCAACGGAAATTCCGACCTTCTTCGGAAGGTGGTCTACGGTCTGATTGGCAATGGTGTCGGACTTGAGTTCATGGAATTCTTCAAGATGAGTTCCGAATTTGACTCCATCCTGGAAGTCATGACCAACGACAAGGCTGAGTTTGAGCTCCCGGACAAGGCCGATCGTCGGTACGCTGTGGCCTCCGCCGTGATCTATCATCTGTGGAATGGTGCCGATGAGAAGGACACCGAAAAGAGGGTCAACGGATTCTACAAGGTCCTCGATAAGATGCCGAATGACTTCGGTGCCATGATGATCCGTGCGGCGATGCTCGGCAATAAGAAGATCAAACCCATGGAAGCCATGAAGCTCATCATGACCAATAGGAACTATGCGGCAGCCGCTAAGAAGTTCATTGGTGGAATGAGTCAGGCGGCTGGTACTCTGTAAAAGAGTGTTAGAAGCCTCCTGATAGGGCAGTGGTTGGCCTGACAGATATTTCTATCCTCCTTTGGAAGTCTCTCCTCAGGAGGCTTCTTTTTTTCTTGTTTACTTTTTGAATTCAAATGTTATATTATAATACGGAACAACATAAATAAAAAATAAAGAGGTAAAAAATGAGTACAACTGCTTTGATTGCTTTTCAAAATGAAGATGGAACCTATGATATCAACTGCATCAATTTTGATGGCTATATTGATGGAGTTGGCAAAAAGCTTCAGACTTATTGGGATGAAGCCGAAAAGGCAAAAGAGCTTTGCCATGCTAAAGAGATCAGAGGTCTTGATTCTGATTTTGATCTGACAGAATTTTATGCAGGGTTTCTCGGTGTGCTGAAGAAAAGAAAGAATCTCAGCTTCAATGATCTTTGCAATGAGGCTGGAAATTTTAGCTATACCTATGTCTATGAAGACGATATGTGGCAGCAGCTGTCTGATAGAGAAATCGTTGAACCCTACTAATTCTTGTTTACTTTTTGAATTCCACTGTTATATTTTAATATAACCAAGGAGGAAATAAAAATGACTGAGACCAAGCTCACCGAACTCAAAGAAACCGCACGGAAAATTCTTTCGTACAACAGAATGCAACTTTTGAACAAGCATCCTTTCATCGGAAACATTGCCATGAATCTGGATATTGTTCCAACCCGTGATGCAAGGTGTGACACTGCTATGACCGATGGGAAGACCATTTACTTTGACATTGACTTCCTTTCTCGGCTCAACCCCGATGAGATTCAGTTCGTTCTCGGTCATGAAATTTGGCACGTCATTATGCTCCATTTTCTCCGCGGAGATAAGAAAGAGCATGATATCTTCAACATCGCTTGTGATATGGAAGTCAATCAGATCTTGGATAATGATGGATTCATGCCTCCGGCTGATGCGATCTTTCCCAACTCTCGGCACTCTCGGAAATGTCAGTTCACTTTTGATGATGGTCTCTCCGCTGAAGAATATTATGATCTCATTCAGAATTGGATGAAGAACCGTGCTGTTGCGGACAACGATGACAACGGCAAAGGAAATGGATCTGATAATCAGAGTCAGACCAAACAGACGGAATCTCGGAAGAAGCCTAAGAAAGATCGGAACACTCAAAAGTGCGGCGGTCAGTTTGATAAGCACTTTGATAAAAATGAAGACCAGGACAAGGCTCTGAAAGATGCTATGAGTCAGGGTGCTGAGGATAAGTATGGATCAAAAGGTGCCGATGAGGACTATAAGCCTGTGATCATCAAGAATGAATCCGAACAGCGGGAAGCCACGGAAAAGGTCCGGGAAATGGTCGTCAGTTCCGCACAGAGTTATGAACGGACTCGCGGTGAACTCCCTGCTTATATCAAAAAGCAGGTGGACAAGCTCTTGGATTCCAAGCTTCCTTGGAGAGAGCTGTTAGCGGCGTTCATAACTTCCGGTTTTCAGAGCAAAACCAATTGGAACATTCCCAATCGGAGATTTGCATATCGTGGTACTTATCTTCCCAGTCATAATGGTGATATGATGAGGATCGCAGTTGGCATTGATACGAGTGGATCTTGTGAGCAGGACTGTGAAAAGTTTTTGACCGAACTTAATGCCATTGCTAAGAACTTTGATTCTTATGAACTCCATGTTATTCAGTGTGATACGGAAGTCAAAGATTATCAAGTCTATGACCAGAACAATCCTTTGGATCCTACTAATCCGATTGAGTTCAAAGGATTTGGCGGTACCAAACTTCATCCTATCTTCAGCTACTTGGATCTCAATGACATTGATGTGGATGCGGCTGTGATATTTACGGATGGTATGTGTGAGAACTTTGATAAGAATGAAGTCTTTGATCTCCCCATCATGTGGATGATCACCGGTAATTATCATTGCAACAACCTCAATGTTGGTGAAAAGATTCATATTGACAAGAAGTAAACGGTTTACTTTTTGAAAACCACTGTTATATTTTAATATCGAACAACCACCAAATATAAGGAGAAAAAAATTATGGCTCGTGAAATTCAAAAAATCGTCCCCGCTGAAGAGGCTAACTTCCAGGCTAAGCCCAGTTTTTATACTCTCGGCATCACCTCAATGAAGACTGCGATCTTTCTCAATTACCTGATCTCCATGAAGTTGGACTCCTGCAGAGGCAAGGTCCGGAGTTGGTATAGCCGTGATGAGGCTGACGGGAAGGTCGGCGGCGGTCTGTTGGTGAAGGCGGATCCTCGGATCACCATCAACGATCTGAATGAGGTGGGAATCTATTTTCGGAATGAGTGGAAGGTCAGCTCCTTCCTCAGAGTTGCCAACAGCAAGACCGAAATGATCAGTTCCATCATGGACAAGATCGGCAATGAGATCAAAAAGCTGTGGAAGGTGAATCTCATCGTGGAAGAGCGGCGTGGAGTCAAAGCTGAGGAAAATGCAAAGCTCTCCATTCCTATCAAGGATTACACCAGGACCAGTGAATCCACTTACTCCAATGAGGTTTATCTGGAGTTGGATCCTACGATGAAGGTTGAGACCAAGGAAAATGGAGATCAGGTTTTGATCATCGACTATAACGAATACCGTGCTATTTATGAATACTTCAAAGGCCGGGACAAGGATAAGATCGTCAGTCGGTATGGTCAGATCGCCTTTGACACCATGGTCGGTAAAAAGATTGAAGATCAGTTCCTCCTCAGTGCCATTGAGGTCATCCGTGGAGAGATTAAGCAGGCCACCGATGAATATGTCGCTACCAAGAAGAGCCTGAGTGAACAGGAACAGGCGGAGATCAATGAGATCAAGGCGAAGTACCACAATTTGCTCGTTGAGGCTGATGCTCGGAAGGCGGCAAAGATCTCCGAACTTCAGACCAATATGAAGCAGATGACCGCTATGGCGGCGGTTTAATCTTTCAGATCTCTGATAGAGGGTGATAGGAAGAGATTCTTACCGCCCTCTATATTTCCATCAGTGAAAGGTTTCATTCATCTAGAAGTGATAAAAGGAGAAACGAAATGTCTAATATTATAAGAAAGTTGGACTTCCAAGAAGAAGATGAATTCAAAAGAAGATCTTATATCTTTGATTTCTTCGATCTTGGAATCACTTCAGTCAAAACCGCGATTCTTCTCAACTTTTTTCTTGAATTTAAGCTTAATAATTGTCCAAGAAAACGCTGATATGTTGGATGCAAAAAAACTTGCGACTCCGTTGTTGGCGGTGGCCTCTTTGTGAAAGCTGAACCAAGGATTACCATCACGGATTTGAATAATGTGGGAATTTATTTCCAGCTTGGATGGAAAGTTAATGACTTTATTAGAATTCCTGGTCCTATGAAAGAAGATCTTCGGAAAGCTATCTTTGGAAAGCTTGTTAAAGAGCTGAAAGATATGTGGTATTATAACAATGGAGAAGAAGGTAAAATTTTGCCTCTTCCGGTTGAATATCTTGGAAGGACTGAATATTGTGGAAAATACAAAAATGATGATCGGAAATTCAAATTCGAATTTCTTAATATTGATGATTCTTTAATAGTCAAATCCGATAAAGGTCAGAAGTACATTGAAATTTCTAAAGAAGAATTCAATACTCTCTGTGATTACTTTAAGGACTATTCAAAAGAACAGATCATCAAAGATCATGGAGAGAAAGCTTACAACATAATGATAGGAAAAAAGATTGAAGATCAATCTATTCTCAATGTTATTGAAGGTATCAAAGAAGATGTCATAAAAGTCTTGGATAATTTTACTGTTGTGAGAGAGGATCTAAATTCTCAAGAAATGGAAGAGGTTACCGCCCTCAAAGAAAAATACTCCAAACTTTCTGCTAATGCTGCTGATGAATATCAAAGAAAAATTTTAGACCTTCAGGAAAAAATGAATGAAGTGATTAAGATGAGTAGATTAATCCCTGGTATTCTTTAATTTAAGAGGTTTCAAGAATGTTACTTCTTCCCCTTATATTCTTATAAGAAACAAGTTAACATTCATCTAGAAGTGAAAGTAAAATTTTTGAAATGAAGTTCAAATATTTGAAAGAAAGTTCATTTCACCAAAGATGAAGTTGTTGAAGAATAAAGTTCAAAAATATAGGAGTAAATATGAGTAAAGATTTTGATCCTGAGAAAAAGATTTATGAGATCTATGCAAAGCTCAAGAAGGAAGATTTGTTTAATGATTGGGCAAATCATGGAAACAAAGTGATGACTTATTTAGAGCGAGAATGGGGTTATGAAAATCCTCCAACTGAAAATGAGATTGCTGAAGTCATTGATCAGTTTAGCTCAGACGAAGGAGTTAAAAAGGTGTTCAAGGTTTTGAATAAAAACGACAAACAGTTTCTTTTGGAATTTATGAGAATTGGCTTCAATGAAATAATTAATGGATCAAACTGAAAAGAGGTTTAAAAAATCTTTCTCCATGTTATAATATAAATACGGAATAGAGTTGCCAGCGTAGCTCAGGGGTAGAGCAACGCACCTGTAATGCGTCGGTCGACAGTTCAAATCTGTCCGCTGGCTCCATCAAGTAGTCCCTTGGCGTAATGGTCGCGCGCGGGGTTTTGGTCCCCGGTCAGTGGAGGTTCGATTCCTCCAGGGACTACCATTTTTATGCTTTAAGTCTCACTTTCTGAATGTGTATTTTTACAGGTTTACTTTTTGAATTTCTGTGTTATATTTTTATAGAAAAGGAAAGAAAGGATAGGAAGAACATGAACATTGACGAACTTGCAGAATCCATTGGTCTTTCACAAGAAGAGGCAGACTTTTACACTTGGCTGAAGAAAGAGAATATCACAAACCTTCATTTTGGACAAAGATTCAATATGAAGAATGTTGCATTTTTTATTGTGGGAGGCACACTGACTGGGAATATCTATTGTCAACATTTTCCTGCTAAAACTCATATTTCAAAAATTAGATTTGATGAAAGCAGACCAAAAGTTATTCTACCCTGGCGAGTCTTGCTTCATATGATGAAAAAAGAGAAGGATGAATAAAGAAAAACCCTTCTAGATGAATGAAAGATTAAGAAACAGAAATATATACCAATGTGAAAGTTTTAATCGTTAAAAGGAGGAAAAGAGATGAACGAAAATGTTGAAAAACTTGCTTTGGAAATTGTCAATCCGATCAAACATATAATTGCAAATTACCAGAAAAATTGTTCTATGGGTCCGAGTTATCCTCCTGGGTGGTATACTGGTATTTACTGGCGAAAACCGGCATTTAAGAAACTTTCTAAAGACAAAGGATTTGGAAAATATTTGCTTTTTATCTATAACCATCCTTATCAGTTTAGATATGAAATTTTAGATTATTTGGATGGAAGATCAGGCGATGGAGAATATTTTCAGCATTATTTAAAAGCCGAACTTGTTATTTGGTCTAAAAAAAGAGGATATGAAATTACACCTCTTGGTGTAGCTCTACTTAAGTACTTTAATTTAATTTAAGTTTACTTATTCTGATGAAGTGTTATAATTAAATATAACATCCACAATAAAGGAGACTTAAATGACAACGGTTAATGAAAAAGATGAATGCATTGAAATCAAAGAATTTCTTACCTTTGATGGAACGGTGAAACCGATCTATGAAGAATTTCTTGATGAAGCTCGTGATGATGATACTTATGAAACTGAGGGAATTAAAAAATTCAAAGAATATCAGTTGACTCATGAGGACAAGGTTGAAATTCTGGAGCGGCTTAAAGAACAATATGAAGATGAAGCTGAATACTTATATTTTAATAATGCTTCAATCTTTGATCGAAATATTATTGTTGGTGCTCTTGAATCTTGGATCTCAGATACATTTGATATCAGTATTGAAATTCCGTATTGAAAGGTGCAAATATGAAACTTTATTATGTTGTCGCTGATTGGGAATATTACAATGGGTATGATGAAGTCCCTCATTATGGGTTTGACATTCTTTCAGTTTGCACCGATGAAAGTTCGGCCAGGAAAGATCTGAAAAAGAATTACAATGAACATTGTAATGATTATAATGCATTCACTAATTTCAGAATCTATGTGAAAGATACTGATGACAAAACTCCTGTGGATTTTTCAAAGCAGAAACCATTGGCACAATATTTTGATTGATGAAAGGAAAATGGGAAATGAAAATTAGAAGTTCATATGTTTCAAATAGCTCAAGTTCTTCATTCTTAATTATTTATAAGAAGCTTGAAGATTTTTCAAAGTTTAGTCAATTTGAAGAGTTTGGTACTTTTTATCATGATCTTAACGAAGCTCCAATTGAATCTGGGTTAAGACATCTGAAAGCTGTTATTTTTAATGCACTTTATGATGAGTTTGACTGCATGATGAAATTTCAAATAGACATTTCTTCTGCTACTAATGATATTTTTGATATCTTTAGATTGGCTGAAATGGATTACAAAGAATTTGCTGAAATTGAAATTCCAGTCATTGCTCTCATTGATGAATATAGAAAGAAGATTGCAGAGAAAAGTCCTGATCTTTTGAATCTTTTATTTGAATTGGAAGGGCATTATATGAATTGCTCTTTCATTTCAGAGGAACAAATTAAATTTATATTGAATTGTGAGCAAGAGATCAATAATAAATTTCACAGCGAAGAATTTTGGAATCAACTTAAAGAAAGTTCTGAAAATCTTGCCAAGAAGATTTATGATATTTTTGAGAAGAAAGGTTATAAACTTCGTTCTATTCGCTATGAGGATGATACTAATATTGGATGTTTAATGGAAACTGGATTTATGCCATTTATTAGTATGAACCCTGAAAGAGAATATGAAATTATTACTACAAGTGAACATTAAGGAGGTTTATTATGACTGATATGCATAAAATTGAAAATCTTTTTACTGAGATCTGTAAGCATCATAAAGCAATATCAGAACTTATTAATGAACTTTATATGGAAGTTTATAAAGAAGAGTCAACTTCTGATAAATTTAAGTTTCCAGATCAAGGGCCGTGTGATGTTCCAAATAGTGAATGGACTGATCCTATTAATGTAGATAAAAAATGATTGGTTTAATTGTAATTTTAATTATCATGTATTTCATTTTAGAAGGCATTGCAGAAGGGAGTAACAAAAGATGATTCCTGAAAAATTTATTCTTTCTATGATTCAAGTTTTGAAAAAGTTTTTGGCATATGATTTTGGAACTTATCAGGTTTACATTGACCAATACGGAAATAGATATATTGAAGCAGCTGATGGCAACTTTCATTTGTTATTTTTAAAGAGCACTGGGTGGACTTCAAAATGGGGTAAAACATTTGAAGATGACCCAACCCACTGTCCTTTTGGTAATGAAATCGCTGATATTGAAATCACTAAGATGTGCAGAGGAATTCGTAATAAAGAAGGAAAGAGAACTGTATGTCCTTGGTGTTACAAGTCAAATACTCCAAATGGAACTTATATGGATTTTGGAACTTTCAAAAGAATCTTCGATAAGTTGAATGCTCCTAAAACTATGACTCAGATTGCCTTTGGTGTGGATGCTGAAGCTTCTGATGTGTTGAATCCTGACATTTGGAGAATCATGGATTACTGTATTGAAAATAATGTAACTCCTAATATTACTGTAGCAGATATTGATGAATACACTGCAAGAAATCTTGTAAAACGTTGTGGAGCTATTGCTGTTTCATACTATGGAAGGATTGATAAGAATCGTTGTTATGACACTATTAGACTTTTACTTGATGAAGCTAAGGCTATTGGAAAGCAGATGAATATCAATATCCATTGCCTCCTCAGTGAAGAAACTTATGAATCAGTTTTTGATCTTATTAAAGATCGTCAGTCAGAGCCTCGTCTCCAAGGTATGGGTTCTATTGTGTTTCTTTCATTGAAGCAGAAAGGGAGAGGCGAATATTTCAATCAGCTTACTGAAGAAGAATTTAAAAAGATCATTGACACATGTTTTGAAAATCATGTCAATATGGGTTTTGATTCTTGTTCAGCTCCTAAATTTCTAAAGGCGATTTCCGATCGTCCTGATAGAAAAGAACTTGAGAATTATGTTGAAAGTTGTGAGAGCTGTAACTTCTCTTTGTTCATTGATGCTAATGGAATCTTTTACCCTTGCTCTTTTATGGAAAAGGAAGGTGAATGGAAGACTGGAATTGATATGACAAATATTGACAATTTTGTGAAAGATGTTTGGTATGATGATAGAGTTGTTGATTGGAGAAATGAATCTATCAGATGTATTGAATGTCATGGATGCAATAAGTGCAAATTCTTTGAAGTATAAAATAAGAAATGAACTGATTGGGTTATTAAAAAATGAAAATTAGAGAATCATATGTAAGTAATTCATCTTCTTCATCATTCTTGGTGTTAGGACATATTGAAGTTATTAAAAAAGATAATCATTATGCAGATTCAATTAATACTCAAAAAAATGAGACACTTTCTTGTGTTAAAATAAATGATTGTAGCTCTTCTATTATTGAAGATTTGGAAAAACGTTATATTAAAAGGTATTAAAAAATGAAAATTAGAGAATCATATGTAAGTAATTCTAGTTCATCTAGTTATATTATTGAATTCAAAAATCTTAATGATACTATTACTATTGACAACCATATCTTTACAGTTGAAAATCTTTTAGATCATATTAACGGTTTTAATTGGGGTGATGAAAACTCTTTAGAAGAAGTTACCACAGATGAAGGTTTTAGAAATGAATTGATTTCTCACCTTGATAACTTTCTTCATTTCTATTCATCTTCTAACAATAAAGATACTTTATATGGAAAACTGAAAGATGATATCAAAAATTCTAAGTCAATTTTTGCAAGATTTTCAATTGGTTATCATGATTATTTAGGGAAGTTTCTTTATGATGAAATGATCAAAGAAGGTGTAATTATTGAAAGAGATAAAATATTGGATTAATGAAAAATGAAGATTAGAAGTACATATGTGTCAAACAGTTCAAGTAGTTCATTTGTAATATTTGGAGATAAGATTACGGATCCTTTAGCTTCGCTTAAGAAAGGAAAAAGGGTTTTTGTATTTGTTCCTGGTGGAGGAACTTCTGGAGAGGCGGAAGATTGGGGGATGTTCCTGGATAAAGATTGTTTCGATCTTTTAAATGGCAGTTCCTGGTTTAAGGAAAGAAAAAAATATTCTACTTTTATTGAATGTCCTGAAGGATTTGATGAAGATCCTGAAGCAGTTGATAAAGTTATTATTACTAAAGAAATAAAAAATCAGACAATTTTCGCTTTCAATAGAGATTATAGTTCTCCTAACACTTTAGAAGGATTGAAAGAATTTTTAGAAGAGGAATGAATGAAATGACTATTGTTCTTGCCAAAAAAAGAGTTTTTTCCATTGAAGATATTGCTGAATATGTTTTAAACAACAAAAAGGTTATTGAAATATTTTATGAAGATGATCTTTATGTTGGAAAATATATTGATGATGCTAATTATGATGAATATGCAGCTGAATATTGGAATAATAAAGAAAAACAATTTGGGCCTTTTCAAGAATTTCTTTGTGATGTGATGGTTTTTGAAGATGGATCTAAAGTTGATGTTCCAGTTGGTAAATATGAAATTGAAATTTTGAATAAAATGGTTTAATTTAGTAAAGTTGAATTAATGTTTAAAACAAGGTGGAGTTAAAAAATGAGAATACGAAATGGATATGTTAGTAATTCATCTTCTTCATCATTTTTGGTGTTAGGATATTATGTTGGAGAAATTTGGGATTCTGAAAATATTAAATTAGATTTTAAGAATAAAAAATATATTTACTGTGGAAAAGAAGATCTTTGTGGAGAAGGTGATGATATAATTTATTTAACTGAAAAACTTTGGAATTGGCTTAAAGATCATTATATGAATCTTCCGGATGTTGGAAATGGCACCATTATTGAAGTTATTAAAGAAGGTAGTCATTATGCAGATTCAATTAATCTTCCAAAAGATTTAGATTTGAAATCTGATGAAAGAGATGTAGCAGTTTTTTATGTTAAAAGAAATGAATATAGCTCTTCTACTATTGAAGATCTAAAAAAACGTTATATTGAAAGGAATTGAAAAATGAAGATAAGAAATGGTTATGTTAGTAATTCAAGTTCATCAAGTTTTTGTGTTTTAGGAATTATTTATGATGATGACTTTGAAACTAAAGGAAAAATTTCTTCTTATGAAGGTATATACAAATATTATGGATATACAATTTTAGGAGTAGAACCAACTTGCATGAGAGATGATGAAACACTTCTTCAATTTAAAGAAAGAATTTGTGAAGATTTCAAAAAAATGGGAATAACTGTAACACCAGATGATCTAGATTGGTTTATTGATGGTGGATATGATGGGTAAAAATTTTTGAATATTTTTTGATTTTATGATTTCAAAAATAAAAATTGATGACAAATAGTTTATAATAATTATGAGAAGAATGTCTTACTCAATTTAAATTTTTGGAGTTATATAAAAATGAAAATAAGAAGTAATTATGTTTCAAATTCAAGTTCAAGTTCTTTCATACTAGTATACGATCCATTGTTTTTCGGCGATCTTAAAACTTTTTTCGAAAAAGAAAGTTTTGGATGTGAAACGCAGGTCTATAATGATCAAGATAAATTTATTGTTGATGATGCACCAGAATATAAAGAAAAAATAAAAAAGGCTCAAGAAGAAGGCAAACAAGTTTTATATCTTGGATTAGATAATGAATTTTATTCGATCATCACTTTATTGAAAATGATCAATGAAAGCAATGGAGGCAATAAGTTTGAAATTTTGTATCGGAGATGAGGAATACTAAAAATGAAAATAAGAAGTAATTATGTTTCCAATTCTAGTTCAAGTTCATTCATTGTGGAAAAAGATTTAACTTCTAAAGGTTTACCTTGTCTTCAATTGACAGAGGAACAAAAGAAACGTATCAATGGGTCTAAATTTCTTGGAGAAATTATTGAATTAGATTTAACTAAGAATTATTGGCTTACTCCATACATTTATGATGGAAATGATCGTTATGATGAGACTATAAAAACTGCAAATGCAATTGAATATGATAATGGTGAAATGTCAGAGACACCATATAATGACATATACTACAATAAATATGTGATAGATGGAGATATTTCAATTTTCATTAAAAAAGAAGATGATGAAGCTGTTCAGATGAAGTTTTCAAAATTTGTTAAAATGATTGAAAAAGATTATGGATCGGACATTCAAGTTGTTGTTGATTATAAACAAAATTGTATTGAATTGAGGTTTGTTGAAAAATGAAAGAACAATTTATTTCCACAAGTTTAATAACAAAAAATTTTATTTCATTCAAAACTGAATGTTCATGTTTTGCTCATGATTTGCATGTTAGATTTGAGAAAGATGACAAAATCAATCAAACAACTTTGTACATGGAAGATAAGATGTATGTTGAAGAACCTTATTCATCCAATATATTTAAAAGATTGTGGTGGAGGATTAAAATTGCATTGAAAATTTTATTCAAAGGATTTTATGAATTTGATTATGAATTCTGTTTTAAAGGTGATAAGCATGTAGAAGAATTTATGAAATATATGAATGATGCTTATGAAGAAATGAAAGGAACAACTAAAAATGAAAATCAGGACTAATTATGTATCAAATTCTAGCTCAAGTTCATTTGTCATTGAATATAAAGATATTGATGATATATTTACAATGTGGGGAGTAGATTTTACAGTTTCAGACTTCATTGATATGTTGAATAATTATCCTGATACATTTGAAGATCAAACAAAACTTTTGATTAAAGTGGATGCAAATGAAGATGAATATTTCGATCATTCAAGATCCGATCTTCTAGAAAAAATCAAAAATAAGTATTATTATTCAAATGTATCACAAATAGAAGAGTTGGATAAAGTTTGTGCTGCAATAGAAAATAAGACCAGATCATTTTTGTATATTAAGATGAATTACCATGATCATATGGCAAGAAACATTCTAAAGCTTTATAAAGAGGCTGGCGTTTTCAATATAATTTATCATTCAGATGAATGACATCTTTCTGGATGAATTCTAGACATCTTATTTCAATTCAAAAAGTAAACCTTATACTTTTCATTTAAGAGAAACAAGTGATAAAGGTTTACTTTTTTAGTTTTCAAGTTATAATTAAATATCAACCAGACGATTTAATTATTAAATCGCTGCCGACCCAAAGGGGCGGGGAAAAGTGTTCATAGTGATCAAAGATTTATAGTATTTGATCCATCCTTTGATCAAATAAAAAATTCGCAAAATTCTCAATTCAAAAAGTTTACTTTTTCACTTTTTCTGTTATATTTAAATACGGTAGTTGTAACTTATAAAGATGAAAGGTTTAGAATTTTGAATAAGTACTTAAAAAGAATTGATAGAACTTTGACCGATATCATTTGGGAAGAGCAGTTTAAAGATATGAACCTCTTCAGACGGTTCATCTTTGCAAACTTCCTCAATCCATCTTTTGAAGTCAATAATGAACCCTCAGGAATTGGTGGATCAATTTTTCCAGAAATATACAAAGTCAATGGTGTTTACACAAATATCTACAGAGATTTTTATCTCAAATTGCACAACAGCTATTTGACGAAAAGTTCTGAATGCGAACAACAAGCAATTGAAAGGATCGAAAAAATTCTATCAGACTATGGGTTCTTCAAGGATCCTTTTACCAGTCATGGTGGTTCAATTTGGTGGGATTCTTTCTATATCAAAACTTCAGAATTCTTGGAAGAATTCAAAAGCACCAATGTCAAAGGCATGTTTCTTGAATCAAAATTCGAAAGAGAATATGACAAATCTATGATCTTTGTTTCCGATGAACCAAATTGGAAACACTTCAAGAACTTCTGCTTCGATCTCATAAATTCAACAATCGAAAAGGTCAAGAAAGAATTCAAATTGACCAAGCCTTCAGAATCATTCATCAAATACTTCAAAGGAAAATTTGATATCCTTGAACAAGCTTTTGAAGATTTGACTCCAATCAACAAACAGATCAAGTTGAATGCAGAAGGCCTGAAGGATCTCGTCATCAAAAGAACATACAAAAATAATTCTCCAGAACGAGATGATAAAAAGTCAACTGGCGAAAATGCAGTCAATGCCTTGCTTCAGTGGAAAGAGTTTCTATCAGATATCAATGCTGAGACCAATGTAAAGGATGTCAAGCTTTGCTTCTTCCCAGATTACGTCGCCTTCTTGAAGATGAAAAGAAAATATGACTTCGCTATTATAATCAAAGCGAAAACTGGATATGAGATCAAGCATCCCGATATAGTTCTAATGAACTTTAAAACAAACAAATGTAAGTTCATTACACCAAAGAGCACTCCACCAAAGAGCCTCTCTATAGAAATGCTTTCAGATACAATCTATGATGAATCTGGATTCACCGTAGAATTTTATGATCAATCTTTAGAAATCTATGGAGTTAAAATGAAAGATATGAAGCTATGCACCAATTTTTAACCAAGCTTAAAGAAAGATACGAACACGATATCAACAATATGATCATTGAAGATCAGGTGAACTTCTACAAATTCGCATGCAAAGGATTTGTCAATGGTTCATTCTTTTCTTCCAACGTTCCTGGAATAGGCGGAAAGATCCTCATCAAAGCCAATGGTAGAGATATTGCTCCATGTACAAAATATAGGAAGAAGATCACAGGACTCCTAACTCACAAAGAAAGAGCTATGCCGATCGTGGAATTCTTCAAGAAGTTAGATGAAGTATCTGATGCATTGCAAATATCCCTTGCCGAAGACTTTTCACCAGATAAGTATCCCAAGTTCTGTTTGGACCCTGGGACTTGGAAAGGCCTTGCAAAATTTGACCTTGTAGTTGATAAGCCAGATTGGAGAGAGTTCAAAAAATTCTTCATTTCCTTCCTTGAGCAAATGTGGGAAAAATTTGCATCAGAAAGAGGATTCCACGATATGTCAAAATATGAGTTCATGTTCGACAAATTCATAGATGTCGTGGACCGAGCTTTCCAGGACCTTACTCCTTCAAGAAATTTTGACATCTTAACTTCTCCAATGAACAGCAAAACTTTTCCCACGAACAACTCTCGGTCTTTTTGCATGGTGAGGAATTATAGAAGATTCACGACCTTCATCAAGAAGATCAAAGAAGATAGAAATATCTATTACTATAAATTTGGAGAAACTAAATTTGATCCCTATCGAGAATCAAAACTTTTTGAGACCCCTGAAGAATCTTATACAAATGCATGGGATGAAAACATTGACCATTATCTTAATAAGTACAACTGCTTCATTGGAGATTTCACCGGTTGGTTCGGCGGAGATCAAAGAATAGTGTTGATCAAAGATGGGGAAGTGGAAATCCTCGATGGATTAATGTACCACAGAAGTGATGATGTGAAAAGGACAAATAAATTCTTAGCTCAATATGGAGTGAAGCATTTCTTTAATTATCAGAAGGTCACAGAATTCATCGCCTTCAACACATCAGATCAACAATGAACATTCTCAATTAGCAAAGAGAGATCATTGAAAAATTTCAACAATAACTATATTTTTGACCAAGAAGAACGAAAGTGTGAAGCAGCTTACATTGAAGATGCGAGTGAGTATTCCAAGTGAACTGAATAAAAATCTAGAAAATGAATTGAAATCCTGTTCTAAATAAATAATTATATCTAGATAAAAAGAACAAGTATAATATATATGTATCGGACAAAGATTACCAGTAAGACCAGATGAAATGGTTTTTGATGAAGGCAAGTTTTATGTGAAGAAAGAAATATTAACTAATGCTGGTCACTTCTGGCATTTCGACGAATATGGAAATAAAGTAATAACTCCCAGTGAAGATGAACTTCCTTTAGATTATCAGAAAGAAGGGAATCTATATATAAGAATAAAAGATTATAATCTAGATCAAGATAATATAGAAGAATGCATTATATATCTATTTGAAATCTATATGTATGGAAAAGAAACATATATATTCATTCCCAACCTTTTAGCTTCCACTTTAGAAATAAATTTAAATGGTTATAAAGAAGAACACTTTCAAGAGATAAGTAACAATATAGCTTACACTGATATATTCGATTGTTTATCTGATGCGCTTCAATTGATAAAATTATTTAAGCCTGAAGTAATAGATTGGTTTAAGTATCATCTAGATAAAAATTATATAAGTGAAGCTGTTT
>Ga0265301_10001675_pt1 | contig 28165 bp, 17 predicted proteins | sample AusTroGonzalo_MG_2_FD_193488 | JGI IMG/M metagenome (GOLD analysis project Ga0265301, IMG submission 193488) | Bovine rumen microbial communities from tropical cattle in Woodstock, Queensland, Australia - Gonzalo_04 | ecosystem: Host-associated > Mammals > Digestive system > Stomach > Rumen ... | reverse complement strand
TGCCCCCTTTGTTCATCGGCTTCTATTACGGATAACGGCCCTGAGATCGGTGCTATGCCGAAGCGGATCATTCCTTTTGCCCATACCAAACAGCAGGCGGAAGAAATCTTTCTGGATTATCTGCGCAATAATTCTGCCGTGGGAAGACAGCTGGCAACAGATGAGAATAAGGCGCTTCTCCACAAGGTCTATGTCCCAAGCTGGATCTTTACATATGAAGTCGTTGCACATGCAAGACTGACGGTTACATTAAGAAATAAAGCGAACGATAGTAAAACGATCATGGGTCTGAATGCTCCGGAGCAGCTGGTGGAATTCCTTTCTCCGATCCGTTCTTCCATTTCCCGGTTCAGTGCTAACAGGAAAGGTGCGAAAGATGCTTCTTCCCAGCCTTCCGAGCATGTAACGGGCGGCGTACTTTCCTGGCAGGGTATTCCTTTTGATGCATCGGGTGTGCTTCAGGATAATGTGATGAACTGTCTCCAGCCTTACGACCAGTCCAAACTGGTGAATATTTCCGAGAAGACACTGGGAGATACGCCTGTTCTGGCTATTCTGAAAGATCCGATCACCTGCATGCAGGAGTTTATGGATCGCGTCAAGAAGTGGACCCGCCAGATGATCATGGATGCCCACTCTGATTCGTATGATATCCTTCATTTTGCGGATAAGACGGATTACCCTTTGGGAATCGGTGAGCTTGTTCTGTTCCCGATCTGGTATATGAAGGGTGACTATTCCGGCCGTGAATACTATTTTGCAATGAATGGACAGAACGGCGAGATAGAAGCGAATATTCCGATGGCGAAGGTTTCAGGCAAGGCTACGGTCCTTCCGTACCAGTCATATTGGGATAAGTCCCGTTGTACCGCGCTGAATGATACTCATTTCGAATTCAATATCCACGATCCGAATATCGAGATCCTCGACTATTCTTTCTTCGAAAAACCGAGAGATTCCAGGATCACCGCCGATGGCAGAAAGAAAGAGAAAGCACCGATTGCACCGCTCCCGATCGGTAATATGCCGCCAATCGTTCCAAAAGCGAAGGATGATCTGGCAGACGAAGTGGATGCAGCACTGGGTAAGGAACTGGATTCTGTTGCCGATGAGCCGTTGGATCTTCAGGAAGCGGTCGCAGCAGTTGCAAAAGAAGTTGAAAAAGAAACGGTAAAGGAACCTTCCAAGGCCAAGAAACCGAGCGTTCCGCTTGATGTGGAGGTCGTTACCGATCTGAAGTCGTTATCGAAGAAACTTTCCAAAGAAGAGGCAGCGAAACTTGAAAAAGAGAAAGCAGCCCGTCTTCGTGCGGCAGCCAGAGAGAATGCGAAGAAACCGATGGAGGCAGCGGCCGAGGCTCCGAGCTGGGCAAAAGCGGTTACACCTCCGCAGACAACAACAACTGCTACTAATGCACGTCCTGTCAGAAAGAAGAAACCTGCCATGGAACGTCCGAGTGTGGCTTCTTCCGGTAATAAGCCGCTCTGGGAAAGAACAGATGAGGAACGGATCGATTCCAGAAAACAGGTCAACAAACCGGCATCTTTGGCGGAACAGGTTGCCCGTTCCCAGATGCAGGGTGCATCGGATGAACAGAGCGAACCGAGAGGACGTGCTGCTATGCCTGTACAGCAGAAGCCGATCTGGAGCCGTGATCCGGAGGAATTCGATGACAGAGCTCCGCTTCCGGGACCGGATCTTATGTCCCTGAGCTCTTTCCTTGATAAGAGAGCAAAAGAAGAAGAGCATTCCAACCAGATGGGTGAGCCGGCCCGTGAAGTGCAAGTGCGTGCCTTCGAGCCTCAGCACTCTTCGGAGCGTCTGGTTGAGAGCGATGATGAAGTACTTGCCCAGGCTAGAAGAGAAGCGGAGGAATATGCTGCTTCACTCCGTGCCGCACAGGAACGTTACAACGAAGATTATTATGTTGATGAACCGGAACTTGGACCTGAGATAGAGGATTTCCGTGAAGAGGTTCCTGAAGAGTTCCGTCCGGAGATCCCGGAAACGATTCCGGAAGAGATCCAGGCTTCTTCGGTTGATGTTGAGAGACCTGAACCGGATTTCCCGGAACTGGAAGAATATTCCGAAGACAACGAGGATATGGTGGCGAACATTACGTTCTCGTTCAATAAGAAGAATGCTGCTGCTGAAAGAGAGATGAACAGACAGTCCGGTTCCTCTATTCCGAGAATGCCGGAACAGAAACCGTCTCAGGCAAACGGTATGGCCATCATGAACTCGGATTATGATTCCGGCGTGCTTCCTGGTGTGCAGCGTGAATCTTCCGTTGTGGAGTATTCTCCGATTGCAGATCCGGAGAGGATCCCGGAAGTTTCTGAGAATTACTTCGGCAGTGATGAGAACGACCGTCCGCTGGCGTACCGCCCGAAAGCTCCGCTGGCCATGGCCCGCGATGTAGAGTTTGTTGAAGAAGTTGAGCATCATCCGGAACTGGATGAGAATAACCGTCCGCTGGCTGAAAGACCGGCAGCGCCTCTTGCCCGTGTTACTGAAGTGGCACCGAGCGTGGATTATATCGTTGAGCATGGTATCGAGAGCAATGATAACGATGTGCACCAGATCCCGTCTCTTGCCAAGGGTGGCGGACGTTGGGGAGAGATGCCGGAAGCTACGGAAACTCCGTCCTGGGCGAAACCGCAGAATGCTCCGGTTACACGTGAATCCCGCCTCGGCAATCCGAGAGAACGGACGAGACGTCCTTCCCGTGAGGAACTGATGGAGCAGCGTGATTATGGTGAGCGTCCGGCCCAGCGGCAGACAAATGAGCCGATGGATCGTTCCTATGCATTCCGCCGTCAGGATGATACTGAAGGCAGACCGTCTCCATCTACAAGACGCCGTCCGGAAGATACGCGTCCATCTGCAGCACGTCCTTCCGTAGGAAGACCGGGTTCCCGTGCAAGCATGGAGAGACCAGGATCAAGTGATGAGATGGAAAGACCAGGTGCACGTACCGGAATGGGAAGACCGATTTCCAGAACTGCTGAACCAAAACCGGAGAAGCAGGTTCCGATTTGGGAACGTGTTCCGGATAGTGACCGTCCGATGCCGGCTTGGGGCATGCCCGCGTACAGAGACGAAAGACCGGCGGGTTCTTTAACGAAACCGAAGGATCAGATCATAGATGTCGAGAAGCCAAGAACACAATCCGGTTTGAACGGACTGGGCAGAAGCGCAGGTCAGGTGAAAGAGATCTTACCAAGCGGTGAAGCGAGAGAATTTAATGCCGGTGTAAGGGGCGTTTCTACTGAGAGAGCCGAGCAGCGTTATCCTGCACGCCCGCAGCGTCCTGCTCCGGCACGCCGCGACGCAGCGCCACAGGTCGAAGTGGAAATGCCGGTATCGACACCAAGACGTGAATCTCCGTTAAGAGCAGAGCGCCAGATGTCTGAAATGGCAAGAAGATCGGAACAGCCGGCCGGACGTCCGGGTGGAAGCATTAACAGAGATAATGATGAGGATCCGATCGTTTTCTCCAACGATCGTCCGAGAACATTCGCACAGCGTCGACAGATGGAAGAACAGGAACGGCAGAGACCGGCAGCCCCGGCAAGACGTTCCTTTGAACCGGAAGAGGAAAGAGAGCCGGAAGAGCGTCATTTCGCACAAGAGAATGACGTCCCGTCACTGGCTAGGGGCGGCAAGGATATTTTCCGCCAGAACCTGGATGCTGAAAACGAAACCGTTAGAAGAGCAATGCGCGATCTTCCCGAGTTTGATCCGGATGGACCGAGTCCGTTCAGAAGAAACTGATTCAGACGAGATATAGGAATCAGAACAACATGGATAAAGCGTTCTTATGCCCTCATTGCGGAGCTCAGATTCTTTTATCAGAAGCAGCAGACAACGTCTGTTGCTTCTGTTCGTCTAATCTTACGGAGAAAGATAAGATCGAGTCTGTTGACTGGGCCTTCCATGTGCCCTCTTTTGCGGCAAAGACAAACGTGCGCACGTTTGTATGTGATGACTGTAAGAAAGTGGTATTCTCGTCCAAGGAATGTACGCTTCCACTTTCCAACTGTGTGTTCTGCGGAAGCAGATCTATAAAGGAAGATCCTTCTTCTCCGGCAAGACTTCCGGTTGGGATCTCTACTGTTCCTTTTATCTATTCCAGAGAGGATGCACTTGAACAATACCTCCAGGATGTGAAAAAGGAAGGGATGAAACTGCATTTCGCAAAGAAGTCTATCTGTAAGGACTGTATCAATCCGGTCTATTTACCGTGTTTTCTTTATGATTATGCAATCAATGCGACAACGGTAATAACAGTACTTCCTATCGTAAAAAAAGGAGGTAAAGGAGAGAGGATCCTGGATTTTCTTACAGGCGATGACCTGACTCTGGAGCGGACATCGGCAGCGGAACCTTATCCAAAACAGTTTATCGCGGAGATGATCTGGCAGAATGTGCCGGTTCCGTCAGCCACATGTATAGAGAGCACTCTTTTTGAAAGAATATCTCCCTTTTCTGTTCGCAGTACCATTGATGACGAAAACAAGATCGCATCTGACGCGTTCTATCCGGGAATAGATTTAAATTGGAAATCTGTGGATGAGGAATTAAAGAGTGAAGTGCGAAACTGGATCCGGGAATATGTTCTAAGCGAAAACATGGAGCATTATCAGATCAGTTCTTTTGTGGATAAAACAAAATATGAGACAGGGCTGGGACAGCTTATCTATATTCCGATCTGGCATATGCGTTTCAAGCGCAAGAGCGAGACGTTTTCCTGGTACATGAATGGTTTGACCGGTGTATCTTCAGGTTTTGTCGAAACTGTCAGCGAAGCTGAGGAAACGGATAAGGCGGATGGTAAAAAACTCGAGGATCTGAACAAGAAGAAAATCCGGACAATTAAGAATAATGAGGTCTCCAATTCGGAATCATCGGTCAATTGCCGCACATATATGGTCGATACGGTTTCGTCATCGATCATGCTGGAAACACAGCTCAATGAATCGGCATCCGATAAATCATTATTCCACCTTGAAAGAAGTATGAAGGGAACTACTGTCTCCATCAGTATTCCCGACGTGGAAGCATATGAACAGCCGGAAGATGAGGAGACGAAAAAGATGCGTGAAGCGCCGATCCCGAGTGTACCTGTGCCGCTTCCTACAGAACATTCTCCCTTGTACATGATGAAACAGGAGATCCAGAACAGAAAACTGGGAAGGGGCATGCGGCTCCCGGAGACTCCTGTGGATCGGAATGTCGGAAACGAAGCTTCTTTCGGATATGATGATATTACGAGAGAAGAGAAAGCGGTTGAAGTTGCTCTGAGTGATATGCCGGAATTTGATCCTTCCGGGCCAAATCCTTTCAAGAAAAAAGAATAACGTGATATGTATGTATCACGTTATTCTTTTTTATAGGATTCGATCCGGACATTTAATCGGAGGTCATCCCCAGATCGTTTTCCCATTTGAAGCAATTACGTCCCGATACCAGAGTCCAGAATCTTTTATCGTACGTTCCTGAGTCTGGTAATCAACGTATACCAGACCGAAACGAAGATCAAATCCTTCTGCCCACTCAAAGTTATCCATAAATGACCAGTGGATATATCCCACCAGCGGAACGCCTTCGTTTGCGGCGTGCTCATAAGATCGAAGATACCGTGTCGTGTAATCGATGCGCTGCGGATCGTGAACTTTACCGTCAAGATGCTTCGTGTCACAGCTGGCACAACCGTTTTCCGTGATCATGACAGGCAGCTTATATCTCTCATAGAAGAATTTCGGAGACCAGTACAATACATCCGGAGTTACCAGCCAGTGGGCAGCGGTGATTGCCTTGCCACAGTTCTTCACGTTTCCGTCAGCAGGACGGGGATCCTGCCCGACAGAATTATAGATATTACATCCATAGAAGTCGAGAGGGGAGGTGATGATCGACCATTCCTCCTCGGAGATCGAAGGGAAGAAACTCCCGAATCTTTCCATGGTTCCGTCAGGAAATTTACCGAAGAATATGGGTTCAGCCCACCATGCGTTAGAGAATACGTACATCGGACCATCAATGCCGAAAGTTTTCTTCCTTGCCTCTTCGATCGCTTCTTCTGAATCGTTTTCCGGTTCGACACATGGACCGGTCACGGCAAAGGAGATCTTCGGTGTAAGTTTTGCATTTTCACGGATCGTGCGCACCGCCGTGCCATGTGCAAGAAGAACATTCTTGGTCATGACCATGATGTCGCGGTCGGAGAGCTTGAGAAACGGAGCATGGGCTCCGAGCTGAAATCCGAGACCGATAAAGATCTGCGGTTCGTTGATAGTAAACCAGTATTTTACACGATCAGACAAGGCATCTACGAGAATCTTTGTGTATTCTTTGAACCAGGTAACGATGTCAGGATTCAGCCATCCGCCACGATCGAAAAGCGCCTGTGGCATATCCCAGTGATAAATCGTGAGCATCGGCTCGATTTTGTACTTGAGAAGCTCATCTACAAGAGCGGAATAAAAGGCCAGCCCCTTCTCGTTTATTTTTCCTGTTCCGTCAGGAAGAACACGTGCCCAGCTGACGGAAAAACGATATGCTTTTATGCCCATCTCTGCCATCAGCGCAACATCTTCCTTCATGCGGTGATAGTGGTCGCAGGCTGTGTCTCCGTTCTCGTTGTTATGTACAGGAGATTGTGGTGTGTGTGTATATGTGTCCCAGATAGAAGGCCCCTTGCCGTCTTCGTTCCAAGCACCTTCGACCTGATATGAAGCAGCGGCGACGCCCCAGATAAAATCCTTCGGAAAAGGCATGGTTGAGTCCTCCTTACTGTACTCTGTTTGAAATGTGGTTGCGTATAGTATAACAAAATCAATTGGGGGATTATAAGAAAAATCCGCTATTAATAGCATAATTACTACCTTCTTTTCAAGGTAATAAGGGGATTCAAATTGACAGAATAGTCATTTCCAAAAAACTGATTGTGTTATAATTTTAAATGGAGTGGAGGAGAAAGAAATGAATGTTGCAATCATAACGGATACGTATTTCCCGGATATCAACGGGGTTACTTCATCCATCTATACACTGGCGCGTGCCCTTCGTAAAAAGGGACACCGCGTATACATTTTTGCTACGTCAGATAATAATGTTCCGATCGTACGGCGTGTCCACAGAAATCCGCCGGTTTTCCGGATCCCCAGCATACCTATGCTTCTGGTACGGCCTTATCGTACGACCATGCCGTATTCATTACGCCTGGTTCAGATCCTTCGCCGTCTGAAGATCGATGTTATCCATACACAGACGGAATTCTCTATGGGACTGGTTGGCCTTTCTTCTTCCATGACGCTCCATCTTCCGATCGTACATACTTACCACACCATGCTGGAAGATTACACGCACTATATTCTGAATGGGAAAGCAACAAAAGTCATCACTCCGAAAATGGCGCAGAAATACAGTAAGGTTTTCTGTAACGTGCCGACCGGTCTGATCGTTCCGACGGAAAAAGTAAAAAACTGCCTGCGTTCCTACGGTGTAAAGAAACCGATCTATGTTATTCCGACTGGAATCGACATTACGCCTTTCCGCAAGTCCAACTTTACGGAAGAAGAACTTCGTGATCTCCGGCATTCGCTTGGTATTGCTGACGGGGACAAGGTCCTCCTTTCCCTGGGTCGTGTTGCGAAAGAAAAGAGTATCGACAAGGTCATTGCCGAAATGCCGCCGATCGTGCAGAAGATGCCGAACGTTAAACTTCTGGTCGTTGGTGATGGACCCGCCCTGGATGGTTTGAAGAAACAGGCGTCAGAACTGGGTGTTTCGAAGAACATAATATTTGCGGGCGCTGTGCCCTATGCAGATATCGGACGGTATTATCAGATGGGAGATGTCTTTATTTCATGTTCCACTTCCGAGACGCAGGGCCTGACTTATTATGAAGCCATGGCTGCAGGTCTTCCTGTCATGGCCAGAAAAGACGATGCGGTAAACGAATTATTTATCGATGGAAGAAATGCCTGCCTGTTTGAAAAGGAACAGGATATACCGGATATTCTGTGCTCGCTTTTTACGGATGAAGCGAAGATGCAGATGCTTTCTTCCGAAGCGCAGGCAACTGTGGAGACCTATTCTGCAGAGGTATTTGCCAGCCGGGTGGAAGATGCCTATAAGAATGCAATTGCCCGTCACGTCCGCGCGAAAGCGATACGGCGTGCCAATGTGGGAAAGATCCATTCTTCCCGGAAACTGAAAAAGGCAAAAATGGTTCCGGTCAAGCCGGAGGAAAAGGATGAAGAGTCCTCCGGAATTAAGGCGAATGCCAAGAAGGCATACCGCACCGCTTCAAGATATGCGCATCTGCTGTGGCTTCGTAAGAAATCAAAAAAGTGATCATTCCTGATCACTTTTTTTCTGGTCTGATTCTTTTTCTTCGGAAGGTTCTTCAGGAGCAGTATTCTGATCGATAGATGATCCTTCTTCGTCAGACGCTTTTTTGACAACGGATATGTTGGCTGAGGGACGCTCTTCGGATGCGCGTGCGGCTGTTCTGGCTTCGATCGATTCATCCGCTTCACGGAGAAGTCTCGGTACACTGAAATAGTAGCCCTGAAGATAATCTATACCGGCACGGGCACAGAGATCTGCCTGGTTTTCATTTTCAACGCCCTCTGCGACAGTAAGGATATTCATTTCTTTACAGAAGGAGACGATGCTCTTTACCAGAGCGTATCCCCGCTCTGTCTCTATATGGGAAGTGAGAGAACGGCTGAGTTTTATCTCATCGATTGGAATGTCAGCCAGTAATACGTAAGATGAAAAACCGGAATGGAAATAGTCGATTGCAATCCGGATCTTGTGCTTGTGAAGGAAAAGGATATTTTCACGGATCAGAAACGGATCTTCCGGAAGATGCCCGGCGATCTCGACCACAACGCTTTCCGGCGCTACGCCGGAATCGCGGATCGTGCGGACGAACTCCTGAACACTTTTCTCATTCAATTCCGAAGCGGCGAAGTTGATGTGGAAAAGACGGTTCTGGTTTAAAGGAAGACGTGCGTAACGAAGAGCTTCTTTGGTAATGAACAGGGTCAGTTCATGGAGACAGCTGGTCTTTTCCAGTATCGGAACAAATTCTTCCGCAGTCATCTTGCTTCCGTCTTCACGGACCCACTTCGCGAAGATCTCGACACTTTTGGCTTCACGTGTTTTTGCATCATGTATGGTTTGATAGGATGCCTGGACATGGCCTTTAGACATGGCTGTGGAGAATTCGCTGGCGATGCTGACGGTTCCTTTGTAATAGTCGCGCATGGCGTCTGTATAGCGGCTGATCTGCTGATCTTTCAGGAAGGAATAGCGGAGAGCGATATTCGCATTCTCCAAACCTTCGGTCAGATTTGAGCCGGGCTGGATGATCGTAAAACCGATCCGGTAGCGGATATAAACAGGCACCTGATTAACGGAGATCGTTACGTCATTCAGATTGCTCAGGGAAGCCAGAAGGCTTTCCAGGCTTCCTTCTTCCGACCGATGGACCACAGTGATCGCATAATTCAGATCGGTTCCCTTATAGAGCCGGGCGTTTGGATAAGAAGAAAGAAGATCCTGCAATTCGCCGGAGATCTTCAGAATGATCGACTGATAGAATTCATTTCCGAAAAGACCCTGCATATCGACAGAGTCAACAAAAGACAGCATCAAGATCGTCATCGTACTATCGCCGGAATTCTGGGAGCGGGTAAGAGCTGCAATATTGCCAAGCCCGGTCAGAGAGTCGATCGTTGCCATTTTTTCGAAATACTGCTCGCGTTGCTTCAAAATGCCGGATATCGTAGAAATAACGACGGCCAGAACAACGTAGACAGCCAGACGGATCAGCCAGGTGAAATTGCCCATGTCACCACCGGTGATCGCTGTGGTTACAGGTCCCATGGCAAGCCCACATAAGACGGCGAAGAAAACACTGTGCCAGACTGGAGTAAAGAGCGCCGTTACGACGATTGGAATGACGATCAGATTGGCATATATGTTCGGTACACCACCTGTTGCACATACAAGATAGGTGATTGCTATGCTGAAAATGTAATCCGCGACGATGCAAACGGATACAAGAGAATCATGATTCTTACCTACGCTTTTATCCATATGAAAACCCTCGCTTGCCATCCCGATACTAGTTTTATTGTATCGCAGGTGATACAAAACGGCTACACTCAATTGACTTAATTTCCAGAATGTTGATAATTAATAGAAGGAGTAAAGGAGGAAAAGATGCGCAAACAATGGTTCCAATCTTTGTTGATGAGACGGGCGATCATTATATTGATCCTGCTCGTGGAAATCGGCTCATTCTTTTTTCTCATTGCAGCAGGTACTCTTTACTCGGATATCGCTTCGATCCTGTTCCGTGTCATCAGTGTTATCGTGGCTCTCTATGTGATCAGTAAGAACGATAAAGGCGGTTACAGGCTGATCTGGGTATTCCTGATCCTTTTCATGCCTGTTTTCGGAGGCGTGCTCTATGTGTTCTTAAACTCCCAGATGGTGACGGATTATTATGCGAAGAATCTTCCCAATGTGATCGAACAGACGAAAGATAGTTTGAAACTGTCTGAAACAGTTCGGGAGAATATCGTGCAGGAACATCCGGAGTACGTTAAAAACGTGGATTATCTGCAGAATGCGTTGCATTTTCCGATATATACCAATACGGAGAGTACGTATCTTTCCCCGGGCGAAGCCTTCTGGCCCGTCTTTCTTGAACAGCTTAAAAAAGCAGAGAAATATATCTTCCTGGAATATTTTACTATCGGTCACGGAAAGTTCTGGGATTCTATCCTGGAGATCCTGAAAGAGAAAGCAGAGAATGGCATTGATGTGCGTATCATGTACGATGATATGGGCTGTTTCCTGAGCCTTCCTTCCGATTTCCCGGAACAGATGAAACAATACGGGATCAAGTGTACGAAGTTTAATCCTTTCCGCCCATTCTTTACGACGATCCAAAACAACAGAAACCATAGAAAGATCACGTCGATAGATGGAAAGATTGCTTTCTGCGGAGGATTAAATCTGGCAGATGAATATGTCAATGAAAAAGAGAGATTCGGATACTGGAAAGATGCTGCTGTGATGCTGGAAGGAGAAGGAGCCTGGAGCCTTACGGTGTTCTTCCTGCAGATGTGGATGACAGTCAATAAGACAAATGAAGAAATCGGCAGCTATTATCCATGGAAAACGGAGAAATGTCCCATTATCGGAGGAGGATACTACCAGCCTTACTGTGATTCCCCGATCGATAACGAATATGTGGGAGAAAACGTGTACATGAACATGATCACCTCTGCAACGAAGTCGATCTATATCAGTACTCCGTATCTTATCCTGGATGAGAATATGATCACGGCTTTGGGACTTGCTGCAAAGAGTGGAATCGACGTTCGGATCGTGACTCCGAGCAAATACGATAAATGGATGATCCATCAGGCAACACGCTCTTTCTATCGTGATCTTGTCAAATCCGGCGTCCGCGTTTATGAATATACTCCCGGATTCATGCATGCAAAAACTGTTGTCGTCGATGACAAGGAAGCTATCGTCGGTTCGGTAAACTGGGACTATAGAAGCCTGTATCTGCATTTTGAAAGTGCGGTATGGATGTGTAATACTGACACGGTCCATGATGTGCAGAAGGATATAATGAAGTCTTTTGAACTATCAGATGAGGTCCTTCCGGAAGAACTGAACTACCACCGTGCATGGAGTCTGTTCAGACTTGTATTGCGCCTTATTGCCCCGATCTTCTGAAAAAGCATCTTCGATTGATGTGCCCAACGTGATAAAATTATCTTATTAACATCTATTTGGGAGGGGTGGTATCTATGCTGAAGAATGCGTATCTGAATGAGAAACCCGAGAAAGAGATCCTGAAATCCCGGCTGAGGGAACAGGAAGATCTTCTCTTTGTGAATCAGAATAAGATCAAGGATAACAAACTCCCTGTTGTGGTTCTGGTCGAAGGGTGGGGCACGGCCGGGAAAGGTACTTTGATCGGCAATGTCATCAACAATATCGACCCGCGGTTTTATAAAGTTGCTACTTTCGATATGCCTACGGAGCTTGAGAAGAGAAAGCCTTTTCTCTGCCGCTATTTTGAAGCACTTCCGGAGGCCGGAAAATTCCGTTTCTATAACACCGGATGGATGAATGAGATCGTGATGAGCCGACTGGATAAATCCATGTCCGATTCATTGTACGAAAAAAGGATCGCCAGCATCCGGAGATTCGAAAGACAGCTTACCGATAACGGGTACCTTGTCCTGAAATTCTTCATGCATATTTCCGAAGAGGAACAGAAGAAGAGGATCGACTCCCTGAAGTCGGATATCGATACCAAGTGGCGGGTCGGAGAAGGAGATCTCTGGCAGAACAAGCACTATAAGGATTGCGAGAAGATATTTGAGAAATATCTGGAGGATACGGATACTTCGTCGGCTCCATGGTATATCGTAGATGCGAAGAGCGAAAAGTGGACAGAGCTCCAGGTCCTGGAACGCATGAATGAGGGGATCGACATCGCACTGCAGAATCATTCTCTCGCAGTGCCGCTTCTTCAGAATACATTTCCGCTTGTAAAGATGCCGAAGCTTGCCGATATTTCTCTCGAAGGAAAAGAACTCTCTGACGAAGAGTATAAGGAAAAGCTCGACAAACTTCAGGCACGTCTTTCCGATCTTCACAACCGGCTTTACAGAAAACGCGTGCCGCTTATCATAGCTTATGAAGGCTGGGATGCGGCTGGAAAAGGCGGTAATATCAAGCGCATCGCCGAAGCACTGGATCCTCGTGGATATGAAGTGCATCCGATCGCAAGTCCGGAGCCGCATGAGAAGGCGCGCCATTATCTGTGGCGCTTCTGGACACGGCTTCCGAAGGATGGTCACGTGGCCATCTTTGACCGCACGTGGTATGGCCGGGTCATGGTGGAACGGATCGAAGGATTCTGTTCCGAGAATGACTGGAAACGGGCCTATAACGAGATCAATGAATTCGAGAAGGAACTGGACGATTGGGGAGCAGTGATCATCAAGTTCTGGGTACAGATCGACAAGGATACCCAGCTGGCCCGGTTCACGGATCGTCAGAACACGCCGGAAAAACAGTGGAAGATCACGGAAGAAGACTGGCGCAACCGTGAGAAGTGGGATGTGTATGAAGATGCGATCAACGAGATGATCCAGAAGACCAGTACGAAATTTGCTCCGTGGCATATTCTCGAATCCGTGGACAAGAAATATGCCCGCATCAAAGCGTTGCAGATAGTAATCGAGGAATTGGAGAAGAAACTGAAATAAATGAGCTTTTTGCAGATCGGTAAGACAGAAACAGGAGCAATAGAAAAGGAGACGATCCGGGAAAAACTCGGAAAACAAAAGAGTGAAAGAGTATTCCTCTTTGCGTTTGCTGTTTTTTCTATCGTTGGAATACTCATCAATATTCCGTACTGTTTCGATAAGATGATTACCTATGACAGTTCATACCAGTATGGATTAACACGACATTCCTGGGCAGAAATATGGCGCTTGCTGCCTGAGGACTACAGCCCGCCGCTTTATACTGTTTTGTTGAAGCTGGTGTGCATGGTTTTCGGTTATTCTTTGAAAGTGATGCGCTTCTCGAACAGTGTTGTTATTGTAGGATTGATGTTCCTTTCCTTTTTTCCTGTGCGCAGAGCTTTTGGAGCAAAAACGGGGACAGTCACTGCTGTGTTTTTCCTTTGCTCTTCTGTGAATGCGTTTCTTTTTAGTGAGATCAGACCTACATATCTCGCATATTTCCTTGTGACCGGTGCGGCGGTATACGCCTATCTTTCTTTTTTCGATGGAAAGACTGTTTACTATATCTGCCATGCATTGTTTTCCGTGCTTGCCATGTACACTCACAATGTTGGCATGCTGGCTGCACTGGGCATATATATGACAGTCGTTCTTTTCTCTGTGATCAAAAAGAACAAAAAGAAGTTTTTGACATTCTTTCTCAGTGGGTGCATATGTGCGGTCCTATATTCTCCATGGCTGATCGTTGTGTTGAAACAGGTTGAAAATGTGAAACGGAATTTCTGGACAGGGCAGACTTCCACGCTGACCAGTCTGTATAATGACTGTGTCAAAAGCATCCTTTACATTGACTATCTGATCCGACCGACGACGATCCCCGTCCTGATCGAGCACATCATGGTATTACTCAGTGTGCTGGTAATTGCATATGGCCTGATAAGGAAGTTTTTCGGAGCGAAAAAAGAGACATTGCTCTCCGGGAAGGACAAGTCTACGTGCAAAAAGGGTGTATTCCTTGCACTTCTTGTGCTGATGCCGCTTCTGGTATTCGAAGTGTTATCGAGGACCGTATATCATTTCGCCACAAACAGATACTACTATCTGTTTACGGGGACGATCATTATTCTTTTTGCAGCTGTCATCAACAAGATCGGTCACCGTGTTTTCCTGTTGCTTTTCCCGGCATTAATAGTCATAAACTCGATTGCGATACATTATGACACATTCGAGTATTACAATTTGTCGGAAGCGCAGGCATTTATAGATACAGTTGAGAAGGAAACGATGGATGGCGACATCTGTTTTCTTCATTCGCATGAGTGGACGATAGGTGTTGCCTCCTATCATTTTCCGAACGGGAAACAGTTCCTTTTTAATGGTACATGGTCGGTCTTGAATGATTTCAGTGTATTTGACAGCAATATCATTTATCTTGACGATCCGGAAAGCATTGCCGGATATACTGATCACTTTTACGTTTTCCAACCATACTTTTCGAATGTGGAGGCAGATCTTCCGGCGTATTTTGAAGAAAACGACAGATTCGTCTGCCATGAAGTCCGTCAGTTTGTGTATAGCCGAACATATCCGCCTGCCCTGCGGCTTGTGAGAGTAGATGTTGTCAGAAACGGCTCGTCTGACGAAGCGGAAAACAGTTGAAATAAAGGAAAGACAGACGCAGAAGATCCGGGTGAGGTGACATAGTTTTGCTTCTGATATCCTGATTCTCCGGCTCGTGTGGGAATTTTAACGTCCTCCGGCTTTATGCTCTTTCTTTTCTTCGTACATGGCGGCATCAGCGATACGGAGATATTCTTCGGAAAAAGCACGCAGGAAGGACTCGTCCGTGGAACACTCTCTCGGGGGAACTTTAATGCATGTTCCAACACTGACGCTGAGATTGTAATCCTTCTTGTCACGAGTGATACATTCATCGATATGATCACGCAAGATCTTCACATATTCGTTTGCTTTCTCCTCGGAGTAATTCTTCGCGAGAACGACAAATTCATCGCCACCTGTACGCAGACAGACCTCTCCGTTTTTTGAGGCGAGACGCATGCCGTCTGCGATCGTGCAAAGGCTGTAGTCACCTTCGGCATGACCGTGGGTATCGTTGACATATTTGAGGTCATCCATATCGATCATCATGACGCCGATCGGGATCTGGTCGATCCGGCATTCTTTGAAGAACTGGAAGAAGAACATCTCATAACCATGACGGTTATAAAGATCGGTCAGCATATCGCGGTTATATATCTTCTCGAGACGTTGCACAGCCAGATTCAGCTTATGACGGATCCTCCAGTTTTCCAGCATGGAACCGAGATTAACGATCCAGGACTTCATAAACATGGATTCATATGCCAGATTCTTCGGCGAAACAACGAGATAGCCCATGTAGTATTGCAGATGATGGATGGCGAAGATATAGTAGGGGTTCGGATCAGAAAGCAGATCCGGAGGAAGAAGATCCTTCTTGCGGAACGTCTCTTTTTCGACCGGTGTGTCACCGATAAATCCGGCAACGACCGTCATCTCTTCGTCCTCCTTGGAGAAATCCGGTCCGACGACGCGCTGGTCTTCCCAGTTGGGAGCCAGACATAGAAGCATATCGGTAAATCCGGAATCGATGGAGGAGTTCTTGGTGATCTCATTAAAACACTCTTCCATCGTTTTTGCACTGGAAATGCTCAGGATCAGGTTGGTCGTGGACTGGGCCAGATCAGCAACACGGTCCAGACGGCGTGTATAGATACTTCGGATATCTTCGATATTGTATGAGTTCATGGGTTTACAGCCACAGGACTGATTGCACAAGAGCTCACCAAGAATGAGACGGTCTTTCAAAGGCTCATTCTTCGTCCAGTAATCGTGAAGTGCATACACACCCTCATATCCGGATTTGGAGAATGGCTGGGCACCTGTTGAAATGGAAGGATAACCTTGAATCGCCTCTTCCAGACCATCGTATCCTGTGACCAGAATATCTCCGGGGACCTCGATACCGCGCTGATGGCATGCGTCGATCAGACCGACTGCCGAATAGTCATTGGCACACACTATGGCATCCGGATACTTCTTGCCGTGCTTGGCGCAATCGGCCAGGATATAATCAAGTGCCGGATCACCGCAATCGTGCCAGAGAGTGCCGTAGTAGACCTTGTTCTCATCATAAGGAATGCCATGCTTCTCCAGCGCGTCGCGGTACGCGTTGATTCGCGGCTGGGTAAAGTGACGCTCACGAAGGCCTGCGATGTGATAGATATCTTTGCATCCATGTTTAGTGATCAGGTGATCAACGATGTTCGCGAAGGTGGACTCCTCGTCATTAACTACGTTGGCATAACGTTCATCATAGCCACCGACATTTACGATAGGGATCTTCACTTTGGAAAGACGTGCATCAAGATGCTCGAGAGAATAAGGACCGTAAGTCAGGTCGATGCGGATGATTCCGTCAAAATCGTCCAGGTCGGGAAGTTCGAAAGAGACGGTGTCGCCCTCGTCGTAATGCTGGTAATGCTCATAGATCTTGTTGCTGAAGGAGTCACTGAAACTGGCGAAGTAAATGATCTTAATGCCAAGTTCGAGCGCAGCTTTGCTAATGCCCTCTTGAATGGCATGAGTCATCGGCTCGTATATGTTTGCAGAGAAAACTGCAACTTTCCTTCTCTTCTTCATTGTGTCACTCCTAAAATGCAGGGCATTACATACCAACCATATAATACTACAAAGAGTAACAAAAATTGTTGCGAAGTTATGAACACTTTATTCTGTTTGCTTTGCCAGCCGTAATTTATGCTTCCGGAGCACCCGCCGCCTTGCATCTTTGCCTGATTTCCTTATAATATATGTGACTATTTAAGAATACGATCCAAGAAACAGAAACAGACTGCAGGAGGAAGACCATGATTTCATTACTGAATTCCGGCGCGTATCTGGTGCGCGGCACAGAGATCATCCCGGACGATCACGAAGCGGTGAAGGCGATCGAAGCCAAGACCGGTAAATCCATCACCAAGGAAGAGGCAAAGAAAGAGACCATCGCTTATGGTATTTTGAGAGATCATAATACTTCCGGCAATATGGAAAAACTGAAGATCAAGTTTGATAAACTGACTTCTCACGATATTACATTCGTAGGTATCATTCAGACCGCAAGAGCTTCCGGACTTACGAAGTTCCCGGTTCCTTATGTTCTGACAAACTGCCATAACTCGCTTTGTGCAGTTGGCGGTACCATCAACGAAGATGACCACATGTTCGGTCTGACTTGCGCCAAGAAATACGGCGGTGTTTATGTTCCGCCGCATCAGGCTGTTATCCATCAGTTCGCACGTGAGATGCTCGCCGGCGGCGGCAGAATGATCCTGGGTTCTGACTCCCATACCCGTTATGGTGCACTGGGTACCATGGCTATGGGTGAAGGCGGACCGGAGCTGGTTAAGCAGCTCCTCAACCAGACTTATGACATCAATATGCCGGGTGTCGTGGCAATCTATCTGAAGGGCGCACCGGTCAAGGGCGTCGGCCCGCAGGACGTGGCGCTGGCCATCATTGGTGCCGTTTTTGCAAATGGCTATGTCAAGAACAAGGTCATGGAATTTGTCGGACCCGGTGTGAAATCCCTGAGTACTGACTTCCGTATCGGTGTGGATGTCATGACAACAGAGACCACTTGCCTGTCTTCCATCTGGCAGACAGATGACGAAGTGAAGAGCTTCTACGATATCCACGGCCGCTCGGCAGATTATAAAGAACTCAATCCGGGTGAAGTGGCTTATTACGATGGCGTTGTAGAGATCGATCTTTCGGAGATCAGACCGATGATCGCCATGCCGTTCCACCCGAGCAATACTTATACCATTGAAGAACTCAAAGCTAACCTTGACGATATCCTTGACGATGTGGAGAAGCGCGCGAAGATCTCTCTGGGTGATAAGGTGGATTTCTCGCTGAGAAGCAAGATAAGAAACGGAAAATTCATGGTCGATCAGGGAATCATTGCCGGATGTGCCGGCGGTGGTTTTGAAAACATCTGCGCGGCTGCGGATATCCTCCGTGGCAAGTATATCGGCAGCGACGGATTCACACTGAGTGTATATCCTGCTTCTATGCCGGTCTACATGGAACTGGTGAGAAACGGATGTGCGGCAACGATCATGGAGACCGGTGCGATCATGAAAACGGCATTCTGCGGTCCTTGCTTCGGTGCAGGTGATACGCCGGCGAATAATGCTTTCAGTATCCGTCATTCCACAAGAAACTTCCCGAACCGTGAAGGCAGTAAGCTGCAGAACGGCCAGATCTCTTCCGTGGCACTTATGGATGCCCGTTCCATCGCGGCAACTGCGGCAAACAAGGGTGAGCTGACAGCGGCTACCGAGTTTGACGGAGAGATCGGGAAGTACAAGTATTTCTTTGATTCCAAGATCTACGCCAACCGTGTATTTGATTCTAACGGTGTGGCTGATCCTTCCCAGGAGATCCATTTCGGTCCGAACATCAAGGACTGGCCGGCAATGGTCGCTCTTACGGATAATCTCGTTCTCCGTTGCGTTTCCGAGATCCATGATCCGGTAACCACCACAGATGAACTGATCCCTTCCGGTGAAACATCATCCTATCGTTCCAACCCGCTGGGTCTTGCCGAGTTTACACTGAGCCGTAAGGATCCGGAGTATGTCGGACGTGCCAAGGAGATCCAGAAGGTGGAGAAGGCAAGAGAAGAAGATAAGAAACTCTGTGATCTTTTCCCGGAGATCCACACCGTGATGCAGACCATCAAGAAGGATTTCCCGGATGTACACCGCACCAATACCGGATTCGGATCCACGATCTTTGCCGTGAAGCCGGGTGACGGTTCCGCCCGTGAGCAGGCGGCATCCTGCCAGAAGGTACTTGGCGGATGGGCGAATATCGCGAATGAGTATGCGACAAAGCGTTATAGAAGCAACCTCATCAACTGGGGTATGCTCCCGTTCCTGATCGAAGAGGGTGACCTGCCGTTTAAGAACCTCGATTATATCTTTATCCCGGGCATCCGTGCAGCGGTGGAGAATAAGACCGAAGTCATTAAGGCATACACTGTCGGTGAAAACGGACTGAAGGAATTTGACCTGCGTCTTGGCGATCTGACAGACGAAGAACGTCAGATCATCCTGAAGGGATGCCTCATCAACTATAACAGAGTGTAAGATCCGGGCAGTTTTCCGGGAATATTCTTCCCGGAAAAGAGAAGGAGCCGCATATGTACGAATATGACAAAGAAGCGCTTTTTCAGTGGCATTACGGCGAGACAAAAGAGGAGGCAGACAGGATCGCATCCGAGATACTGGATGGAAAGCGTAAAGCGATCATCCGGTATTTTGAGGTGAATTTTGTTGAAGGACCGACTCAGGAGGAGTGCTACTATTACAGTAATGACCGTCTGCAAGAATTGCTCTCGGATAATCGTGACATGTATCCGAAAGCGGGAGACATCAACATACTGACGGACTGGGACGGACAGGAACAGTGTGTCATCCGTACCAAGGGCTTCGGACTGATGCACTTCGGAGATATTCCCATGGAAGTGGCGGAACTGGAGTGCGGCGACACGGATCTGGAGGTCTGGCAGAAGAGAAAATCCGAGGAACTGCTGGAAATACTGCCGACATCAGCAGTACATGCCAAGACGATCCTGTCTATCGAGATCGTGGAAGTGTTGGAGAAACTCTTCCATCATTAAAAGAAAAAAGAACCGGCCGGGATCAATTTGATTCCGAGCCGGTTTTTCTTACGAAATTATCGAAAAGATAGGCAACATAACGCTGGAATATGGCCTCATTCCCAATCTCGTTGTGCGGCTCGTGCCGCATCCCGTGACGGATATCGAGCGTGACTTTCTGCTGGCCGGTCGCGATCATCTTATTGTAGATCTTCTGAGGGGCCTGCCCGTAATCCCCGACGGGGTCCTCATCTCCGGAAAGGATCAGGATCGGTTTGTCCTTCGGGATCTGTTCATACCATTCGTTCGTATTGCAGCGTTCCAGAAGATCGAAAAGGTCGATATAGCCCGCGTGGGTAAACGTGAAGGTGCAGAACGGATCTCCGACATAGCGTTTCACTACCTCCTGGTCATAGGAGATCCAGTCACAGGGAGTCACAGGATCAGAGATCTTCTTCATATAGGTCTTGTTGATGAGACCGGCGATCATATTCGCAGGTGTTTTGCTTCCTGTAAAGAGGCGCTGGAGCTTGGCTAATCCGCGCAGCGGTTTCAGAAGGGGATTGGATGTGGCCGTTCCGGACAGGATTAGTCCGTCACAATCGTTCCCGTATTTGGCAAACCAGTTTCTTGCGATAAAAGAGCCCATGGAATGACCCAGCATGATATACGGTTTTCCGGGATAGCTTTCCTTCATGATCTGGTGTAGTTTTTCCACATCTTCGATTAGATAATCTGCGCCGCCCCGCTTGCCGAAAAAACCAAACGTGTCATTCGCGCCGACACTCTGGCCGTGCCCGAGATGGTCTTCGCCGCAGACTACATATCCTTTTTCCGCAAGGAAAAGCGCCAGGACGGTGTACCGTCCCATATATTCGCACATGCCATGGACGATCTGTACCACGCCCCTGGCCGGAACGGATGGCGACCATATGAAATAGGAGATGGCAGTCTTGCCATCGGAACTTGTAAATTCTTTCTTCTGATAAGACATCAGGAACACCCCCTCACGATGTAGATGCCATACCTATATTATATACGATTTGTTCTTTGTCAAGAATGAAATCGTATAGTGCTTTGTGTGCGAAAAGTTCTTAAGAACATACTTGACGGTCACGTGACCGTGTGATATTATGTCATAAACAATGGAGAAAGGGGGAGCGCTATATGGAGTATTTACTGCCGGGTACGGTGGTCATGGTCTCGAAGGCGCATCTGGAAGATATCAGCCAGGTTTTTTGTCCGATGTTTCTTTCGGGCGGTATGCAGCTCCGACAGGTAGTCGGCCTTCTGGGAACAGAAGCGCACACAGTGCAGAATTGGGTGAAGCGGGGATTTGTGGAATCGCCGGTCAAGAAACTCTACGATCAAGAGAGATTTGTCAGATTGGCGCTCCTGAATTACTACAAGGATGTATTCTCTCTGGAAGAGATCATCTCCCTTCTGGCTATGGCAAATCAGGACAGCATGGTTTACACCGCATTCTGTTCGCTTCTTGCCAGGTCACCGGTGGATCCGATCCGCGCAGAGACGAAGTTCAATGAGATCATTGACAACGCCATAGAGAGTCATGATTTTGATTACAAAAAGACAAGCCGGGAACAGGTACGACGGTTACTGACGATCCTGTACACGGCCCACCTCTCGATCATCCTGAAGAAAGAGGCGGAAAGAATGGTTCAGGAAATCTGATCTGAAAGAGAAGAAAGGGGAATAATTATGACATTTCTGATCAATTGGTTTGAAGCGCTGAATCTGCCTGAGCAGATCTTCGCCTGCATTGCGATCGTGTTTACTGTCCTGCTGATCTTTCAGTTTATCCTTCTTCTGATCGGCGCCGCATCCCATGCAGGTGACATGAACGGTCATGATATGGGTGGTGACGGTCACGACTTCGGACACGGACATGATCTGGATGGCGGACATGATTTCGACGGTCACGATTTCGGCCACGGACATAGTGATTTCGGACACGATGTCGGACATGACTTTGGAAGTGCCCACGCAGATATCGGACACGATTTCGGGCATGGTGATTTTGGCGGAACACACGCTGATGTAGGTGATACGGACTTTGACGCGCATGGTGACTTGACCCATGACGGATCCTACGACTACAATCACGATATGGATGCAGGGCAAGGTCATGTCGGTCAGGTGGCGCACGATTTTGCAGAAGTACAGGATGGCGTGGTCGTCGATGTACACAGCGGAGATATCTATCTGGCTGACGCTGCACCGCACGTTACGATGTATAACGGACCGGATGCAGGTATTCCGGATCAGGATCTTCCGGATGGACGTTCCACGATAGACCGTGGTGATCGGATCCACGGTTCGGGATTCCGGCTTTTCACCATGCAGGGGATCATCGCATTCTTCTGCCTGTTCGGATGGACAGGGCTTCTGTTCCTGAAAGGCGGCCTTCCGATCTGGGCGGCAAGTTTACTGGCTTTCCTCTGCGGTTTTGTAGGCATGTTCCTTATGGGACTGGCACTCTGGGGAATGCAGAGGGTACAGTCGGACGGTACATTGAATATCCGTTTTGCACTCGGACAGTCCGGCGAAGTATATATTCCGATTCCGGGTAAACGTGAACAGCCCGGTAAAGTTTTGGTAGAAGTCCAGGATCAGCTACGTGAATTCGAAGCTGTAACGGACGAAGAAGAGAAGATCCCCACCGGTACACAGGTGACGGTGATCGGTATTACAAAGGGTACAACACTGATTGTGACCAAACATAATTAATTTAGGAGGAAATGAAAATGCCATTTGAAGTAATCTGCTTATTAGTTGTTATTGCTCTGTTGGTTTTCACGCTGTTCTTGATTTTCCTTTCAAGATACAGAAAGTGCCCGTCAGACCGTATCATGGTCATCTATGGTAAGGTCGGCAAGAATGCGGATGGATCCGCACGTTCATCAAAGTGTATCCACGGTGGTGCAGCGTTTGTTTGGCCGATCATCCAGTCTTACCAGTATCTCGACCTGACACCGCTCTCGATCTCGGTTGACCTCAAGAGTGCACTGTCCCGTCAGAACATCCGTATCGACGTACCGTCCATTTTTACGGTCGGTATCTCCACGGAGCCCGGTATCATGCAGAACGCTGCAGAACGTCTGCTGGGCCTGAAGCTTAATGAGATCCAGGAACTTGCGAAAGACATCATCTTCGGTCAGCTCCGTCTGGTTATCGCCACGATGGACATCGAGGAGATCAACACCGACCGTGATAAGTTCCTGGAGGCTGTATCCAGAAACGTGGAAACAGAGTTGAAGAAGATCGGTCTGCGTCTGATCAACGTAAACGTAACGGATATCAGCGATGAGTCCGGCTACATCAGCGCTCTTGGTAAAGAAGCAGCGGCAAAGGCCATCAACGACGCGAAGAAGAATGTTGCCGAGAAGGAAAGAGACGGTTCTATCGGTGAGGCTCTTGCCCAGAAGGATCAGCGTATCCAGGTTGCATCCGCGAACTCTATGGCTATCCGTGGTGAGAACGATGCGAAGATCGAAGTAGCCAATTCCGAGGCGGTACGTCGTGAGAAAGCTGCTGAGGCGATGAGAGTCGCAATCGCGGCAGAAAAAGTTCAGGCAGCGAAAGCTCTTGAAGAAGCGTATGCAGCTGAAAAAGAAGCAGAGCTTTCCCGTTCGGCCCGTGAGAAAGCTACCCTCGAGGCAGACGTAATCGTTAAGGCGGAGATCAATAAAAGAGAGATCGAGCTGGCTGCAGAAGCAGAAGCAGAGAAGATCAGAAGACAGGCTTCCGGTGAAGCGGACGCGATCTATGCCAAGATGGAAGCGCAGGCTCGTGGTATGCAGGAGATCCTGACCAAGCAGGCTGCAGGTTTCGAGAAGATCGTGGCAGCTGCCGGCGGCGATGCCAAGAACGCAATGATGCTCATGCTCGCAGACAAGATGGAAGACCTCATGAAGATCCAGGTAGAAGCGATCCGCGACCTGAAGATCGACAAGGTAACCGTTTGGGATTCCGGCGCAGGTGCCGGCACAGACGGCAAGAGCTCGACAGCAAACTTCATCTCCGGACTTATGAAGAGCGTTCCTCCGATGAACGAGATCTTCGAGATGGCAGGAATGTCCTTGCCGGAGTTCCTGGGTAAGAAGATGAACAAAGAGGGAGAAGACGGAAAAGTGATCTCTTCTGATGAAGCTTCCTCTGTAGATGCAAAAGAGGTTTCCGGTGAGAATGAGGAGAAGAAGATCTCCGAAGCTCGTCAGGAAGTAATCGCACAGGCCGCTGCCGAGGCGGAAGTTCCGGCAGCACCGGAAGTTCCGGTAGCACCGGTTGCGCCTGCGGCTCCTTCCGCTCCGGTAAAAGAAGTACCGAAGGAAGATGGCCCGATCTGGACCAAGAAGCTCCCGGATGATTCGGAAGACTGATTGCTGACCTAAGGATTAGTAAAACGAAGGCTCTGTCTCATCATGAGACAGAGCCTTTTATCTTTTCAAAAATTGATCGATCAGATCGTGCCGCGCTCGATACCATAGCGTTTACAGATCTTCGTGAATTCTTCACTCTGTCCGAAGAAGGCGAGCACAGAGTCGCGGGTCTGGGCACCCTTGGTGATCTCGCCGGCCCAGTAGGCGACTTCGCTTGCTTCCGGTTCACGATCCATAAAGGTCGTGTACAGGCGCTTCAAGTATTCTTCATCGGACGTCTTTAATCCTTTAAACTCGGAGGAAGTGAAGAATTCGCGGGCGGCACTGCATCCGGTCTGCTCGATGTTGGTGAGCGCGAGTGCCCAGTACTGAAGGCCCTTCTCTTCCGGATCTCTTCCGAGACAGCAGGTGTAAAGACGTGTCGCGAAGCTGATGGCGTTCTTGCTCGCGAATTCGGCCTTGTGCCATTTCGCACCGGAACGTACGCCATAGGTCGCACAGACGTTACACCACTCGGTGGACTCAATGAAGTTTTCAACAACGATGGCGCGTGTCATCTTTCCGGTCTTGATCGCATCGACCCAGCCTGCCTTTCCGGTGGCATCGGATTCACGGTCGAAGAATGTCTTGTACAATGTCTCAACGAAATCATCGACTGAGAGGCCGCGGTTCATGAATTCCGGTGCTTCGAGAAGGAAGAAGCGTGCACAATCCGCACCATTGTATTCTCCGTTTTCGACTTTTTCTACCCAGAATTTCTTGCCTGCCGGCTCGGAAGCACGGTTCAAAGCGACAACATAGAGACGCTCAACGAAATCCTCGAAAGTCGGATCTTTGACCGGCACTTCGGTCGGAGCAGGAGCATTTGTGGGCGACTTAGTAGGAACCTTAGTCGGTGCCTTGGTTGCTGACTTAGTAGGAGCTTTCGTAGGAGCCTTGGTGGGTGCCTTTGTAGGCGCTTTTGTAGGAGCCTTCGTTGGAACCTTGGTCGGTGCCTTCGTAGGGACCTTGGTTGGTGCTTTTGTCGGAGCCTTCGTGGGCGCTTTTGTAGGTGCCTTGGTTGGCAACTTGGTAGGAGCCTTCGTAGGCACTTTCGTCGGCGCCTTGGTCGGTGTTTTTGTCGGAGCCTTCGTGGGAGCCTTCGTGGGTGCCTTCGTCGGCGATTTTGTCGGCGCCTTGGTGGGATTCTTGGTTGGCGCTTTCGTGGGGGCCTTTGTCGGCGACTTGGTAGGTCCTTTTGTAGGCTCTTTGGTAGGTGTCGGAGTAGGTGACAGCTTAACCAGTTTGACATGGGATGCCGGAGTCTGTCCGTCGCTCTCGTAAATGGTCCTGGCGTCCTCGCCAAGCGTTCCGTTCTCCGGCTCGACGATGCTCGTCCGCTCCAGTGTGATTTTGCCACCTGTGGTACGCATGGCCGCGGTGTCTTCGGCGGTGGTTATCTCAACAGAATCCTTCGGATTGGCAGGGTCAACAACGATGCCTGATGTGGCAGCCAAAGGAACATCACTGGTCGAAGTGAGATTGAAATTTGTACCAAGAAGGCTGATCGTTTTTGCCATGGCGAAAGTTTTGGTGGTCGTGGCTTTCAGATTACAGTCTTTGTCGAATATGATCGCGCCGTCGGACTGGAACATGGGAAACTTGACTTCTATATCGAAATCTCCGGAAATATACAGATCTTCATCCGATTCAAAGTGGGCTACAAAGCTGTTCTCGAAACCGTCCGAACTACCCAACCAATTATGGAAACGGTCTTTTGCGATGATTCGGTTTTGCGAAGGAATGTACGCCAATTCTTCTCCGGAGCCACCATTGTAGGTCCTTGCAAAAGTGCAGTCCTTGCTGGTCTGGCGCACACCATGGTATTTTATGGGATATTCAATTACGCTGAAGACCCATTTGTCTTCATATGTTTTTGATAGTATTTGCTTTTTGTTGCTGTCTCCGATTTTTGCTTCTTTATATGCTGTGATCTTATAGGTGATCTCTTCTCCGTCTTGATAATTTATCTTATCAGTGGAGAGCACGCATGCTATATTCCAGTACACTCTGTTGTTGTAAATGACGCGTGTTAGGTGTTCGTTTGTAGTGAAATATCCATGCTGCGGGTTGTAAGCTTCAAGCTCATAATAAGCGATGTTCTCTTCATCGTCAAAAACATCCCAGGAAATGACGCCATCCTCAAACTTTACATTCTTAAAAGCGGGAAGATCAAATGTATATTCCAACTCAAGGGTTGCGGGAAGAGAAGAGATGCAATCCTCAGCCACCGCTGTTATTTCGAACTTGTAAGTATAGGTTCCGTCCTTTTGGAAAAAGGCCATATCAACATGGTTGTCGTATGATTTAAGATAACTGGAGTTGGCGGGTGTACTGGTTGTCCAGGTTACCCAATAGGAGACCTTGGAGCCGCTTGAGGATACGCAAGGATCCCAGACAAGTTCCCCGCTCTCAATCCGTACATTCTTTGGAGTAGTAAGCCTCTCGTATGGGGATACATAATCCAGTTCGACACTGTTGTAAATGGAAGTCGAGCCGTTCCTGTTCGCTATCACACGCACGGTATAACTGCCGGAAGGCTTCTTCTCTGATGCCATATATTCGCCGAGATTATACGGTTTCTCTATTTCCTCGATGGTTTTGATCTTAAAATCCGGATTCCTTGAACCATCCGGACCAAAAAGCACCAGGTCGTAACTCGTTGCATCGGCCACGTCTGTCCATGTAAGGTAAAGATCCTCGGAAATCGATACTTCTATTGTCGGAAGAGCCAGCACAGTCTGGTTTCCGCAAAAAAGACCTGACATAAAAGTCAGTATAAGAACGAAGCTAAGCCAGCGTGTTTTCCTACCCATTTTCCCACCTGCTTTCAGTGACACAGCTTAAGTGTCCTTTTTTTCAACCCATACTGCCACTAGCATATCATAGAAGAAGCGCGGAAAAAATAAGTTGACGGAAGAAAAGGAGTCTGGTATTGTATCAGAAATCAAAATGAAGAAAGAAATGAAACACATGAAGAAACTGGTTATATTTGACCTGGACGGTACACTGATGAATACCAAGCCGGGTATCGTGGCAGGACTCGGTTATGCGATTGAGAAAGCAGGACTGCCGCTTCCGGATGATGCGACCTTCGATACATTTATCGGTCCCCCGCTGGAAAGTTCTTTTGAAAGAGTATACGGGATCCCGAATGAACAGATGCAGGAGATCATCCGCACATACCGGAAGAGATATCTGGAGGGCGACATTTATAATTCCATTCCGTATGATGGGATATTTGACCTGATGGCGGAACTGAAAAAACGGGGCATCGACATGGCGGTAGCTACGTACAAGCTTGAATCGATGGCCAGAGATCTTCTTTCAAGGTTTCATTTTACTGACTACATTTCCTGTATTTTCGGAAAAGACAAAAACAACACGCTGACCAAGAGTGACATCATCCGGAAAGGCATCGCGGAAAGCGGACATACGCCAGAGGAGACGGTCATGATCGGTGACAGTCACTACGATGCCGTAGGCGCGGAAGAGGCCGGGGTGGACTTTATCGGCGTGCTCTATGGTTTCGGCTTTAAAACGGCAGAAGACGTAAACGAATATAAGAACATCGGCGTATCGGAAACGGCGATGGGTGTCCTTCCATATCTGACATAAATCCGGAAAACGGCGTAGACAGGCTTACAGTTTTCTTTGCTGGAAGGACATTAATATGAGAAGACGAAGCGTCTCAATGATGCGTG
>Ga0265301_10001670_pt1 | contig 28234 bp, 21 predicted proteins | sample AusTroGonzalo_MG_2_FD_193488 | JGI IMG/M metagenome (GOLD analysis project Ga0265301, IMG submission 193488) | Bovine rumen microbial communities from tropical cattle in Woodstock, Queensland, Australia - Gonzalo_04 | ecosystem: Host-associated > Mammals > Digestive system > Stomach > Rumen ... | reverse complement strand
TGTCGTTAAACTCCTTAATGGAGTCCATGTCGTGCAGGATCTTGCCCAGACTCTTGGCACGGGCATCGCCCGCGATGTCGGCCAGATCGGCCATGCTGAAGTCGCCGTCGAAGTCGAGCACGATACGCTTCGTCGAGAAGGTCTCACGACGGTAGGGGATGGAGGCGCTGTTGGCCAGATCCTGGGAACGCATGTTCTCAAACCACTCACCGCTATACAGAGTCAGCAACAGGTGCTTCTTCTCAGCCGTCGACTGCATCATGCCCGAGTCGGCTAGGATAATCGCCTGGTCCTCGTAACTGCCCGACTGACGGTAGATCATCACACCGTAGAGCATACCCGTCTTCAGGTCCTTCTTCTGCACATAGATGTTACTGCCTTGGATGCCGTCGTAGAAGATACCCTCTGGGATTTCCACCTCAGGACTCTTCTGCTTCACACCCAACAGCAAGCGGTAGAAACTCTGGTTGGCCATCGGAGCCACGACGTTCTGGAAGTAGAACGAGATGCCCGCTATCAGGATGACGATGACGATCAATGGACGGAAGGCCTGCAACAGCGATACACCCGCAGCCTTGATGGCTGTCAACTCAGAACTCTCGCCCAGGTTTCCGAACGAGATGAGCGATGAGAGCAGGATGGCCAGGGGCAGAGCCTGTGGTATCAGCATCAGTCCCATGTACCAGAAGAACTGTGCCATGATCTCCAGCGACAGACCCTTTCCGATGAGTTCGTCGACATATCGCCATAGGAACTGCATCATCAGCACAAACTGGCAGATGAAAAAGGTGCCTATGAACAGCAGTCCGAACTGCTTGACGATGAATATGTCTAATTTCTTGATTCGGAACATAATCAGCGTGCAAAGGTACAAAAAAGAGTTGAAGAATTGTAGAATTGAAGAATTGAAGTTTACTTCCTTGTTTTTTTTTAACGATTCTTCAGTTTTTCAAGACTTCAATTCTTCAATTTTTCAATTCTTCACAGTCCGCTGGCGCGGTGGAGACGTTCGAGGTTGCTCTCCCAGAGAATGCGCAGCCCATCGGCATCGTCGTCTTCCGCAAAGTCCGTAATGAGCAGGTTCAGGTGGTTCGTCAGCGGACTCTTCTCGATGCGCATCTCCCAGTAGGAGTCATCCTCCTCTTCTTCCCAATGGAACCGGATATGGTCGTATTTCACATATTCTATTAATTGCGCCTTGCGCACATCCTGTTCCGTCCAGGGTTCTCCCCAGGTGAAGGTGAACACGCCATCTTCTTCTGTCACATGATCTGCCAGCCAGCGTTCCAGACCGTGCGCACTACTGATTTGTTCCCAGATGATGTTGGGCGACGCTGTCGTCAGAGGGTATTCGATGTTTATTATTTGCTTTCCCATACGCTTTTGGGGTTGGTTATTGTTAATCGTCGGTACAAAATTACGAAAAATTTATGGAAACACAAAATATTTTCCGGAAAAATTTTGGTAGTTCCCAAAAAAGTAGTACCTTTGCACCCGCTTAACAAAAAATGATGGCGGGATAGCTCAGCTGGTTAGAGCGCATGATTCATAATCATGAGGTCGCCGGTTCAATCCCGGCTCCCGCTACCAAAGCAATCAGCAGACTACGTTTTTGTGGTCTGCTGATTTTCTTTTTAGGGAACATATTGGGAACATTCACCTTTTCATTCACCTTTTTATTTGGGCTGCAGGTCTGCATATTTATGGGCGACATCGGGGATAATACAAACAAATTTAGTACGTTAATAATAATTTTTTCTTTCGGAGTAATCAGAATTACTTTCGGAGTATCCGGATTTAATCCCGGAGTAACTGATCAGATAAAACAGATAAACAGATAAAAACTATAGTGTTCTCGCGTACCGCGCACGCCCGCGCGGTACGCGAGAACTGTTAGAAAACATCTGTGAGCCGCTATCTTGCGGATTTCGGGATTATTTTGTTTCGAGTTTTGTGGCGATGGTCTTAAAACCGTCGGATGAGGTCTTCAGCACAATCTTCGAAGCGTTCCTGCCTGCACGGAGGATGACCATGGCGGAGCCGTTCCAGAGATGGCGATGGTCGACGGTGTTGAGTTCGTCGCTGTTGATGTCGCCATTGGTGACGGCTACGATCGTGGCATCGCCCTCGACGGCGAAATGAAGTTCATCCTGTGCCATCGGCACACGACGGCCCTTGCTGTCAATAGCCTTGATACGGACGTGCATCAGATCGATGCCGTCGGCCTGCCAACAGCAATCCTCGGGGGTGGCAATCAGGCGAACGGCCTTGCCTGTGGTCTCTATTTTGTGGCGTGCCACGACGCGATCCTTGATATATGCGATAGCCTCCAATTTGCCATCGGCATAGGTGATGTCGTTCCAACGGATCTGATTGCGCAGTTTGGGGTCGTTAGTGGGATTGGCCTTGCGACCGAGACTTTTGCCGTTGAGCAGCAACTCCACCTCGTCGGCATTGGTATAGGTGATGAGGTTGAGTTTCGAGCCTGGCTTCCTGTTCCAGTGGTCGCTCATACCGTCGTTGCCGGTCTGGATGCCGTTCCACATGATGTCGTTCTTGGAGTCGATCACGGCGATATGCACCAGGGGTTCGTCGGGTTTGAAGAACGAGCGCATATAGTAGGCCTTGGGCTTGGGTTCGAGCGAGATATCAAACACACCCTGTGCCCATCCCTTTGCGGGCCAGCCCTGACTCTCGCCGAGATAGTCGATGGCACCCCAGTAGGCAAGACCGATCACGCGGTCGAGGTTCATCTCGAAGTAATTCTGTCCCATGGCGGAGATGGAGGCTTCACTCTGGTAGAAGGTCATCCAGGGGAATCGGCGACCGTCGCCAGGGAAGTACATATATCTGTAGTTGTAGGCCTGTATGTCGGTCTGGATGGCCAGGTCGTGGGGTAGGGAGTCGGTCTCCCAGTTGCGGTAACGGGGGTGCATGGCTACGGTGACGAGTCGGGTGGAGTCGTAACGCTGGAGCAGGGTCTTCTGCAGTTTATACATCGTCACGCCGAAATCGTTGAACGGCTGGTTGGGGTCTTGTTGCAACTCGTTGCCGAGACTCCAGAGAATGACGGAGGGTGAATTACGGTCGCGCTTGATCCACTCGGGCACATCATACTGCCAGAGTTGTTCGAAGGGCACCTTGCCACCCGTGTGCTGACGGGTCCATTTGTCGTAGAGTTCGTCGACCACGAGGATGCCGTGCTTGTCGCAGAGACGGATGAAGTCGCGGCTATAGGGGTTGTGCGAGGTGCGGATATGGTTCATGCCAAACTGCTTCATGAGCAGGATGCGCTTCTCGATGGCCTTGGGATAGGCGGCAGCACCGAGGGCGCCGAGGGTGTGGTGGTTGGCATAGCCTTTGAGCAGCACCTTACGGCCGTTGAGTTTCAAGCCGAACTCAGGACCGAACTCGATGGTACGGATGCCGAACGCATCGCTGGTCTCGTCGGCCACCGAACCATCGTCGCGTAGCAGTCGGGCCTTTGCCAAATATAAATAAGGTGTATCGAGATCCCAGACCTTGGGGTTGCTGATGGCGATATCGGTGGCAACGCGCTCCTCCTGATGACGGGTGCCGCGATGGCGCTTCAGGGCAACAGTGTCGGTGTAGACAGCCTGTCCGTCGGGATCGACAATCTGCAGGGCGATATGGGTGGCCTTGTCCTTGGTGCGGTTGGTAAATTCGGCGGAGATGCTCACATATCTGTTATCACATGTGGTGATATAGAGGGGATGCCGCTCGAAATAGAGGTCTTTGGGGGTTGTGATGAGGCTGACGTTACGGAAGAGTCCGCCACCAGTGTACCAACGGGAGTTGTTGGGCTCGCGGGTATCGGCAACAACCTCAATGAGATTCTCCTGACCGTATCTCAGTTGGTCGGAGAGGTCGATGTCGAAGCCCACATAGCCGTAGTCGGTGCCGCCTATGGGCTGACCATTGAGCAGTACGTCGGCAGTATACATGATGCCTTCGAAGTCGAGCAGGGTACGACGGTCTTTCAGCGATGCATCGGGGGTAAAGCGATAACGGTAGTACCCCTTGCCCATCTCCTTGAAACCACGACTGGAGAGACGGCTCTTGATATTCGCCGCCACATCGGTGTTGTCGGCTTTCTCGTCAGCGGCAGGTGCCACCCAGGGTTGCTCGATCTGGAAGTCGTGTGGCACGTTGACCTGTCGCCACTCACCTTGATTGTTGAGTCTAAACTCCCAGCCCAAATTGAGACTTTGGATAGTCCGCTGTGCCGTTCCTTCCAACGCAAAGAGAAGGAACAGACCTAAATAGAGTTTTCTCATTTGACCAGTTTATAATATTCGACACCGCCGAGGAGGAAACAGCCTGTGCCGTAGTCCTCGAAATCAGGTACCTTGGTATAGGAGAGGGGCTGACCAGCAGAGGGGGCCTTACCAGTGCCCTGCACCCAGCCGAGGAAACCGTCGGGATGGACACAGTCACGTACGAGCCCTTCCCAGGCGCGGTCACAGACGGGACGGTAGACGGCGGCCTTGAGGTAGCCCTTCTGGATGCCCCATGCCATACCATAGAGGAAGAGAGCGGTGCCCGTCATCTCCTTGCCACCATAGTCGGCGTAAGAAACGAGACTGGGATTCCACAAACCATCCTCCTTGCGCTGACAGTTCTTCAGGGCTTCGCTCATCAGCAGGAAGTCCTTCTTCAATTGCTTATAATATTTGTCCTTTGGCGAGAGCATGTTCATGCAGCGCACGAGGGCCGCATACACCCAACCATTGCCGCGACTCCAGTAGCAGTTTTTGCCATCGGGGGTCTGATAGGGTGCCACATAATCCTTGTCGCGCCACCAGAGACCCTCCTTTACGTTGAAGAGTCCGCCAGCGAGGGTGTTACGGCTCCAGAAGTACATCTTCATTGCGTGGTCGGCATATTTGCGCTCACCGGTTACCTTGTAGGCCTGCATATAGAGGGGCATAGCCATCTGGATAGCGTCGATCCAGGTCCACCAGCCGTAGAGTTCGTTGTCGGCCTTGGGATTACGCGCCTGCATCTGGTTGTCAAGATTCTCAAGGACGAACAGGATCTTCTCATCCCCACCGCTCTGCATGTATCGGTCCATATAGGTCTGTCCGCAACATTGGTCGTCGGCATCGTTGGTCTTCACACCGTTGCGGGGCGTCCATTTGTGGAAAGAGGCCCAACGGTCGGTATAGTCGGTGTATCGCTGGTCCTTGTCTATCTCATAGAGTGCCATCAGTCCTTCGTAATAGACGGCGCGTGTCCATAGTGACGAGGGACGTATGCGGTTGACATTGGTGGGTAATGTGGGGTCGGCATATTTCATCATGAAATAGTCGTTCACCTTACGGAGGGTCTTCATCACGTCGCCTGCTGATTCGCTCTGAGCCAACACGGTGGTGGCGAAAGTCAGGGCGAGAAGTAGAATCGTTTTTCTCATTATTTCTTGATTTCCTTTGTTAATGTCAATACTTTATCGCCTGCAGAGACCACGAATTTTAAGTTGGTCCCATCGGCGTGTGCCTCGATGTTGATGTCGCCCTTGGTGCCATTGGGATAAGCCTGGCTGGTGACGTCTTTTACCAGGGTCTCCATTTCCTGGGCGATGGGGGCACTGATGGTCTCGTTCAGTCCAATGATCCTACAGACTTCCGTTGTGAAATAAGCGATGTAGGGCTCGTTCTTCGGATCGTTGGAGAGGGTGATGCTGCGCTGATAGGGATCACCCGGCTTACGCTGCTTGTACTGCAGGGCGAACATGGTCAGTTGCTGTTCCTCGGCTTCCTCGCCCATGAAACGGTTGAAGGCCTCCTTCATCCAGTTGATGAACGATTCGGGCGACAGTTCTCCCTTCAGCACCTTCATGGCCTGTAGACTTTCACCCATCATGCGGCGCTGGCCATAGGTGGCATGGGCAGCATTCTCGGTCTTCAGGAGACTGCGCGTGTAGAGGAAGATCAGGGTGCCGGGGTCGATGCGGGTTTCCTGGGTCGTGAAAATGGCATCGGATTGGACACCGACCGCCACATTCTCGTCGACGGGGAGCAGTCCGATACCCGAACCCACGAGCAAGGGTGCCGTGTGGCCGGCGTTGGAATAACGCAGTCGACCGGTGGTGAGGTCGAGGACACCCACAAGCAGGGTAACAGCCATGGTGAGTAACTGCTGGTCGGTGAGGCTCTTGTTGATGGCGGATACGATCTGGGCAGGCTCTGCGTGATCGCCGAGCATACTGCGGAACCCTTCCTTCGTAAGAGCCAGAGCCAACGGGGTTGCCACGCCCTTGCCTTTGGCGTCACCGATGCAGAAGTATAGTTTATCGTCGCGGACGATACAGTCGTAGAGTTCGCTGTCGGCATTGTCGGCAGGCTTCACTGTCGCAAAAAGACTCAGGTCTTTGTGCTGGGGGAGGGCAGCGGGCATGAGAACCGACTGGAAGTTGCGGGCGATGTCTTGTTCAATCATACTGCGTGCCTCGCTTGACAAGATGGCCTCCTGGTCGTTGAGGATGACCTTCAGTCCCTTGTACTTCTTCATTAGATTATTGGTTTTCCGACGGCGGTAGAGGGTATAGATGGCCAATCCTATGAAGACAAGGCCGATGACTACCAACAGGTTAATGGTACGCAGACGCGTGCGATAGGCCTCTTCATCTGCCAGACGGATGGCCTTCGTACGGATGGTCGACAGTTCTTGGGCATCCTGACGACGGGCCTGGGTGATGGCTGAGTCAAGTGAATGGCTGATGTCGAGGGCTACGGCCATGGCGGAGTCGCTTCGGCCAGCCTGCATGTTGGCTTTGAATTTCGGCAGCACCATCTTCTGGATATCCTCGATGGTGTAATGCTTTGTGCCGATCAGCGCATCGAGCCACACATAATTGTCGGCCGCTTCTTCCCAGCGTCCGGAGGCTCTCAGGTAGTCGATGACGGCGATGCGCCCCTCAGGCGTCTGACTATATTGGGTGGTCTGATAGTGTTCGTAGACCTTGGCTGCCTCGTCCTTGAGATCCAGTCCGTCGAGGGCGATGGCGTTGTAGATGTCGTAACGGGCCCACTGGCGGTCGACATAGGCGGGGTCGGCACCATTGCGCAGTTCGTACTGACGGATCAGTTCGCCATAGCGGTCTATCCAGGTGCGGGCTTCACGGTACGACTGGGTCTCGTTGCAATAGAAGGCGATATTCACCACGCCGGCGATGGCATTCTTGTAGGCTTCGTCGGAATGGTTCTGCTCCACATTCTTTATGTGTGTCTGGTAGGCCCGCTCATAGTTCTCGTTGGCAGAGTCAGCCGACAGACCGAAGCGTGTCTGACACAAACCCATGATGAGCAGCAGGTTGGTATAGTCGCTCATGGTGTCGCATTTCAACTCTTCCAACCGCTTGACCACGGGCTCTCCCATCTCCAGCACGGCACGGTACTCGCCTCTGGAGCCTAAGATGTTAACCAGACGACTGGCCGATTTGGCGTAGATGGCGAGATCCTCCGGCGACGTGGAGTTCTCGGTTTGGGCGAGGGCCGTCTTCCAGTAGAATTCGGCCATGCGTAACTGGTTGGTGCGGTCGCAGGCGTATCCCTGCCAGTAGAACGCCTCGGGTTCGCTCAGTTCACCGATGTTGTACAGACTGTCTGCCAGTCTCAGCATCTCCTGGTAGTCTCTCTCTTCCTGGGCATTCTGAATCTGGCGCATAGCCCTTTTGTGACCCTCTTCCGATGGTCTCCCGTTCATACAGGCTGTCAGGGCTAGAAACGATGCTGCCGAGAGCATCAATGCTAGATAGTGGATTCGTTTCATGTCGTTTTTTTAGTTTGTATGCAATCTGCTGCAAAGATAAAAAGAATTCTTGGAAATCGCGCACGAATCGCCAAAAAATAGGGTTTGAAAGTCAAAAAATATAGTTTTGTCTCATTAGAAACGTTTAACTTTGCACCCGAAATCAAAACGTATAATCATATATTTTAACTATATTTTACTAATTAACATTAAGATCAGATGAAAGAACAAAAAAGGATTATCCTGAAGAGTTGCTGTAATGGGTGGCATCGTCTTCTATTCCTTGCGTTGATGGCTGTCATGTCGACGGTTGTCATGGCACAGGGAAAAGTATCGGGTACGGTTGTTGACGCTTCTGGTGACCCAGTCATTGGCGCCAGCGTCGTGGTCAAGGGAACCAGCACAGGTACGGTGACCGACATCAATGGTAACTTTACCCTTCCCAGTGCTCCGGCAAAGGGAAACCTCGAGATCTCCTACATCGGTTTCAAATCTCAGACCGTATCTCTTGGAGGTAAGAACTCATTCAGCATTACGCTGCAGGAAGACCGACAGATGCTCGACGAAGTTGTCGTCGTTGGTTACGGTGTTCAGAAGAAGAGTGACGTGACAGGTGCTATGACCAGCGTGTCTGGTGAGGAACTGAATTCACGTCCTGTCAACAATGCCCTTGAGGCTTTGCAGGGTAAGGCTGCCGGTGTGGACATCACAACGAATGAGCGTCCTGGTCAGTTGGGTAGCATTCGTATCCGTGGTGAGCGTTCTATCGGCGCTACAAACGCACCGCTTTATGTTGTAGACGGTGTGCCCTTGATGTCTGCCTCAGCCATCGAGACATTGAACCCACGTGATATTGAGACCATCGACATCTTGAAGGATGCTTCGGCAACTGCCATCTATGGTAGCCGTGGTGCCAATGGTGTCGTGCTGGTAACAACGAAGCAAGGTAAGAGTGGAAAGATGAGCGTGAACTACACTGGAACACTGACGGTGTCAAACATCGTAGACCGTTCACCCTCGATGAGTGCTTCCGACTTCATCAACTACCGTCGTTGGGCTGCCTACAACCTTGATCCCAATACTTATGCACATCCCGATTCTCCCACCATGGAGAACGATAAGTTGATCTTCGACAGTGCACTTGACGGACAGACCTCACGTGACAACGTGCTGAAGGGCTGGTCTGGCGGCAGTTGGGATGCCTCGAAGGTGACTGATACCGACTGGACAGACTTCGTCACACAGACCGCTGTCTCACATGAGCATACCTTGGCTGTTAGTGGTGGTAATGAAAAGATGAATGCCTATGGCTCATTCGGCTATCTGAGCAACAAGGGTACGCAGAAGGGTCAGTGGTATGACCGCTACACCGGCAAGATCAGTGTCAACATCAAACCTACCAAGTGGTTCCAGATGCAGGCTTCTATCAATGGCTCTTGGCAGGAACAGGACTATGGTATGTCAACCCTCGGTGGCCGTTCCGGTTCAGTGCCCGATGCTATCTATGGCACAGCAAAGGCTATCTATAACATTGCTGTTCCTTACGATTCTGATGGCAATATCGTCATCAATCCTGGTGGTGAGACAGGTATCTATACCATCATGGATGAGTGGAATCACTCTACACAGCAGTCGCAGACTTTCCGTGCGTTGGGTAACTTCTCTGCTACTATCGACTTCGGCGAGATCTTCAAGCCTGTTCAGGGTTTGCGCTATAAGATCAACTTCGGTCCTGACTTCCGTCACTGGCGTGAGGGCGTTTACATCGACGGCTATTCTGCTCATAAGATCAATGCCGACGGCTCAGAGGGTGTGAACCAGGCTCGTTTGAACAATCGTCGCGACTTCTCTTGGACACTCGACAATATGATCATGTTTGACCGTACTTTTGCCGAGAAGCACAAGGTTGGTGTGACCCTGTTGCAGACCGCATCAAAGTGGAATACAGAAACATCCGGCATGAGTGCCGTTAATATTGCCAAGGACTCTTATCTGTGGAATGCATTTAATACCATCGACGTGACCAATGCCGACAATAAGGCTTCTATGTCATCCGGCATTACAGAGTGCCAACTGGCATCTTATATGATTCGTTTGAACTATGGCTTCAATGAGCGTTATCTGTTGACCGTGTCTGGTCGTTGGGATGGTGCCTCTCAGTTGGCCGAAGGTCATAAGTGGGACTTCTTCCCATCAGCCGCTCTGGCATGGCGTATCGGTGAGGAGAGTTTCATCAAGGACAATGCCAAGTGGGTTAGCAACCTGAAACTCCGTCTTGGTGTGGGTGTGACAGGTAACTCTGCTGTTAGCCCCTATGCAACAAAGGGTGATATCACCAGCATCTACCTGCCTTTCAATGGCATGGAGAATGTCCTTGGTTACACCACCAATGAGCCTTACTACTCTGGTACACAGTTGACAATGGCTAACCCCGAACTCGGATGGGAGAAGACCACCCAGTGGAACTTGGGTGTTGACTATGGTTTCCTGAACGGCCGCATCTTTGGTAGTTTGGATCTCTATTGGTCAAGAACCAACGACCTGATTATGTCAACGACGATTCCTACGCTGACAGGTTTCCCAAGCACAATGTCAAATGTGGGTAAGACCAAGAACCATGGTATTGAGTTCACACTGAATGCTATTCCTGTTCAGACTAAGGACTTCCAGTGGGAGACCGACTTCAATATCGCTTATCAGAAGGATGAGATCGTAGAACTGGCCTATGGTAAGGAAGATATGAAGGACAATGCTTTGTTCATTGGTAAGGCTATCTCTGTATATTATGGTTATGACAATGAAGGCATCTGGCAGGAGAGCGATGCTGCCGAGATGGCAAAATGGAATGAGAACGGTTATCACTTCACAGCCGGTAACGTTCGTCCGAAGGATCAGAATGGCGACTATAAGATGGATGGCGACGACCGTGTTGTCCTGGGTCGCAAGAACCCGAGCACCACACTTGGATGGAACAACCATTTCTCTTGGAAGGGTGTTGAATTAGGCATTCAGATGTTCGGTCGTCTTGGCTACATGTTCTCAACTGGTGGTGAGGCCTTCACGGCTCATGCTAACCAGCGCGAGGTTGACTACTGGACACCTAACAATACTGGTGCAGAGTATCAGAAGCCTATCCTGGGTCAGGCAACATCAGGTTCGCTCGACGACTTCTCCTCTCTCCTGGGCTTCAAGAAAGCAAGTTTCATCAAGGTGCGCAATATATCTCTGGGATATAACATGCCTAAGAACATCATCCACAGAGCCGGTCTTACACATGCTAAGATCTATGCACAGGCTGTCAATCCGTTCAGCCTCAAGCAGTCTGTTGATGGCTTCGATCTCGACACTGGCCGTACCTATTACAACCGCAGTTTCGTATTCGGACTGGAGTTAGGTTTCTAAGGTGATAAGCATTAAGAATTTTGAATCATTTAATTAAGGAATATAAGATTATGAATATCAAGCAATATATGATAGGCGGTCTGCTTGCCACAACGATGGTTGCTGGTACGACCTCTTGTTCGAGCGACTTCCTTGATGAGGAACTGACCACAAAATACTCTACGCAGTACTTTGAGACTCCAGAGGGTCTGGAGGCTTTGGCAGTGTCGCTTTATGGAAATATCCGCTGGCACTTCGGTTACGAGTGGGCGTATGGTATTACCCTTTACGGAACCGATGAATTTACGAATGCCAACGACCTGACCAGTGAGTGCTGGAATACCTACGACAACCGTTTCGGTCCTGTTGCCGCTACGCCGGCCACTGGTGCAGCCAATAAGAACTGTCCTGCGCCTCAGGCCTTGTGGGATCAACTCTACTATGGTATTTCTTCATGTAACACCATCATTGCCAATGCCGATAAGATCTCTGATGAGAAGGTGCGTAACCGCTGTCTGGCTCACGCCTATTTCCTTCGTGGCTACAACTTCTATCGCCTGACAGCCCAGTATGGTCGTCCGGTTCTCCAGACCACACCTGCACAGGGTGTCGTACGTAACTTCACTCAGGCTACTGAGGAAGAGGCTTGGGAGCAGACCATCAGCGACCTCCGTCAGGCATACAATCTCTTCGAAGGTGAGAACTTTACTTATGGAAAGGGTATTACCTGGACGAAGGCTACGGCTGCCCACTTCCTGGCAAAGGCACTCTTGTTCCGTGCATCGGAGCGTTGTGATGCTTTCAACAGCAGTACCAAGGAGGCAGACCTGAAAGAGGCTATTGCTGCCTGCGACTATGTCATCAAGTCACGCAGTCTTGAGGCCAACTATAGTGACCTCTATGCCAACTTCACAGGTATTGACTGTCCTATTGAGGAGTCGAACGAGATTCTGATGGCTGCTGGTTACAATAACTCTTCGGCTACAAAGGGTCGTTTCGGAAACCGTACCTACAACTACTTCTGCCCGCAGTTCTCTAACTTCTCCGGAGGTTGGGTAAAGCGTGGTGTCTGGATTGGCGATATGGACTTCCAGCGTTGCCGTCCGACGGAGTATACCTATGCTGTATATGATCACGTCAACGATGCCCGTCTTTGGAAGACCTTCAAGACCGTATTTGGTATCAATGCCGTTCCTAAGGATGGTGCTGACAAGGGTGTTGCTGTAGGTGATCCTGGTATCGTTATGATTCTGAATACCAAGGATGACCACACCTATGATGGCTATACCTTCGGTGCTTTCGTACAAGGTCCTACCTTTACGGATGATGCCGGTCGTCTGCCCGAGTGGAAGGTGGATGCCCGTCAGACTGCTACGAGCGGAGAACTGACCTCCAAGAAGGGACAGTGGATCCCCAATGCTTCTGTTCTGTATCAGAATGGCGAGTATGTGGCTCCCAACTTCAAGAGTCAGCCTATCTGTAACTTCTTCGCAGGTATCAACAAGACCGCCGACGGTACACGTACAGCAGAAAAGGGCGATGCCCAGCGTGACGTGACAATGGCACGTGTCGGTGAGACCTATCTGGTACGTGCAGAGTGCTATGTCCGCTTAGGCGACTATGCTGCTGCCAAGAAGGATATTGATGTGATCCGCGCCCGTGCACAGTGGAAGAATGGTGAAAACCGCTCCTTCTACACCGACGGTTCTCAGGCCTTCGCATCAAACAGCCTGAATACAGGTACAGCAGCAGATAACTATGTCAACTCCAACCTTTGGATGAACACGTACTATCTGTCTAATCCTAACCAGCCTGTAACAACAGAGGCCTCTAATCTTACCAACTGGACTTGGGAGAATCTTCCTGCAGAGGATGAGGCTATCCTGACAAAACTCGGTGTGAGCGGACAGCAGCAGCGTGCCATCAACTTCATCCTCAACGAGCGTAGCCGTGAGTTGATCGGTGAGTGGCAGCGTTGGGAGACACTGTCTCGTACAAAGACCCTCGTTGCTCGTGCTAAGGCCTTTAACCCCGAGGCTGCAGCAGGTGTACAGGATCGTCACATCTATCGTCCTATCCCGCAGACCTTCATCGACGGTCTGAAGAACGAGGACGGTAGCGACCTGACCGACGAGCAGAAGAAGGCTTGGCAGAACCCTGGCTATTAAACTTAAGTTTATATAGGTTAGTTAGAATAATAATTCACATTCCTGGAATAAGGGCTACATCGTGAGATGTGGTCCTTATTATTTTTGTTGAATGAAACGGGCGGTTCGCTGAATAATTTTGCCTGGAAGGATGATTCTGCCTACTTTTGCAGTATCATTTTAAAACGCTTAAAGAAATAACAAGACAATGAAGAAGATTCTGATTTATGCGATGCTCATAGCATCAGTCACCATCCAGACAGGTTGTACGAAAGACGACCCGCTCGAGGAACTGGAGAATAATGAGAAATGGAACAACGGCGGCAATGAGGCCGATGACAACGGTGGTAATGGGTCTGATAATGGCAGCTCTACTACGACTGGTGAACTGGCAACGTTTGACATCACGCTTGACGCCGTGACGGCAGAACCGACGGAGGCCGCTACGGCCTACTTCCCCGATGAGGAGGATATGCTTGAGAACAACGAGTTCACAACGGAGATCGCAATCGACCTGTCGAACCCTGTGGCGAAGACGGAGAACGGTGTGGAGATATCCGTTGACGGCGGTCATGTGAAGGCCAATCACGGCTCCACCAAGAAGGTATGCTACGTGGTGAGCGGCACGACGACCAACGGATCGCTGACCATCTTAGGCGATAAGAAATACGCCGTCAGACTGAATGGGGTGAATATCACCAATCCCGACTCGGCTGCCCTGAACCTGCTCAGCGGCAAACGTGCCTATGTCATTCTGGCCGATGGCACCACAAACGCCCTGGCCGACGGCACGGGCGGCAGTCAGAAAGGTGCGCTTTACTGCAAGGGTAAATTGCTTTTCAACGGCAGCGGTTCACTGAGTGTGACGGGTAATACGAACAATGGTATCCACTCGGCCGACTACATTGTGTTCAGTAAGGGCAATAAGGTCTATGTGAAGTCGACAGCCAATCACGGTATCAAGGCCAACGACGGTGTGTTTATCAATGGCGGCATCCTGAATGTCGAGGTATCGGCAGCCGCTGCCAAGGGTATCAACTGTGAGAGCCATATCATCGTGAATGGCGGACGTACTACCGTGCTCACCAGCGGCAACGGTGTCTATGACACGGAGGATAAGGAGTGTAAGGGTGCGGCAGGCATCAAGGCCGACTCAACCCTGACCGTGAATGCGGGCGAACTGTGGTTGAAGAGCACAGGCTCTGGCGGTAAGGGCATCAACGTCGATATGGAGGCCAACTTCAATGGCGGCGGTGTGTATATCGTCACCACGGGCGGACAGTTTAAGAGCAACAACGATACCTCGTCGCCCAAGGGCATCAAGGTCGATGGCAATCTGTCCATCAGCGGTGGTACCATCTGGGTACGCACCAGCGGCTACAACGGTGAGGGTATCGAGACCAAGAGTGAACTGACCATCACGGGTGGTGAAGTGGCTTCCTATGCCTACGACGATGCCATCAACTCAAAGGGTGACATGACCATTACTGGCGGCTATGTCTATGCCCACGGTCAGCACAACGACGGCTTGGATGCCAACGGCAACTGCTATATCAAGGGTGGGGTGATCTATGCCATCTGTTCCGGACAACCCGAAGTGGCCATCGATGCCAATACCGAGGGTGGCAAGAAACTCTATGTGACAGGTGGTACTATCTTCGCCCTGGGTGGACTCGAGAGCGGTGCACAACTCTCACAGTCGTGCTATCAGGCTTCGTCATGGTCGCGTAACACGTGGTATGCCCTGACTGTCGGCAATGACACCTTCGTATTCCAGACACCATCGAGCGGCGGTAGCGGTCTGGTGGTCTCCGGCGCCTCACAGCCCACATTGGCCGCAGGTGTTTCCCTCAACGGCGGTACCAGTTACTTTGGTGGCCTGGGCGTTGTGGGTAGCACCGTGAGCGGTGGCTCTAATGTCACACTCTCCACCTATACGGGCGGCAACGGTATGGGTGGCGGTCCTGGCGGTGGCCCCGGCGGTTGGCATTGAAACAATATTTTTCTGATTCTTACGTTATTATGTATGACTAGAGTATACTGGATGAAACAGTCTCGACAGGAGAACATCACATATTTGGTATTGTGGGGCGTGCTTTTTGCAGCCCCGCTACTGAGTATTTATGTGCGCATGGTGAACGATTCGAGTCTACCGTTCGACTGGACGGAGGTGCTGCTCGTGTGGCGCAGGTTCGCCGTCTATCTGTTGCTGTTTCTCGTGCATAACCTCTTCCTGGCACCCCTGCTGATTCATAAGCACGATCGTGTCTTGTACTTCTCCTCTGTGGCGGTTGTCGTGATGGCCTTTACGGTCTATCAATGTAGTAGCAGACCCGATGACATCCGTCCTTTCCCAGGTCCCATGCCCCATCGGATGGAACGGTCTGATTTTCCCGCGCCGCCAGAGGCTCCCAATCGACCCGCGCCGCCCCATGAGTTCCGTCCTGATGTTCCGCCGCCCATCGTGGGAGAGCATGATGTCCTGGCCATCGTGGTACTGATCCTGATGTTTGGGGCGAACGTCGGCATCAAGGGCTATTTCCGCAGTCGCGACGACCGCAAACGGTTGGAAAAACTGGAAAAGGAGAACCTGGAACAGCAGTTGGAGTATCTGCGCTATCAGATCAATCCGCACTTCTTCATGAACACCCTCAACAATATCCATGCCCTCATCGACATTGATCCTGAGAAGGCGCAGGAAACCGTTCTGGAACTCTCGAAGATGATGCGCTACGTGCTCTACGAGGGTGACCGTCAGGTTGTTCCCTTGACGAAGGAGATGGCGTTTGTGCATACCTATGTCAAACTGATGCAACTGCGATACACCGACAAGGTGCGTATCACGCTTGATCTGCCCACGGAGGTGCCCGACCGCACCATTCCGCCACTGGTGCTCATCTCGTTTATCGAGAATGCCTTCAAGCACGGTGTCAGTTACCAGCATGAGTCGTTCATCGAGGTGAAGATGACGGTAGATGGTGAATCGTTGCGCTTTGAGTGTCGCAACTCGAAGGCCGATGTGCCCAACGAGGAGAAGGGCGGCGTGGGACTTGCCAATGTCCGCAAGCGCCTCGACCTGCTCTATAATCACGGCTACACCCTTCGCATCCACGACGATGCTGATGTCTATACGGTAGAATTAAATATCCCACTATCATGATACGCTGTCTTGCCATCGATGATGAGCCCTTGGCTCTGCAACAGATTGTTGCCTATATCAACAAAGTGCCGTTTCTGGAACTCGCGGCCCAGTGTCAGAGTGCCTTAGAGGCTCGTAAGTTCCTGGAGGACGATACGGTGGATGCGATCTTCTGCGACATCAACATGCCTGACCTCAATGGCATGGATTTCGTGAAGTCGCTGGCCGTGCCGCCACTGGTTGTGTTCACCACTGCCTATTCGGAATATGCCGTCGAGGGCTTCCGTGTGAATGCGGTCGACTATCTGTTGAAACCCTTCGGCCTGCAGGATTTCCAGCGGGCGGCAAACAGACTGAAAGATCGCATGTCAGAATCCGCCTCTTCCGCTGTTCCGGCGGATACGGACAACACGCTGTTCATCAAGACAGACTACCGCATTGTGAAGGTCAGCATCCCCGATATCCGTTACATCGAGGGCATGAGTGAATACCTGAAGGTATGGGTGGAGGGTGAGTCCAAGCCGCTCATCACCCTGCTATCCATGAAAAAGATGGAGGAGCGGTTGCCTGATTATTTCATGCGCATCCACCGCTCTTACATTATTAATCTTACCAAAATCCAGGAGGTCAACAAGAATCGTGTCATTCTCGATTCAGAAACCTATCTCCCCGTTGGCGACCTTTATAAAGATGCCTTCCAGGCCTATCTGAATACAAAATATCTGGGAAAATAGGCGCGCCTATTTCCCCAGATACCGTTTATTTCACTTTACTTTATTTACTTCACTTTGGCGTTCTTCTCCAACGTCCAGTCCTTACGCTGGAGGATGGCGGGGTTGGCACCTGTGAACATCTTCGAGGCATTCTGGTCGCCCTTCAGTTGCCAGTCGAGCCAGGCACGTGCCACGATGGCGAACTCACCGCCGTTGGGCTGGTTGTAGGTGCCGCCGTGACCTACGGGCAGGTTGACAGCGATGGCCGGCACATGGTCGATGCGCTTGAAATCGTCCATACCGTTAGCATAGGCGATGTCGCTCTCACCACCCAGGATATAGATGATAGGGCAGTGGATGTCCTTCAGTTTGGCCTTGGGAACGCTCGGCATACCGGGCATACGACGGGCGTTGGCACCGCCTTCGCCCTCCTCAGGCTGCTCAAACAGTCCGCTGTTGCAGATCATGATTGAGGTGACGCGCGGGTCGAAGCAGTTGAAGAGTGCCTGCAGACCACCGCACGACATACCTGAGATGCAGATGTTCTTCGTGTCGATCTTCTGATAGAACGGGCTGTTCTTATCGGCATTCTGGGCAATGGCCCAGTCCATCGACTCTACCTGCTGCTCTGTGCGCGACTGACTACCGCCGCCCATACCGCCACCGAAGCCTCGGGGTGCATCCTGCTTGGGCATGAGACCTGTGGCCAGCACGAGATAGCCGTAGGAGGCGATGTCGTTGAGGAACTTCTCATGACCGCGGGGTGAGTTGGCACAGCCGCCATTACCCCATACCAGCACGGGCAGGGCCTTCTTGGCGTTGAACACTGATAGGTCTTTCGGTGCGAAGATGGTGTGCTCCTTGAACCCTTCCACTTCGTACATCACAGCCTTGTAGGGACCTGTACCGCCCTCTTCGAGAACTGTCGGTTCGGTTTGTGCAAACGTGCTTGCGCTCATGGTGAAGGCAAGCGTTAAAGTCAGTAACAATTTCTTTTTCATAAATGAATTGGTTTTAGTTGATAATATTGAATATTATTGGATGACTTCTAAGATTTTGAGCAGCGACTTCTCGTCGGTCCAACTGAAATCAGGCAGGTTCATCACCGATTCCATCCTGCGGCGTTTCTCTTTGTCGAGAAGCCGTTTCAGATGACGCTCATGAACAAGCACGAACTGATTGTTGAGTCGGAAATAATAGAGGGGGATAACAGGGAAATGGATGTCACTCACATCATTGATGTCGATGGCGGTGTACTGGAACATGTTCATGTTGGCCAGATCGTTGAGATCGAGATTGGTGATGTTCGAGTTGTTGGCCAGCAATTGCTTGTAAGCCTTCAGGTCGAGCACTTTGGCACAGAAGAGCGCATTCGCTCCCACCGAGTCCACCTCGTAGGCCAGCACAGAGTCGATGCGGATATAGGTACGATCCTTGAAGTCAACACGCAGGAGATTCTTGGTGTCGGCTTCCTTAGTGAGTTCTCCGCTGATGTAGAGCAGCGAACTGTTCTTCAAGAAGATGTTGGCCATGGGGATTTCCAACTTTTTGCCGTCGGCCATATAGGCGGTTGCGGGACGAAATTCTGGGAAGACCGTTAGTTTCGGTGTCACTTCCTGAGCGGCTACACGCAGGGCAGCCATGAGTAAAACAGTAGATAATAGCACTAGTCTTTTCATTTGAGTAAAATAAGTTTTTGTTGTTTTGAATCGTTATCCGGCTGCAAAGGTACGAAAAAGAATTGAATAATATGTTTTTCTTATTAAAAAAGTTTGGATGGTTCGGAAAAACTTACTACCTTTGCAACAAGAAACATCAAAATCACTATGGTATACAATGAAATCGGAAAGACCGGCATGAAGGTCTCCAACCTGAGTTTTGGCGCCTCTTCATTGGGGGGCGTGTTCCACAGCATCCGCGAGGAAGAGGGCATCAAGGCTGTCTATACGGCTGTGGAGAACGGTATGAACTTCATCGACGTGTCGCCCTATTATGGCCATTATAAGGCAGAGACCGTCTTAGGCAAGGCGCTGAAGGGCATCGCACGCGACAAATATTATCTCTCTACGAAGGTGGGTCGCTATGGTCAGGACGGTGTCAACACGTGGGACTACTCGGCAGAGCGCGTCACACGCAGTGTCTATGAGAGCATGGAGCGTCTGAACATCGACTATATCGACCTGATCAACGTCCACGATATTGAGTTTCAGGGCGACCGCGAGGGCGGTTTGCAGAAGATTGTCGACGAGACATTGCCAGCCCTTGTCGAACTGAAGAAGCAGGGTGTTGTGCGCCATGTGGGTATCACCGACCTGCAGCCTGAAAACCTCAAGTGGGTCATCGAGCATGTCGACGACGGTGTGGTGGAGAGCATCCTGAACTTCTGTCACTACAGTCTTAACGATACGTTGCTGGCCGATTATCTCGGTTTCTTCGAGCAGCATGGCGTGGGTGTCATCAATGCCTCGCCATTCTCCATGGGCTTGCTGTCGAGTCGTGGTGCGCCTGACTGGCATCCTGCTTCGAGAGATCTGCGCAATGCTTGTGCCAAGGCTGCGGCCTACTGTGCCGAGCAGGGCTATCCCATCGAGAAACTGGCTGTGCAGTTCTCTACCAGCATGAATCCGCGCATCGCCACAACGCTCTTCAGCAGCGCCAATCCCGCCAATGTGCTGAAGAATATTGAGTATGTCAACGAACCGTTGGATATGGATCTGGTGGCCAAGGTACAGGAGATTATCGGCGACCAGATGTTTGTCAGATGGAAGAACTCATGAAAATCATTGATGCACATAGCCATTTGTGGCTGCGACAGGATACGAGTTGGGACGGTAAGCCCATCCGCTCGCTGAAAAACGGTCGTAGCATCTTCCTCGGCGAGGAGGTGCAGATGATGCCGCCTTTTATCCTCGACAGCCAGAACACGGCCGAAGTGTTCCTCTCGAACATGGACTATGCCCAGGTGGGCGCGGCCGTGGTGGTGCAGGAGTTCATCGACGGTCTGCAGAACGACTACTTACAGACGGTGCAGGCGCAATATCCCGACCGTTTTCTGTGCTGTGGCATGGCCGACTATCGTCAGCCCGATTTCTACCGTCAGGCCGAACAACTCATTCTGGAGCGGGGCTTCCGAGGCATCGCCATTCCTGGTCATCGTCTCTTGGGCAAGCCTCTCACGTCCGACGATATGATGCGGATGTTCCACTTGATGGAGCAGCACGACGTCGTCCTGAGCATCACGCTCGAGGATGGCGACCGTCAGGTAAGCGAACTGAGCGAGGTCATCAGCGAGTGCCCTCGACTGCGCGTTGCCATCGGCCACATGGGTATGGCCAATCCGCCGCAGACCCCCTGTTGGGAGAATCCCGATTGGCGTCGTCAGATAGCCTTGGCGCAACATGAGCAGGTGCGGATCGAGATGGGTGGCATCACCTGGCTCTACAATGCGGAGTTCTATCCCTTCCCCTCGGCCATCCGTGCCATCCGCGAGGCCATCGATATTGCCGGAGCCGACAAACTCATGTGGGGCAGCGATTATCCGCGCACTATCACCGCCATCACCTACCGCATGTCCTATGACTTCATCCTCAAGTCCAAGGATATCTCCGACAGCGACAAACGCCTGATTCTCGGCGAGAACGCCTACCAGTTCTATGGCTTCGCGTCACTCCCCGAGTTGCCCTATATTAAGAATATGTCTGAGTAACGGTCAAACAGAAGATATGAAGAAGATAATCGTTTGCATGGTCATGTCGATGGTTGCTTACTTGTCGACGGCACAAGAGATAAACCCCTTCCCGTGGGACTTCCCGCAGGACATCACGATCGAGGCCGATCCTGGCCAGTGGGTGTTGAGTTGCTACACCTTTTATCCGAACGCCCTGAAAAGCAAAAAAAAGGTGGACGAGGCAAACCTTATTTTCTACAGCACCAAGATGACGGAGGTGGGCAAGGCGAAGTCGAAGGTGAATGGTAGCGTAGAAATGCCCAATGCCCTGATTATCCCGCTCGACAAGAATGCGAAGGCAAAAAAAGGCGACATCGTGCTGACCTGGTGGCAGGGTGGGAGCGGATTGCAGCGAGCCATCATCACCGATGACAGCAACCCTGCCGAACCCAAGGCTGATTTTCTTGACCTGAAATACGATGAGGAGAAGCCTAACCTGAGTTTCGCCACTAAGTTTGCCGACACACAACTGAAGCCTGGCAGTTTCAGAGTGCTGAAAGATGGTGAATGGAAGAGCGGCGCACAGATTGCAATCCGTAATGGCAGCAAATGGTTGTGTGGTACACTGATACACGAGAAAGATGGTAAGGTGTTGGTGTTGGGATTCTCCGACAAGATTTTTGCCTATAAGAAGAGCGACTGCCGTCTGATTCCCTTCATGGAGATAATAAAGAAGGGCGATGATGTCTGGGCCGAATGGGTCGGCACCTACAGGAGCGGCTACAAGGTGAAGAAGGTTGATATGAAGATCGGCCGCATCTGGGTGGAGAAAGACGGCAAGGTGGAGGTCAAGAGCCTCGCCGCAGTGACCAAGGTTCTGGACTAAGGATATTCTTGGAGTGCGTTTAAATTTGCGTATAGGCGCACAATCGTTTGCGTATAGGCGAACGATCGTTTGGGTATAGGCGCACGGTCGTTAAGGCGGCATTCTTCCCCTTTTTCTACTAGTTCTTTCCCCTTTTCCCTTTAATCTTTTCCCCTGCGAGCCTTAGTATTTTTTCTCCGAGGTTTAGTACGAAAACGGTCACGGTCACAGTTGTGACCATGTGACCGCTGAGGCTGCAAAACTAATAAATATAATATGTAATATATTGATTTCTAATACTTTATATAGTATAGAATACTTGTTCGAAGACTTGATGGTCACATGGTCACACCTGTGACCATGTGACCAATTGCATGTCTACCATGCTTTATTCAGATAGTCTCTGTGCGCTGTTCGGATAATCTGAATGACTTGTTCAGATAATCCCTACAGGGGTATAGAGATAGTCTGAATGAGGCGTCCAAGATATTTGAATGTGTGATTAAGATGGGGGGAAGCGAAGTCGGCAAAAAAACAGGAAAATAATTTGGATTGTGACTGAAAAAGTTGTATCTTTGCAGTATGAAGAAGATAATATGCGCCATGGCCTTGATGTCAGGCCTCTTCATGACGGAAGCCGATGCCCAAAGCCTCAATCAGCGACAGCGAAGGGAGCGGATGGACAGCGCGCTCACAGCGCGTTATTATAGGACACCCTACGACACGAACTATGTTGTCCGCCCCGAGGGAACCGTGACATTGAAGGTCAGGCTGAATCAGACGGGCAACGATTTCCATGCCAAGGGAACGGTGAACGGTATCTACTCGGAGGCTGACCTCAAGACCAGCCATAAGACCACGATGAGCATCAGTGCCTCGTATCGTGGCCTGGCTGCTGCAGTGGCCATCAATCCTGCTAAGATGAGCGGAGCCTACAAGGACTATGAGTTCAACCTCAACTACTATAGCAGCCGCATCAGCCTCGATTTCAGTTATCAGAGGTCGGAAACGCTGGCGGGCGATGTTGATCGTGAGGATCGTGGGTTGCAGACCATGGAATCGGGCGACCTCACAATGAAGGTGGTCAATCTGGCGGCCTATTATGCTTTCAACCATCGCCGCTTTTCCTATCCTGCGGCATTCACCCAGAGTTATATCCAGCGCCGTTCGGCGGGCTCATGGTTGGCCGGCATCAGTTATCAAGGCGGACGTATCGAGACGAGCGATGAACTGAAAATCAGGAACCCGAATGCCCCTGACGTTAGCATAGATGTAGGTCATGTCGGCATCGGTGGCGGTTACGGTTACAACTGGGTGCTTGGCAAGAAATGGCTGCTTCACTTCTCCATGCTGCCTACCTTCGTGGTCTATAACCGCAACAAAATGACTGTCAACGGCGAGCGCAAGGAAGCACAGCACATGCGCTTCAACATGATCTTCAACGAGCGTGCAGCCATTGTCTGTAATTTCTCACCTCGCTACTTCGCCGGTGCTACCCTCGTGATGAACAACTCCGTCTTTGATGACGATGTCGTGGTGGTCAACCAGAACAAATGGCGCGCCCGTGCTTTCATCGGCCTGAGATTATAAATAGGAATAGGCTGTTCTTTAGCGGCGATGTGTTACAGAAAGTTAATTTTATTGTTTTTCGATAAATTTTTGCCTTTATTTCTTGCAAGATTGAAATAAAGTATTTATCTTTGCACCGAAATTAATTATCGTTTAACAATAAATTATTATCAATTATGAGCAAGAAACTTAAAATCTACAGCAGCCTTTTTATTGTGGCACTCATCGTTTTTGGATTCACCAGTGCGTTTCATTTCTCTGCTATGGGCTGGACGCCGGCTCCCGACAACAACATGGAATTTGGCGAACTGCCGTCCGACTTCATGACCTGTGACACTTTGCCCGACGGTGGCACCGTATCTTACGGTCATCCCTATTTCACTTATGATCTGAACGTTCATCATTGGTCGAGACCCGATCACAAGGTGCTTGTCTCTACAGCACAAGGTCAGACCTACAAGGTGGATATGCAGAAGATCAAGGTAGGCATCCCAGTTTCACGGGCACATTCCAACATTCCGATGTATCTCATCGGATCGGGTGCTGTGGTTTCCATCATCGTATTCCTTTGTATATTATATATGGTGATTATACTCATCAGCAAAATTCGTCATGGGGAGGTCTTTGTCACGAAGGTATCAAAATACCTGGAGATAACAGGCATTCTGCTTACTTGTCTTTATCTGTATGAACTGGCTGTTTCATACATTGTAACACAGTATTTCATTTCCAATATCCATCTGGCCGACCTTAGTATCGTGTTCAAGAACGAGTGCAACAGCATGTTCATCTTCACGGGTCTGGCACTGATGATCATCTCACAGATCATCCTCATGGGTAAGGATCTGAAGGACGAACAGGAACTCACCATCTAAACCGCTGAGCCTTATGAGTATTATAGTGAATGTAGACGTGATGATGGCCCGTCGCAAGATGTCATCACAGGAACTGGCTGAGAGGATTGGCATTACCCAAGCCAACCTCTCGATCCTGAAGACGGGCAAGGCCAAGGCCGTTCGTTTCTCCACCCTCGATGCCATCTGCAAGGCTCTCGACTGCCAGCCAGGCGACATTCTGGAATATCGGGAGGATTAACCCCAAAAAGATATCGGCTTCTTTGTTAAAAAATGAAGATTTTGCTTTCGTTCACGATAAAATGATTATCTTTGCACGCCTGCGCTAATTTCGGGCCGATTTATAAATAAAAATATATGGAAGAAAAGAAAAAACTGATACCGAAGAAGTATCTGCTGACGTTTATCCTCGTCACCTCGCTATTTGCCCTCTGGGGGTTTGCCAACGACATCACCAACCCGATGGTGGCGGCCTTCCAGACAGTTATGGAATTGTCGGCCGCCAAGGCATCGCTGATTCAGTTTGCCTTCTACGGAGGCTATGCCACCATGGCCATACCGGCAGCCCTGTTCATCAGGCGATATTCCTATAAGAGCGGTATCCTGCTCGGACTGGCACTCTATGCCATCGGCGCGTTTCTCTTCATACCCGCCGCCAACTACCAGCAGTTTTCTTTCTTCTGCATATCGTTGTATATCCTGACCTTCGGTCTGGCTTTCCTGGAGACAACGGCCAATCCGTTTATCCTCTCTCTGGGCGACAAGGCTACCTCTACCCGCCGATTGAACATGGCCCAGGCCTTCAATCCCGTGGGATCGCTGAGTGGTATGGCTATCGCCTCGTTTATCGTGCTGCCACAACTGTGGAGCGACCGTCGTGATGAGGCCGGACAAATCATCTTCGGCACTCTCTCCGAGGCCGAGAAGGCGAATATCCGTCTGCACGACCTGGCTGTGATCCGCGACCCCTATGTGGCCATCGGACTGGTGGTGCTCATCGTGCTGGCCGTTATCGCCCTGACCAAGATGCCGAAGACGCAGAGTGAGGAGGAGAAGGCTGAAGGAAAGACCAATAGCGTGGGCAAGACGCTCAGCAACCTCTGGCACAACAGCATCTACCGTGAGGGCGTATTTGCCCAGATGTGCTATGTGGCTGCACAGATCATGGTGTGGACGTTCATCATCCAGTATGCCGACCACTTGGGTATCAACAAGGCCAAGGCCCAGATGTTTAATATCTGCGCCATGTCGCTGAACCTCACAGGACGTTTCCTGGGCACTTATTTCATGAAGTGGATCAATACCAGAATGCTGCTGACGGTGTTCGGTGTCTGTGCCACTATCTGCACGCTCGGTGCCATCTGCATCGAGGGCATGCTGGGTCTCTATTCGCTGGTGGCCATCAGCCTGTTTATGAGTATCATGTTCCCCAGCATCTATGGCATCGCCCTCGAGGAAGTCGATGCAAAGGATACCCACCTGGGTGCTGCCTTCCTCGTGATGGCCATCGTGGGTGGTGCCCTGATGCCGCCGTTGCAGGGACTGCTCATCGACCAGCAGGTGATCTTCGGTCATCCGGCCGTGAACGTGTCGTTTGTATTGCCGTTGATCTGCTTCCTGATCATCATCTGCTACGGTTACCGTTCGTATGTGAAGAGGTGATAGTGTAATGTTTGGAGTTTACAGTTTAAGGTTGATAGTTTATAGTTTATATAGAAATGAAAGCAATTCAGATTAGTGAGCCTTCGGTGATGAAGGTGATTGAGATGGCTGAGCCCCAGATGGGCGATGGCGAGGTGTTGTTGAAAATGAGATATGTGGGTTTCTGCGGTAGCGACCTGAACACCTTCCGCGGTGGAAACCCGATGGTGAAGATGCCCGTGGTGCCTGGTCATGAGGTGGGCGCAGAGATTGTCAGCGTGGGCAAGAACGTGCCCGAGATATTGAAGCCGGGCATGGTGGTCACCGTGAATCCCTATACCAACTGCGGTAAGTGTGCTTCGTGCCGTAACGGTCGCGTGAATGCCTGTGAGCATAACGAGACGCTCGGCGTGCAGCGCTGGGGCGCTATGCGTGAACTGCTTGTGCTGCCGTGGGAGAAGGTGATCCCTGCCGAAGGACTTGATCCCCGTACCTGTGCGCTGATCGAGCCGATGAGCGTGGGCTTCCATGCCGTGAACCGTGCCCAAGTGACGGATATCGACGTGGTGATGGTCATTGGCTGTGGCATGGTGGGTATGGGTGCCGTGGTGCGTGCGGCCCTGCGTGGTGCCACCGTCATTGCTGCCGATATCGACGACGAGAAACTGGCCTTGGCCAAGGAGATGGGTGCCACCTATGTGGTGAACACCAAGACCGAGGATGCCCATGCCCGTCTGCAGGAACTGACAGGCGGCTTCGGACCTGATGTAGTAATTGAGGCTGTGGGTAGTGTGCCCACCTATCAGATGGCCGTCAACGAGGTGGCCTTCACGGGTCGTGTGGTCTGCATCGGCTATGCCAAGAGTGAGGTGGCCTTCCAAACGAAGTATTTCGTGCAGAAGGAACTTGATATCCGCGGCTCGCGCAATGCGCAGCCCTCTGATTTCCGTGCGGTGATCCACTATCTGCAGCGTGGCACTTGTCCTGTTGACCGTCTGATCAGTGGCGACGTGGCACCTGAGGGTGCTCTCGAGGCCATGCGGCAGTGGGCAGAGAATCCGGGTAAGGTGTTCCGTATTCTGGTGCATTTTTAAGGGGATGAGACGGGTTGTCGCGTTGCTGATGGGCCTGCTGATGGGCGGGCTCTGTGTGGGGGCTCAGGAGACCATCAACCTGGCAGGTGAATGGGAATTGTCGTTGGGCGATTCCCTGCATTACAATGACTATGTGATACTGCCTGGGTCGCTGCTGACCAACGGCAAGGGCAATCCCGTATCGGTGAAGACCAAGTGGACGGGTTCGCTGTATGACTCGTCGTACTATTTCAATCCCTACATGGAGAAGTATCGGGTGGAGGGCAACATGAAGTTCCCCTTCTTCCTGACACCCGAGACACACTATGTGGGCTATGCGTGGTACCGGAAGAGCGTGTATGTGCCCGACTCGTGGAAACGCAGCAGGGTGACCATCTTCCTGGAGCGTCCGCATATCGAGACAACGGTCTACGTGAATGGGGTGAAGGTACAACACCAGATGTCGCTCTCGACACCCCATACGTGCGACATCACCCGTTGGCTGAATGTCGGCAAGCGTAACACCATCGTCATTTGCGTGTACAACGGTATCGAGAACGTGTGTGTGGGACAGGACTCCCACTCGGTGACCGACCAGACACAAGGCAACTGGAACGGCATTGCAGGTGCTATGGAACTGCGGGCTCAGCCGAAGGAACTGTATATTGAAAAGGTGCGTATCCGACCAGACCTGGGGCACGGGTGTGTGCATCTGAGCCTTGATGCCGGTGGCCCGTACGCTTGGAATAGTCATTACGACTATAACAATTACTATACTATTGCTGTGGTGAAAGATGGCGACGATCCCAGTAAGGCTATTGTACAACGTCGGTTAGTGACTGAACCTCACATCGAGTACGACATTTATTTCAACGATTCTGTCTATCTCTGGGACGAGTTCCATCCTGTCGTCTACCGTATCGGCATCTCCCTCGGGGATGACTATTATGAGACCACCTTTGGTATGCGTTACATCACCGTCAGCGACAGGGAAATCCATCTGAACGGCCATCCCATCTGGCTGCGCGGTACGGTGGAGAACTGCTGTTTCCCAGAGACGGGTTATCCTCCCACGGACGAGGAATCGTGGATGAAGATCTTCCTGAAGTGCCGAGCCTATGGACTGAATCACATGCGTTTCCACAGTTATTGTCCGCCGGAGGCGGCTTTTGCCGCTGCCGACAAGGCGGGCTTCTATCTGCAGCCTGAAGGACCGTCGTGGCCGAACCACGGGGTGAAATTGCGTCGGGGCCAGGCCATTGACGACTACCTGTTGGAGGAATCGAAACGCATTGTCGACACCTACGGTCATCACCCCTCGTTTGTGATGATGGCGGCAGGGAATGAACCGGCCGGCGACTGGGTGAACTACTGCAACGACTGGGTGAAGGAGATGAAAAAATACGACCCCTCGC
>Ga0265301_10001669_pt1 | contig 28250 bp, 28 predicted proteins | sample AusTroGonzalo_MG_2_FD_193488 | JGI IMG/M metagenome (GOLD analysis project Ga0265301, IMG submission 193488) | Bovine rumen microbial communities from tropical cattle in Woodstock, Queensland, Australia - Gonzalo_04 | ecosystem: Host-associated > Mammals > Digestive system > Stomach > Rumen ... | reverse complement strand
GCTTGCGGAAATGACCCGATAACAAATGCTGGGTATTTTGATGACGATGTGGACCGCTCTGTTGAAGAAACCACAACTGATGACCATTCTACAAATTACACAGTAGATAAGTCGCAACATAATAACAGCACAACTATCACAACATTTGTTGATAGCGTAATTGTGGTAAGAGATACTGTGACTGTTTATAACCACGATACTTTGTATGTAAATGTAAAAGATACTGTTCGTGATACGATTAAACGGACTTTAAACATATACGATACAATTACAGTCAAAGAAATTATAACTGATACGATTGTTAAAACAGATACAGTCCTAAAGGTTGATACTCTTTTAACACGTGATACAGTTGTGGTTTACGATACTATTCAAAATGCGAGGTCTCTTTGACATAAGGGACACTATTATTGAATACTGCGAAACTGCTAATGGTGTAAAGACATGCCGAGAATACACAGGTAAAATATTAGACGGATATTTTTATGACTTAGCAAGCAGACCATTTTATTTGATTGGAGATAAATACGGATCTGATTGGGATAATTTGTTTAAATACAACATTTATACAACATATAACAAACCGGTTTGTACTGGTAACGATTGGCATTTATTCAATTTTGAAGACGCTTATTTGTGGAGAGATAATTTGGATAAAATAATTACTGGTAATGATTATATTGTATTGGAATGGGATAAAAATTATGATTTTGAAGTTTCAACTCGTTTTTCGCAAAATAAACATTACAAAGGAACAGAAAACTTAAAATACAAATGCGTTTTAAAATTATAACAGTTTAAACATAAACACTCCTTATATAACAAAGCCCTGGGCTAAACGCCTGGGGCTTTTCCAAGTTCTGTGGCTTTATGGCTAAGTCCAGCTACATTACGTTCCTTCTCAGTCTATGTGGAATTATGCGACCGCCAGTCAAGGAGACGTTTCTCGGCTAAAGTAGTTAGACTGGGCTAATTTAGCCACGTTTTTGAGCAGATTTCGCCACTTTTTTGACCAAATTTTAGTCACTTTTTCACTTTTCTGTGGCTTGTTTTTGTGATTGTGTGGTTTTGTTTGCTTTAGAACTTATCGTACTTTGGAACAAATGGAACAAGAAAAAATGGCACTTTATACCCACTACCATATAAGTACTATGTTAAATTAACATATTATTTTCTATATAATACCAATATAGTAAAATTAATGTTCTTTTGTTCCATAGACTATTTTTAAATAAAAAATGGCGAAATCTGATTAAAAACTGGGTTTTTGAGTTAAAACTGTGGAACATTTGTTTTGTTCCATAAATGTTCCATTTGTTCCATAAGGCCCATATAAGCTCCCAAAAATGAAAAACTTAGCAACTTATGGGCTTATTTTCTACATTTTGGTTGTCGGAAAATGGTTATTTGGAAAGTTGAGCAGAGTAATTTCCAAATCAGTTTTGTTCCATTTGTTCCATTTGTTCCATTTGTTCCATAAACTCATGACACAAACGTGACAAAACTTTTACACAAATATGACACAAAAACTAAAAACCCATTATACATAAAATAAACACGAACGAATTTAAGAAGTTCTCAAAAATGAAAGACTTATCGCCGATACGAAATAGTTTCTATTTTTGATAACGAACGAATGACAATTTGGTTTAAATCTCGTAAACGAATTGGAACCCGGTTACGGATTGTCATTATACATATAACATTGAGATTTTCATTTTTATTCCTTTAACACTAAAGGGCTAGTGAACCGGGTTCCAAAGGGTTTAACACTAGCCCTTTTCTAAGTAGTGTTTAAGGAAATAAAAATGTCACAAGACACAAATAAATTAATTGAAGAACATATCTTAAAAAAGAACAATCTACACAACCAAAAGAACTCTAAAGGATATACTGCAACCATAGAAGGTAAAGTGGTGCGACCTTCAAATGTAAATGAATTGGCAGATAAGTTATATGCTTATGTTGCTCAAAACGAAACAGACAAACAATGGTATGCAGACATTAACAAAGAAGTAGTTAATGAATCCCATAATACAAACAAGAAAATAAAAGAAATTTGGCTAAGCCGCTTAGTTACTGCTATTAATGGGTATTTGTCTGCAAAAGCAGAATATAGGGATGCTCACACAGAACTGTCAATCGCATCAGCATTTGAAAGTTCCAAATTCCCTCTTGGTTTCTTACCTGAAGACGATGTTAATGACGCAGATATAGCTTTGATTGACGGTGTAGTTTATTGTGAAAGGGACGATTTGTTCTATTTCAAAGACAACAATAATTACACATTGTTGGGTAACATTCAAGAACTCACAACCAAAGGCTCTCTCGGTTTGAGAAATTTGTATGGATTGTTAGCCGATAAATTTCAAAGGAAAACAGGTAAAGAATTTCATTTTTGGCACGAAATGTACGAAATTTGTAACAACGCAACTTCGGATTTTATTAGTGCTAAAAGACAGATTGATGAACTTGTAAAACAAGGGAATAAAGATAGCAAACAAACTATTGAAGTTTTTGGTAACAAAGTAGAAATTTATAAGGTGCTTCAAATTTTTGATGTAGACCAAATCCCTAATGAATGGGCGAACAAGCTTTGTAATTTCTACGCAAAGTATTTGATTAACAGTAAATTACCAGCTATTATATTTAACAGAAAACTATGTACATTAAATTACGAATGTGAAGACCAAGAAGGTGCTTATTTTAAGAGGTTTGCTTTGACATTCCCTCAAAGCGGTAAAGTACCATTTAACGAATATTTGGTTAAATTGTTTGAATTTCACGACATAGTGATTAGAAACATTCCACATATTGAAACTATACCTCACATAATAAGTGACGATTCCACACCTTCAAAATACTATTTGAATGAAGACTGGAAGAATGACTTAGTTCCTGGTCAGTACGAATTTGAAGATTGTAAGATTTTGAACACCTTCTTACACCCATATACAACTGAAGAAAGGTTAGCTTTGATGGCTTGGGCTTATACTGTATTCCACCCTAGCTATGGCGACACTATTAATATGTTGTTTAAAACAGGTGGTGGGACATTTAAAACAAACTATTACAGTGCGATGATTCAACAATTACTATGTAAAATGTACAATGTTAAGAATAACGACTGCTCTTATGTAATGTCAAAAGATAACTGGGTTAAAGATAGGTTCTTACTAGAAGGAAAAAATGGTGGTGTTTCTATGGCTGCGTTTGTTAATAATGACGAATGTACAATGAACTCTATTGAAGAATTCAAGAACTTCTCTGGTGGTGGTAAGAATGGTATGGACTATTCTAAAAGAACTATGAGAACCGAGCCGACTCAGATGAAAATTTACTCTAAATGGTTGTTCACTACAAATAATGACTTTTTGATTAATGACGATAGCGGGGCTTATGATAGGCGTTTATTCATTATTGACAGGATGGACGTAAAGAAACTTACACCACCATACGCAAAAGCAAATTACGATGCCGAAGTTTTGAAAGAAATGAAAACCTTCTATGAAGTAGCAGAGAGTAGTTACAAACAAATTTTGAAAACTCATAAGTCTTTGGAAGATTATGTAACTGACCCTAAGATTTCAATTTCAAGAAACTTAAAGAAAGCTTATGCTGAAGACGATAAAATTTTCGTTTATTACAAGATTTTTGAAAAGTATAATGCTACGGATGTCCTTGAAATTCCTTGTAAGGATTTCACAGAAACTGCTAAATTGCTTTGTGAAGAAAACGAAGTGAACTTTAACGGATTTAAGAATTGGATACGTGGTACAGATAAGACAGAAAAACCTTGTAAATGGCAAACTAATAAATGGGTGAATAAGCAGCGTGTAAGACATAACATTTTGTACAAACTAAAACCTGAATTTGAACCAAAGTGTGAAGAAGACACAGATACTGACTCACTAAATTCTGTTTGCGTATAAGGAGGCTCTATGAGGGAAGATGACGTAGACTTTTTAAACAGTTTGACTTTCCAAGGTTGGTCTGAAGAAGGCTCGGAATGGCGAGATGACTTACTTAAAACTATAAAGCCAAAACTTGAAGACTGGTTTGAAGTTGTAGTACACAACGCTTACGATTACAGTAATGGGCTACACGCTGTACATAATTTACACTGTGACTTGAAAAATTCCGAAGTAGCTAAATCTATAGGTTTAGTTGTGTTTAACGAGTCCTTTGGGTATTTGTGGGGTGTGTGGGAGGATTCTCAAGATAACTTAGCAAGCAAATTTGACTGGGAAGGAGAATGCCACACAGAGCTTGATAGATTGGAAGTGTCCGTATTATATCACACAATTCCTTGGATGACAGTTAGCAGCCTAAACAAACTATTAAAAGCTCTAAACAAATGGGAATTAGAAACTAAAATGAACTTGAAGTTAAACTCTTTGAACGAAGACTTCCAATAAACGAACTTGGCGAAGGTTAAGAAAAACACTTTTCCTTCGCCTTTTGTTTTTATTTTCTATATTGTAATATGCTAAAGAAAAATTAAAGGAAAACAAAATGAATCATTCATTAGATTTTGAATACAACAGAAAAAACAATGAGTTTCTACATCTGGTTTGCGTATCTTTTGACAACAAAGTTTATTGGTTGGACGATGGAAGCCAAACCGATGATTTCATACAAGATATGAAGAAGATTGAAGGAGAAACTATTATCGCACATGCTGCTAGCTTAGCAGAAATCCCATGCTGCATTAAACTCGGAATTGACGTTGAAAAATATACCTGGGTTTGTACCGAAACTTTGTACAAATTCATAAACCATCTTCAAGACGGAACTACTGGTAATGACAAGAAAACCAATTTGATTGACACCTTGAAAGACTTTGCTTTGCTGCCACAATCCATAACAAACGAACAGAAGGAACATTGGAGGAGTATTATCCTGAGTGGTAATGTTGAAAATTTCAAAAATGACATTATCAAGTATTGCGAAAGTGATACAGATAACTTAGTTGAATTATACGAACAGGAATGTAAAAGGCTTTTGAACTTAATTGACGAAAGCAGAAAAATGTTAAATGGCTCAAGTTGCTTAGACGTTGAGTTAAATACTGTTTTGTTTGAAACGAAAATAAGACCTGCAAATTCCGATAAAGGTAAGAAACCCTTTGTGGATAAACTATACGTTCCATTTGGCACAGAAAGGAATTTTAAGAACTTTAACCTTGAAGACTTCATTAAGAGCGAAAGTGAGAACCATATAGCTGTAGCAAAAATGTACATGGAAGGTTATGACGCAGACCCTTATTTAATTTCTCATTTACAAGACTGGAGATTTTTGAACAAATTAAGAGAGCAGTGTAATGAACTTATTCCTGGTTTGTTTGACGAGAAAGGTACACGAAAGGACGAAGTTCTACAAGACTGGATTTTTACAAACATTGAAGGTGCTAAAGAATGGTGGGAGCAAGGGTTTCATAAGAACGGAGAAATAAAGTCCAAAACACCTACTGGCGGGTATTCATTTGCTGGGGATGTGATTGATTACTTCTGTGAAGAATTTGAAGGCAATGATAAACTTGAGAAGTACAGAGTTTTGAGAAAGTTAATACAAGCAGTTCAAGGGTTGGCAAGGAGTCCTTCGGATAAAAAAGGCTGGTATTATCCAAACTTGTACAGTGACGGGTTACATTGTCACGCAAACGAACACGGTGCTAATACTACGAGATTTGGAAATAAGAGCACTTCAGGTCACATCCCTAGCTGGAGTAAGAGTTTGAGAAGTTGCTTGAAACCAAAGAATGGAAATGAACTCTACTTCTCTTTGGACTTCAACGCACAAGAAATGTGGGTTATTGGACAGCTCTCTCACGATTTTAATTTGTTAGAGACTTATGAAGCTCAAGACGTGTATATGAAAATGGCTCAACAAATGAATTTGTACCCAAAAGATTTGCCAATACCTACTGAAGAGCAAAGAAAAGAAGACTGGTTTAAACCTTACAAGAAAATTAGACAAAAGATTAAAGGCGTTAATTTGGGTATGAACTACGGGATGTCGCCAATGACTTACGCAAAGAGAAATAACGTAACAAACGAAGAAGCACAGAGTTATTGGGATATGTTCGCAAAAGCCTTTGACAAGAAAACTGATTGGGGTAAAGTATTGCAGCTTTATTTTGAAGGCTATTGCGTTACAGAAACCGAAACGAAAGGTAAGAGTTGGTCTACTGGTCTTTATTTGACTATCGGTAAAGAACAAATTATCACAAGATTTAGACCAACAAATAAAAGAGGTGATTATAACAAACAAATGAGAGCTGTGCTAAACTTCCCTGTTCAATGTATGGGAGCACAGATAACTAGACGTGCTGTTCGTTATGCCCAAAAAGAAGGTTTAAAACCATTCTTACCTGTACATGATGAAATTTACTTTAAAACAACTAAGGATAAGTTTGAAAGTGATGCTAAAGTTGCTAGAGATTGTATGATGAGAGCAGCTATGGACTGTTTCAATAACCCGTTAAAAGAATACCCTATAAAGGTCGGTGAAGCAGAACTTTACAAACCAGGTGCTTGGAAGTACACTGTACACGAAGGTGCTGAAGAACGATTTGAACAAATTATTAACATTTGTAAGGAACTTGATAAAATGGGTCCTTGCCCTCCAAAACCTGAGAAAGAAAAGAAGGTCAAAAAGGTTAAGAAGGAAAAAGAACCCAAAAAAGAAAAACAAACAAATGAAACAGCAATGGAGGATTTCTTTGTATGACGATTGATGAATGGGGTCAAAACTCAGACCAGTTCTTTGACTATTTAGCCCACAGTGAGATTTACTCACTACCTGAATGGGATGGCTGGAAAGAACGAATAAACCAAGTATTAAGTGAAATGGCTTATGAAGACGCTAAAGGTTGCGAATTTGAAGATTTGATAAACCTAGCAGGGTTGGCTGGTGAGATTGAATTGACAATAAAAGAACACGATATGGATAGACGAATTAAAAATATTGAGAAGGACTTCTAAGTTCACAACAAACGGAAAGATTGGGCTTAAAAGGCCCTTTCTTCCTTTACACTATACATAAGAATGAGAGACCGACATGCTAAAGAGTTTATTTTATTGTGCTATGGTGGGCATCGGTCTCAATTTATCCTGCCATAGCACATTTTTATTTTAAAGGAGACCGATAATGATTTCAAAGAATATAAAACAATTCTGTAAGAATTATACACAAATAGAAAACTATAATGAAGCCATAAATGATAAAGAAAAAGTATGGGACTGTCATCATCGTTTGGAATTAAGAGAAGACTATATTAACACCCGTGAAGAACTTAAACTAATGAATTTGTATTATGATAGACCACCTGAAGAGCTTATATTTTTAACAAAAGAAAAACATCAAGCATTACATAAAATCAAAAGAAAATCTCATACACAAGTTAAAGCTACAAAGTACCCAAAGTACCCAAAGAAGCGTGAAGCACGATTAAAGTTCTGGCATCGGAGAAAATTGGAGTGACGAAGACCAAAAAGAATTTGAGAAGGCTCGTAACGATAGGCACACGAATAACTGGCGTAACAGGCATAGAGATAAATATAACGCTTGTATGAAACGAGCACAGGACAAGTGGAGAGCTGAACATCCCTTTTATTACGGGTGGAAACAACAGAACCGAAACCACCCAGAGAATAAAATGACTTACGAACAGTACGTAGCTTATAGACAAAATAAAGAAAGACAAAAAGAAACAAAGGAGCAAGATAAATGACATTCAATGAAGATAAGTATAACGAAGACGTGAATTTGTATTTTGAGAAGCTAAAAGAACTTGTTACAAATGAAGAGCTAATTGCGTTGTTTAAGTCCTGGCCTGACAAGAAAGATTACTGGGTTGAAGACGAAGAGCCAAAGGACGAACAGAATGAAGGTTAATTTAGTTGCCGTAATTGAATGGATAAAGAGTATCTAAAAATGAAATTGAAAATAGAATACAATAAAGACTGTTGTTCATTCTGTGACACACAAACAGAAGGCAAGATAACTTGGCTTGGTGAGGACAAAATTGAAGGTTATACAGTTGAAGAGCACAGAATGAAGGAAGAAGGATTTTACTTAAAATCTGGGTGTTTACATGCCATAGCCGATGAACCATACTGTGGAACCGGACCTTTGAAAATAAACTTTTGTCCTGTGTGTGGTAGAAGCCTTAAAGTAGTGTACAAACAAAAGAAAGAATTGGGTAAAGAGCCAAAGGACGAAACCGATGAAGGTTAATTTGGTAGCTGTTGCGAAAAACGAAGCTAGATATATACAGGAATGGTGCGATTACCATAAAAAGCTAGGGTTCAATGAAATTATAATTTATGATAACTCGGGAAATGGAGATTTGAAGTCTCACGATAACATAACTGTTTATGATGCCCCAGGTGACAGAATACAACTTCAAGCTTATCAAAACGAATTAGTCAATGCTAGATACAATGAATGGATTTTGTTTATTGACATTGACGAATTTTTAAACATTGGTAATTTGTCTGTACAGGAGTTTCTTAAACCATATCAAGGAGCTGATGTTGTAAAACTTAATTGGGTAGTATATGCCGACAATGACCAGTTGGAATACGAGGACAAACCTGTTCGTGAAAGGTTCTTGAAACCTGCTCCATTAGCTTGTGTGTATAATGACAGAGTAAAAGTCCCTGAAAATTGTCACTGTAAATACTTCTACTGTAACAAATACAAACAAACTATGTTGGATATACACACTGCTCACGTTGCAGGTGGTATTGCGATAAACACAAAAGGCCAACAAGTTAATATGGACTCGCCATTTCAAGATTTGTGCTTAGACCGAGGTTTCGTACAACATTATATCTGTAAAAGCACCCGTGAATGGTGCGAAAGAAGATTGAACACTACAGATGCTTGCGGCAATGTTGTGGCGGACTTTGATACACTAAAGAGGTTCTACTTCAACTTGAACACATTTAGCAGAGAAAAGGAGGACATAATTGAGTCTTACCGAATTAAGAAAGATATGGGAGCAGTTTCAAGTGAGTGCTGTGGAGAACTTGCACAACCAGTGGATGACTCCAAAGGACCTGGACCCGATAGCAAACGAGTTAATAAAAGCAATAGAGCAGTACGTGGAGGAAAATAATGGACCCGAACGCAAACAAATTGACACCTGATATACCTTACACAGTTGAATACAATCTCGTCTTGTGCCATAACAAAGAAGGACTAAAGCTCGCTAAGGCTAGTTATGGCGATTACTCAAACAAATTATACTTGAGCGATAACGGACTGGAAGATACAATAAGCATTGACACTAAGTGGGATAGCCGCTTGTTTGGCGAATTTGGTTTTTGGGAATGGGCTGCAAACAACATTCGTGACTGTGACAGAGCTTGTCTCCAGCATTACAGACGCAAACTTCCTTTGAGTATGAGTGAAATTGTTTTACCTGAACCTTGTAAGTTTAACTTTAGTATACTTGATGGTTTGGCATATTGGCATAGCCCTGTACTTTGTGATGCTTTACATGCTGTGCTAAGTCCACAGGAGTTTAATTTGTTACAAGGTAATGAATTACTTTGTTGGACTATATTTAAAGCTCCACAGCCAGTAATCAAACAATGGGTGGACTATTGTGGAAACAAATTAACTTTGCTACTTAGGTACTTTGGACTTGAACCAACAATGGAATCAGTTGAGAAATTTGTACAAGATAAGAACAGTGGTCTTTTGGAACCTAGAGAAGGCAAGAATACTGATTTAGTTTATCAGAGAAGATTTATGGGTTGTTGCCTTGAACGATTGTCGCATTGTTTTTGGATGAGTGTTCCTTATCCAAGAGAATACAGAAAGATAAATCTACTTCAACCAGGGCAAAGGATATAAATAATTTATTCATTTTGAATGCTCCTATGTTTACCCTCTCCTGGACGAAACCTGGAGAGGGTTTTTCTAAGCACAAAAGTAATACATATAGATGTGAATGTGGCACTTATTCCACACCTCTGTTATAAGTGATTTTGGTTGGTCCCGAATGACCTTATGACCCTGTCCTTAATTTGTTTGACAGGTTAAATATTGAACAAACTAAACGGATGCTGTGCTAGACCAAGAGTATAGTTGAAGTATAATATGTAACCTGTATGCGATACTTTATTTTGTACCGCTAAAAATTCATTTATTTAAACAAACAAATTAAGAGGATATTTTATGTCTCAGTTCTCAAATTCAAAAAAGGTAAAGGCATTAGCTGTAGCTGTTTCCGACGCTATGCCATACGTCAAGAAGTCCGTTTCCGAATTTTCTCAGGACGAAGTTAAAGGCAAAAAGTGTGGTATGACAATGACCACTTACATTACCGATACTGGTAAGGTTTATGATGGTCTTACTGTCAATCCTGAAGGTATTACCGAAGTTGAATACACCACAACTTTGAAAAACAAATCCATTCCAGTTGAATACGATTCCTGGGATACGCTCGTAAACATTGAAGACTTTGACAAGGAAGTCATTAAGAAAAGAGCTATCCATTTGGCTAAGGCCGTTCAGGATGACGTTATTAAAGACACAATTTATCGTTCTGTTCAGGCCGTTGTAACTACTGGTAATGCAGATTTTGAAACCCTTTCCGAAGGTGCTGCAAAGCTTCGTGAAGTAGCTGTAGCTGGTGACGCTGTTTCTTTCCTTTCTCCAACACAGATGGGTAAGATTGCAGCTGGTGGATTGGCAAAGTTCATTCCAGATGAACAACAGAAGAAGATTTACTCCAAGAATTACTTGGGTGAATATGCTGGTGCTTCTCAAGTTGAATGTCAGGGCCTTCCAAAGATTACAACTCCTTCCGCAATGAACTTCTCTGTTTCTTTGACAGATGTTTCCGGTATTGGTTTTGCTCCTGTTACAGCTGGTTCTGTTACTGGTGGTGTTCACAATGCTTCTATTCCATTCCGTGCCGAAGGTTTGAAGGTTGTTGATGTCAATGGTATGGAAACCGACCAGGATTATATCGTATTCGCAGACGAAAATGGTAAGATTCCTGAATTGAGAATCACAGTTGAAGGCCAAGGTTATGGCAATCCAAATGCTTGGGTTGAATCTGGTACTTCTACATTAACATTTGAACCATTGCTTGCTTCTGGCACAAAGTATGAGGTAGGTTCTGTAAGAATTGCTGATGCCTTGAAGTTTGACAGTTATGCCTTTGCTCATGTTGCTTCTACCGAAGAACTTGGTAAAGAAAGAGTTGATGGTGTAACTGTTCAGGTTATCGCTCGGACGGAAACATCCTTGACAGAACTTCTGTTGCTCGCTGTGATGTACCATTTATGTGTGGTCTCCCTGAACCAAGACAGTCCGTAACTTATTTTATTAAAAAGTAAGTTCAAAAACTCACATTAAATTTGAAAATGCTAGGGATTTTCCCTAGCATTTTCTATATTTGGGATAAATACAAAACGATTACAAATAAAGGAGAAGCTATGAAATACAATGCAGAATACGGCCGATACGTAACGAAAGAAGGTTTAGTTTATTATTATGACAAGAAAGCCGATAAACTTGTCTTATGTAAACAATGTATAGGCACACACGGTTATTGTGTAGTACAAACTAAAACTAGAAAAACAGTATTAGTTCACAGGCTAGTTTGGGAAACTTTTAATGGACCGATACCTGATGGACTTCAAATAGACCATCAAGATACACACAAAGATAATAACGCTTTGAACAATCTAAAACTTTGTACTCCTAAGGAAAATACGAATAACCCTGTAACAAAGCAGCACTTGATTGGCAGAAATAATGGTAAAGGCAAACCAACCAGTGAATTTGGCGAAAAATTCAAAGAGCATTATGGCTTATCTCAATATCAGGATATGAAACTTTATAAAAGAGAACATGCTTGGTTTAAGAAACACAATAAGTGTCGCTGGGAATAAAATAAATAATTTGTCCGCACCAATAGGCTTAATTGGTAAAACCGGCTGGATTCCGACCCGCAGTTGCGGTATCGTTCACCGCTTGGTGCTTAACAACAAAGGGTCGGGGTATTTTCCTGACCCTTTTAGTCATAAATAACTTGAAGGGGCTGTTGAGGTTTTATTGCTTCTCTCCTTGCAGTCCCTTCATTTTTAATTTATTAGAGAAGCACCGAATATGGCGGAAATTCCATACAAATGAAGAGGTAAAAATATGGTTGACGAACGCATTTTAGAAGCCATCAAAGACGAAGATCCAGTAGCTGAAGAAACAAAAACAGAACAAATTAACGAACAAACTACTGAGACAACACCGGAAACAACACCGGAACAAACACCTGAAGAACAGGTTGAAACCCCTATAAAGACTTACACGCAAGACGATTGGGATAAGATGACTTATTCCTTCAAAAGACAGCTTGGAAAACAGAAGGATAAGTTTGAGTCACAGATATCTGATTACAACAAACGCTTTACAGATTTTGAATCACGTTTGAACAAATTAGCAAACCCTGAAAAACCCTTAATGCGAGCTGACTTTGAGACCGATGACGCTTACATTGAAGCTCTAATTAACAATGGTGTTGAGAAGCGTTGGGCTGAGCGTGAAGCCAAAATGCGTGAAGAATACGAAAAGTACGAAGCAGAAAGACAAGCACAGGAAGAACAGGCCCGAGAACTTGAAGAAGGGATTTCTAAGTGGTATCCTGATGAAGGTAAACGCAAAGAATGGTACGATACTGTTTCAAGAGCTTATGGCGAAGGTTTACAAGAACTCCTTGAAAAAGAACAGAATGTAATGAACTATTTGTACCAGACTCCAAACCAGTCCTTGATTTTGTACAAGTTAGCAACAGACCCTCAAGCTGTCCAAAGTGTCTTTAGCATTAAAAACCCATTGATGAGATTGATGGCAGTAAGAGATATGGAAAACGAACTCGTTAGGGAACGAAACACTCCTGCTCCAGTACAAACACCTGCTCCACAAGCAACTCCTGCACCTGCACCAGCTCCTGTCAATAACCTTGCTAAAGCTGTAGGCAAACCTGGTGCTCAAGTTGAAGCTGTACCTGACGTCACAGATAGTGTTGAAGGTTTGCGTGAATTGTTAAGGAGTTTGTAAGGAGTGAAGTATGAACCCGAACAACCAAATGCAGGAGCGATGTGAACTTCGTAGGTCACAGCTAAAGTGGCTGATGGAGAACTTTACAGAACCAGTATACACCCCAGATTGTGCGAATAACATGGCTTCATTGAGTGATACTTTCAATGTTCAAGAAGATATTGATTTGGAAGGTTATAATCCTTGCGGAATCACAATGACTATTTTGAACTTTGAACCTATTCACACAAGTTTGTCCGAATTCAGTAACGCTAGTGTTGCCCGTATTATGAGGGATATGACTTGCTATCTACCTAAAACACTTAGAATGACTGGACTGTGGAATCCGAAATCTTGGAACGCAGGCAACTCAACAATACCTGAAGAAACTATGGAACTTATGAATGCTTTCAGTGATTGGATACTTTGTATGAAGTCCCGAATACTAAACGATTTTACAACAAAGTACATTCTCGGTGGTAAACCACAGTTCCTTGAAATAATGAAACGCAGATACAAGCGACAATATAGCGAACGAACTGAAACAACTGTGGAAACAAGTGAAACTAAAGAACCAATAAAACTGAACATTAACTTCACAAAAATGGGTGCTGATGAAGGAAATAAATCTTGACATTAAATTATTAGACCATCAACTAAGGTTTGTCAATAGTGACAAGCCTTTTGTTGCTATGGTTTGCGGACGAGGGGCTGGAAAGACTTATGTTGCTTCGTACTTAGCTGTATTGAAAGCTATGCAGGGCGAAAGAGTTATTTTGTTCGCACAAAATTGGACTTCATTGACGAACTGCTTAATGAAGGAATGTTATTATCGTATCATTGAACTTGGTCAAGAAATTCAAAAGATTACTAGTTCAAATTTTAAAATAAACTATAAGTACACACAAACTAAAATTGACTTCCCAGATACTTTGGGTGTAATTTACGGAGCAACATATCCTGCCGAAGAATCTATTAGAGGTTATACACAGATAAGCACTCTTATACTTGATGAAGCCGCATTGAGTAAGCCAGACATATTGAACGTAGCACAGCCAGCTATGCGTGCTTTACCTGAAGGACAACACCCGAGAACTTATGCTATTACAACACCAAAAGCAGGTTCTTGGTTTAACAAATTTGTTCTAGAAAAAATTGAAAATAAGCCAAATACTATTGAGTTGATACAAGCTAAAACAACTGATAATACAAAGATTACTGAAGAAGAATATGAAAACTATGCTGGTAACTTTACGAATGAAAGCTTCATTAAACAGGAACTTATGGGCGAAATCTTGAACTTACAAGCCGCCAACAGTATCCTTGCTGGAATTGTATTCAAGAACAAGTACAAACAAGATAATTTACCTGATGTTGGACAAGTTGTTATTGGGATTGATGGCTCTGGTTATGGTAAAGACAAGACAGTAATAACTTATAGACTTGGAAAATGCTACAAACAAGTTAGCTACGAAACATTAACTGGTATGGCTTGCCGAAATGAAGTCAAAGCTATGTTGAGTAAGCACCCTAAATGGAAAGTGGTTGAGATAAACATTGACGCTGCTTATGGCGATAAATATTATGAAAATTTGGAACTAGAATACGATTGTTGTAACCTTGTGAACTTTGGCGGAAAAGCCCGTAATGAGAAGTATTTTAACAAACGAGCAGAATTGTATTTTAACTTGATTGAAGGTTTGAACAAAGGAGTTCCATTAACAGAAGAAATTGAAGACGAGCTAAATGTTACTTTGTTTGAATTTAGCAACACAGGAAAATTGAAACTTGTTGATAAGGACGAAATAAAAGAAGTCTTAAAACACAGTCCTGACCAAAGTGATAGTTTAGCATTAACCTTTAACACAGGAAATTTGTATGAAACAGAAGAAATTGAAGAACAACATACCCTCAAATACAGACCTTGGCAATAAGACTAAAGAAAATGAAAAGTCAATGCGTGAAGAAGTAGCAGAATTGAAAGAATCTGTAATGAGAATTGAAGCTCTTATTGCCAAATTGCTAGAAGTCCTACCTTTTCACAAGTAAAAGTATACATATTATAGAAAGAGGTACCTGAATGAAAAGCGTAAATGGATTAGTTATTGATGCGTTGAATGCAGTAGGGGTTTGGACGGACACTGATCAGGACCCTACAAGTGATTACACAAATGCTGCTTTGAGTGACTTGAATAGCCTTATTGACGAATTAAATATGCAGGACTATATTCAAGAATCACTAACAGTAAAGACTTGTACGGCAGGACAGAAGTTCACGATTGGTCCTGATCCTTCGTGTGATATTGTTGAAGAGAACTTACCAAACAGTTTGAAGTCTGTTGCGAGAAAAGTTGGCAATCATTATTACAAACTAATACCCGTTGATAGTGCTGCTATTTACGCAAGTAATAGACTAGGCTTGGCTAATCTCTTTACATACAATGTTAAGGCTAATAAAGAAGACCGCTATATGTTTGGCGAAGTCACTATGGATGGCAACGCAACAAGCGAGTTCCTTGTAATCTATAATAAGGTCTATCCAAAGTACACTATGGCAGATGAAGTGTGGTTCACTGATGCCACTATTAACTTGTTAGAAGAAGGTCTTAAATACAAATTAGCTGTTCGTTATAAGTTACCTGATGTTGAAATCTTCAAGAAAGAATACGAAGATTACAAGCACTTGGTTGAGGAAAACATTGGACAAAATAACCCAATGACCTATGCTTCTATTGGACAAAGTAACTATCTTGCAGGTTATTACAATACAATCTATGGCAATGGCTTCACACTCTAAGGAGGAAGTATGGCAGTAACACAAACTTCATTACTGGACTTATTTGTCGGTGACAGTAATAAAGCAGACTTTCCCAACATTCAAGGTTGTGCTGTTTCGCAAAACATGGTTACTGAAACGAATGGTAAAATTAAGTACCTTCGTTCATTACAAGGTAAAAAGTTCTATCGTCAAATTGAGCAATCAGTAAAGAATTGTACTGGTTCATTTTATGCTTCAGTTGGTTTGGATGCTGAGAACAGAGTTCCAAGTTCATTTTGGTGTTATGGTTCAAGTGTTTATGAATTAAGACCAAGTGGGACTGTTCGTTTGTTATACACAGGTAAACTTGATTATGATTACGGGTTTACTTTTGTTGAAAGTGGTGGTGAAAGACCATTCTTGTTAATTTGTGATGGAAACAGTCTTTATGCTTATAATCTCTATAATGGTGATTTACAACAAATTAAAATGCCACTAGGTATTACTGGTGACACTATTGTTCCAAGTTCTGTGTCTTGTCTAGCAGGAAGTATTATAGTCAGTGATAAGAATACTGGTTATGCTTATTACTCACAACCTTATATTCTTTCAAATGATACAATGGAAATCGCAAAGAAAGATGGTGATGGAAATGTTATCTACAAAGACAAGTACACTATTGACTATGAAGAAGTTAATGTTTGGGATGGCAATATATTCTATGACAGTGACGGAGCTTTACAATACAAAAATGCTGAATCAAGTAGTGATAGTATAGTTTGTTTGAAAGCTGTTGGTGATGTATTGACTGTATATGGTCGCTGTTCCATTGAATTTTGGACTAGAAGTGATGCGGAAGGAATGACTTGGGTTAGAACAAATTATACTGCGAATTCTAGTTTGGGTGTAAAGAACGCTAGAACAGTCGGTGTATTCAACAATGTTCAAGGGTTCCTTGGTTGTGGTAACAGAAATGGTTTCGGTGTTTACAGCATAAATGGTACTGAAATAAGTAAGATAAGTCCTACTTGGTTGGATGAATTGTTGTTTGAGTCAACTTTACAGAATGTTTTTGCTTATGGTTACAGCTACAGTAATCACAGCTATTATGTTATACACTTTAAAGACAAAAACAATCGTGAAAGAAGTTTTGCTTATGATTTAATCTCAGGAGAATGGCACGAACGCACCAGTATAGACACGAGTGATGGAAAGACAGAAACAACGCATTATGTTTATCCAATCTTCAATCGTGAAGGTAAACTTATCTATGGTGGATTTAGAACAAAACGTTATGCTAGTTTGTTTGAAGCACGAAAAGATTACTGGTATGAAGATTTGAATAGCACAGTAAAGAGTTCATTTATTCGTGGTCGCCAAACTCCTTTGATTATAGATAGTGAAAGGAACTTCCTAATAAACGCATTAAGCATTGAAGGCAATTTTGGTAACTGCGATGACAGAACAATAACTCCTGAATGTATGCTTGAAATCAGTAGAGATGGTGGTTATACTTATGGCTCAACAGTAGTTCGTAAGCTCCCATTGACCGGTGAATATAAGAAGCGTGTTGCTTGGAATAATTTAGGAATGGTTCGTAATTGTGTCATAAAATTCAGTACAAGCTCTCCAATAGATTTAACTTTGAGCAACGCAAGTTTGACAGTAGTACCCTTAAACTATCGTTTCTAATGAGGTTCTAATTATGGTTCAAGACTTACAGAATAGTGAAATTGGTTTAGGTTCAACACTCAAGGATTTGCTTGCAGTGACTCAAGGACTTTGGGTTGAAACGGAAAAGTTTGGGTGGAAAGTTTCAAAGTTAGGAAGTAAATTTGGGATAGCAATAAGGAATGTTGAACAAGATAATACTTATCAACTACCCTTAAAATTTACGAACGAATTAACGGCTTGTTTGTTTATTGGAGAAGGCGAAATTACAAGTTCACTTATTCATAATGGACAAGAAGCCATTTTTGCACCTATTTCGGGGTTGTGTTTAATAATTTTAAAATGAGGTAATCTATGGGCGTTTTTAGTGATATAAGTGAAGCAATGGGGTTTCGGAAATTCAAAGAAGGTAAATAAAGCCAATCAAGCTCTTGAAGGAATTAAGTCCGATTTACAAGCTGCTTCACAGAAGAATGAAGGTTATATTGGAAATTATAATGACTTGCTCAATAGTTTGTATGGAAATTCTGTAACAAATTATGATGATGCTTTGAACAAGTACATTAACAGTGACACATTCAGTTATAAGGGCGATGTTGAAGACTTTGCTAGTCCAGCTATTGAACGCAGAGTTAAGACCGCTATGGACAACATAACGAAGTCCAATGCTAATGCTGGTAATATGTTCTCAAGTGACTATTTGAACCAGTTAAATGCGAAATCTCAAGCTATTGCAAGTGAAGAATGGGATAAAGCTTATGACCGCTATATGCAGGACAAGAATATGCAGTTACAGGAATACAATACTAACCAAAGCAAGTTAGCAAATGTCGCAAATATGCTCGGACAGAATGTAAACGCTTATTCTAACAATATGGGTTCAGTATATACGAACTTGATTAACAACAACAATGCTTTGACACAGGGTTTGGCTGACATTAACTCTAGTATCGCACAAAATAATTTGAATAAGAAAACAGGTGCTCAGTCATTGTTGAACCCTCTCGGTTTTTAAAGGAGAATTAGTTTATGTTAAATGCTGGTTATGATTTTAGACGAAATAATGCTGGTTTGTTGGTAAATCCTGAGCAAGCAAGTGCTGGTTGGAAGAACTTAGGCAAAGGACTACAAGTTGCAGCTGGTGTTATGTCTTGGAAGGACGCAAAAGACAGAGCCGCTAGAATGAATAAAGCTCAAGAAGATTACTATGACGCTTTGACTTCGTACTTGAATAATAAGGACGTTGATGTCAAATCACAACAGGATGCTATTGAAGATGAAGAACTTTATTCGCAATTAGAAGATTTACCAGAAGACGAAATCAACAATGAAACCAAAGCTGCATACGAAGCTTCTAATGCTTCTCAAACAGGTGGTTCAGATGCGGATTATGCTTACAGAATGGCTTTAGCAAGACGCAATCAGTATGCCGATATACTAGATAGTATATTAAAGAAATATGGTTACGGAGGTAAGTAATGGCTGATATAAGTTTAAAAGACCCGTTACAGGAGATTTACGAAGAAGTCTCACCTATTGAATACAGATGGAAAAAGTATGAAAAAGAAGCTCCAAAGATGGATGACGACTTCAAATGGAACTTCTTGTCTGAGATTAAGCAGCCACAGCTTGAGATTAAAGGTCCTTCTGTTGGTTCATTACTTTATGCGTTAAATCCACAAACAAGTGAATTGGGTTTAAAGCAAATGGACAGTGAACTCAATCAACAGTTGCAAGCTAATGAAATGTTTGATAAACGCGGTGAAGAAGCTCTTGACTTTATGGAAAAGCGAGTTCAGGAAGATATTGCCAAAAAGAAATTTCAGAATGTTGATGCTGGTCACGCAAATAGTTTGTTAGCAAATTACACACAAGCTATTCAAAGTGGCGATGCTACTGCTATTGCTATTAATGAAGATAGAATTAGAAAGACTTTTCCAAATGCTGATGCTATTCTTGAACAAGCTAAATCACAAGCAAGTTTGAATATGAAGCAGAAAGAAAATGCGAACAAGTTCAATGCCACATTACCTAGAGGTGATGGATGGACAAATTCTACTGAAAGAAATGCTTGGATTGCTAACATAGATACTGCATTGGCTGATGGCAAAATAGATGAAAAATCAAGAAATGAACTTGTACGAGAAGCTAACTCTATCAAAGACAGAGAATCCGAAAGAAAGAATGTTTATAGACAAGCTTACAATGCTGCTGGAGCAAGCAAGAGTGTTGAACAAAATAATGCTAAAGACTATACTGCTGCTATTGAAAAGTTAAAGAAGCGTTATGGTAGTGAAGTTAGAGCAAAAGCTGCTTATGATAGAGGGGAACGCTAATGAATTACGATGATATAGTTGAAAACCTTATCGTTTCAAGAGTTGATGTAGGTGGTCACAAAGAAGATGAGAGAAAGTTGGAAGCTTTAAAAGCTGTATTAAAGAATATTCCTACTGAAAAAGGTAAGAAGTATGCTTTGTCCAAATTCTTGAATGAAACTCCAGGTTATGATTATAAGGAATTGAAAGCTAGTAACCCTAATTTGGACGAAGATTACTGGTCACTAAAGCACCAATATGATTATACACCTCCTGATATTCAAAAAGCTCTTGAAAAAGCAAACAAAGAAAATGCTGAGAACTTTTGGAATTGGGAGAGTGACGAACATTGGTCTAAGCAACCAGTAGACCAGTTAAAGAGAAGAGCTAAAGATACAGGATATGCCGAAGACCCTTCAAATGAAGATGGTGAACACCCTCCTGTAAATTTTTCTTCTTATTTGGACAAAGTAAGAGAAATTCAAACTATGAAAGACCGTGAGAAACTATACGATGAAGGTGCTTTACCAGGAACAAAAATTATAGCTCCAAGAGCAACAGAACGCTTTATGCGTGGTGAAGATTGGAAAGCAAAAGATATTGGACTTGATTGGCTTGAAAATAGTTTATATGCTTTAAACCCAGGGGGGCGAGCTGCAGGATTGATTTCTCAGTCAACAAAAGTTCCAAAGTATCTAAAGTGGGCTTCTAAAGTGGGCGATGTAGCTCTTAACCCAACAGTTATGGAAGCAGCTGATGCTGCGGCGTATGATAGTGGAGATAGAGATAAATTTAACAGTGCTGATGTATTACTCGGCTCACTTATCAATGCCGGTATGAACAAAATAGCCCCTTCTGTACTTAAGAAAGCGGACTTAGAACCAAAGGCTTATACTCCTGTCCCTAAACAATTTGAAACTAGAGCTTCGGAAAAAGCTCGCAATGCTATCAAACAACAAAAAGCTAAAGCAACAAAAGAAAGTAAAGATGTTGTGGATGCTATGCTTACTGCACAAAGGAACGGAGAAGACCTTTCTACTTATTTGACAAAACTTCAAGAACTTAAATCCATTTATGACCAAGTTAATCCAAAGAGAGTATTTAGGGATAGAACAGCTAAAGACCTTTTGGGAGCAATTCGTGAAGGTGCTACTTATGATGCAATACCATTTGTTAGTAACAAATTCGGTGATGCTATGAGTGAAGACCCAAGAAGAACAAAACAAATTGTCACAAGAAGTGTTCGTGGTATTTCTTTAGTTCCGCAATTTATGAGTGAACTTGTAGATGCTTACTATGAGAACAAAGAAAAGAATTTGGAACAAAAGAAAATTAACGAAGAAATTAACAAATTAAAAAAGGAGAAATAAGTATGGTGCCTTTCGTCCTCATGGCCTTGAGCCTAGCACAAAAGAAACAGCAACAAAACCAAGCTGATAACCAAAGAATAAGTGATAGCTTGAACCTTAATAATGACCAGCAACAGAACCCGTATCAACTACAAGTCCCTAATAACAATATGATGGGTGGTCAACAGGGTGCTATGGGATTGCTCGGGTCCTTATTCAATAAAAAAGACCCTAATAATTCCGGGTTCTAAACAAACTAAAAGGGTTATGGTCATTGACTATAAATATATTGAGCTTGAAAAGGTCCTGAGAGATGGACAAGCTATAAAGAGGTAAATATGGAAGAAAATGAACTTTACGATTTATTGAGAAAAGTAAAGAAGTTTGAAGACCGAAGTAACGCTAAGTTTAAGGAACAGTGGCAACGAATAAAGGAAGATAAAGAATTCCTTTGGACTAAACCTTTGAGTGAAGGAGTCACTAAGTTACTCGGTACAGAAAGATACCGTGGGCATTTAGATATCTGCTCAAATTGTATACGAAGCATAGTAAACTCTTACACAAGTTATCCTTACAAACCACGTGTACAAAATCCTGATTTAAGTGCTTTCTTTGACAAATTAAATGACGATATAAGTGAATCTGTTGAAGGAGCTTTTAAGAATGCAGTCTCTTTTGGACTTGGTTTCATTGCAGTATTACCGACAGAAGTCAATGGTGTAATCGTTCCGAAACCTTATAGTATAGACAAAATAGAAAATGTTTTTTATGACCCAGACTCAACAGATATGGATGGTGCTGATGCTAATGAGTGCCTAATCGTTGAATACAAATCCAAAGAATTTATCAAGCACACTTATGGCGAAGAAATTGCTAACAAGTTCACAAATGGAACTGATTTGGCTCTAAGTACGACTTGTACATTGGAAAAGGACAAAGGAGCAATATTCACTTATTTTAAACGAGAAGGAAATTTGGTCACAATTTACAAATTTGTTGCTGACACAATGGTTGAAGAACCTGTACAGCTCCAGTTAAAACAAATTCCTGTGTTACCGGTTTATGGTGAGCCTATTGAAATTAACGATAAGCGTGTTTTTCGTGGTGTTGTTTCTCAATGTAAAGTAATTCAAGACTTGACAGATATGACTGCTAGCCAGTTAATGGAACGATTGGCTAAGTCTCCAAAGAATATTTGGCTTACAACACGTAGAAGTGTTGGTAAGAATGCCGAGTATTATGAAAAGAGTGATACAAATACAAACCAATTACTTTATTGGGATGACAAGAACGGTGACAATCCAAACCCTCCACAGCGTATTGAACAAACAGTAGAATATAGTGACTTGACTGGTATTATGGACAATACAATCGGCTTAATGCAGTCCGTTGTTGGTGTTCAAAGTATTGGTTTACCTGATGAAAAGAACGAAATCACAGCTACTGAAGCATTGTTGAACGCAAAGAGCTACAACAACAACATAAGACACTTTATGGCTCACTTGAAATATACTTTCAAAGCTCTATGTGATTTGCTCGCTCAGTATGTTATGGTTCAGGATAAAATCGTTATTGAAAATGGACCTCAAGAGAACCTAGAACGCCAGTCCGCACGCCAGGAACTTATGGCATTGACGAATTTGTTAATGGACCCGACAGATAAGAAGAGAGCAGTAGTTGCTATTGCCACAACAATGAATGATAATAGCTTTGTCGCTCCTTTCTTACAAGCTATCACTCAAGAAGATCCTGCATTGACTATGTTGAAACAACAAGCTACACAAATGCAGCAGAATTACGAACAACAGATAACTGATTTGAAGAACCAAATCCAGTTATTGAAGGCTCAAGCTATTAGTTTGGATGCAAGAAATAAAGATAGCTTACGCAAGGCGGAACTTGATGCACAAACAAAGATACTTATTGAGACTATGAAACAGGAAGGTCTTGACGGTCGCCAGGCTAGAGAACAAGTTCACGATGATATAGAACAAGCTCGTAAAGAACAAGCTGAAGATAATCGTGCTAAACTTGAAGCTATTAACAAAGTAACAGGAGGTGAAATCTAATGTTTGCTTTAAATCAGTTAACAAAGAAACGCATTAAGAATGGTCGCTTGTTTGTGTATGAAACCGACACAACAGACCTAGCAGACATTTACACTTATGAAGGGAGTGAGTTCGTACAAGCTAGTAACCCTATTTACTTTGTTGATGGTATTACTGATAATACTTACTTCTTGAAAAACAAGATTTATGATGCTGTTGCTCAGGAATATAAGGGCGACAGCTCCATTCCAAGCGGTGACCTTAGAACAGAAATGTGGGTTCAAAGTTTCAGTACCAAAATTGGCTTTGAATATGACCCATTGACAGATAACGAAGATGTAGCGACAGTAATTACATTGGCTAACTTGAAGAATCACAATGTTGGTGGTTTCGTTAAGGTCATTGGTTACTGGAATGAACACGACTGCGAACAAAGATTGTATATGTGGGATAATACTTGTGTAAACACTCCTGATAATGGTTTGATTGTAGCAAGTAATGTTAGTGATACTGGTCGCTGGGTTCTAATTTCAAACGAAGTAATGAAGTCCGAATATTATGGAGTTTATGGTTCTCACCAGGAAAACTTACCTGAATTATTCCACTATAATGATTTGTATGGAACTTATTCACTTGCTTCACCAAAGATTATTTTACTTCCTCCTGGTGATTATGGTGATGGATTTACTTTGTACAATGCAGGTGGCAAGAAAGTCGTGTTTAGTATTGGTGCTTCTATTGCCGAAGGGAGTTGCTTGAAGTGTCTAAGCTTTGAAGGAACAGGACTTGTTGGTTTCGTTCGTGTTGGTTACGATAAGAATGGTCAGTGGCATAATGAAGACGCTAATACTCCAGTAAGACTTTCTAATGTTAGGCACTTGATTGACTTAGCTAACAGTGATTCAAACAAGTTAATCTTTGATGTGGCTTATGATAGATTAAATCCAGAGCTAAATCCTGTTCACGCTTTAGACACAACAAAGACCATTACAAACAAAGTTTGTGTATTTGAAAAGTTGTTTGGTACTTATGGCGGAAATTTGATTTTTGATAACTGTGAAATCTTTAGTGAAGGTATGTTAAATGATGGCTACTTACACTTTAGAAATTGTGCAGTTAAAGATAGCTGGTTCGCAGAATCGGTTCGTGGTTGGATTAGTCCAGACCCAAATTATGACGAGAACTTAATCATTATACCAAATAACTTCATTCATGCTGAGACCTATTTGAAGTATTTAACTTATACAAATCCAAGTGCTGTAACAGCTAATTGTTATGGACAACATTATGATACTGCATTTACATTCCCATTGAGTGTAAGTTCTGTACAAGTTAATGGCTTGAATATGTCTAAGGGAACCTTCACAATCGGTGCTCAAAGTGCTGAATTGAATGATTGCTCCATTGTAAGTGGCTACTTCTCTAGCCCTTATTTGACTATGTTTGATACAAATGTTCAAGCAGGTTACTTAACTGCTAATGGTCAAGGAGCAAAAATCTATCGTAATTTCAATGGATGTAAGTTAAACAGAGAAGTTAATTTGCGAATGGAAAATTGTACTGCATTTAATATAAGTGCTATTGATACTGATTTCGGTGCTCCACACAGAGATACATTCTATTCAAATTATGGTTTGGCTATTCCAACAGGGTTTGCTGAAATGAATAGTACAACTTACTTCAAGAACTGTAGAGGTATTGCAGGAGATGACCCAGTTATCCCTAGAAGTGCTATGCTTGCTCCTCCAGGAACAACAACATATTATCCAAGTGCTTCACAGAGATACTGTGTGTTCACAGATGAAATTGGTCGCTTGAATTTCGTAAATCGTGAAACTACTTATGAACCAGAACCTTACTTAATAAATGACACATATAATTGGCATTGCCGTATTAGACAAGGTAACATAGCAAGTGCTATTATTGGAGGTGGAACTCTTACAGGTGAAGCTAGTGCAAGTTGTAAGTACCACAGAAACAGTGTTGATAACAAAGTATATTACCCAACACAAGTTGATATTACGATTGACGATACTTCGCCATTCCACCAGGTCAATACTTTCAATGGAATGTATTTGGGCGATGTAACCTTGTATAGAGAGGAACGATAATATGAGTTTAGAATATTTGTTCAGTCCCACAAAACAATTTACATATCCTTCAGGTAAGCTACTTGACGGTGGTAAAATCTATGTCTATTTCAAGGACACAACAAACCTTGCTACTTTGTATTCACCTGAAGGTTCGTTTGTTAGTAATCCTATTCTTTTGGATGCTAATGGTAGAGCCAGTGTTAGAGCAGATGTTGCTTATCAGTATAGAGTAGAAATTTACACAAACAAAGATGTATTGCTCTATACTTGTGAAGCTTTCTGTGAAGGAGATGGTTCTGGTGGTTTTGGTTTCGTCATTCACGATGAAACATTGAGTGGTAATGGTACTGCCGCAAGTCCATTGGGTGTTGTCAATATACCTCTTGCAGTAAATGAAACTGTTACAGCTTACGAAGAAGTAGTTGAAGGCGAAAATGCTCTCGTCATTGGAGTTAATAGTGCTTGGTTAGACGAAAAGCTTGAACAGGAACTTGCAGGTAAAGTAGATAGAACCGAATTTGAAGATTGTTGCAGTGGTGTTCATGAAGCTCTTGAGAACAAGTTAGATTCTAGTGCCTTTGACTTGAGCAACTATTACAACAAGCAAGAAACCAATAACTTGTTAGAACAGCGTGTGGATAGGTATGAATTCGCACAAACGATGAACTGGGTTGACCAGACCAAACAAGATAAACTAGAATTTGGTTATGACGAAAACAGTGCTATAAGTTCCATTAACAATAGTGCTTTGAGAGTTGTTGGTAATCCAGGCGGAAATTGTCCTTGGATTTCAGGTAACAAAGAGATTGCTTCTGCTCAAACTCTAACTCCAAATATGTACTTCCAAGCATTGTCTAGCTTTGACTTACACGGCGACCATAACCACTTTATCAGCATGAAAGGTGGATTGTACAGATTCCCAAATGAATGGGAGATTGGAAGTGCTATCGCACAAACTAATTACTTTATGCCACAGAGCGGTATGAGTGGTTATTTGTCAATGGTTGCCTTCTCAAGCTACACAGCTAGCATTGACAATTCTTTAACAGCTAATTGGGCTTATACAAATAGTGCTTATAATTTGTCAATAAGCAACTTTAACAATAAGTTGGATATTAGCTCTTACTCTGCTACAAGTGGTTTGGGTAAATTCCCATTCACAGGTACTGATGGAGATGGCTACAACTACACAGCTAACGCAAATAGCAGTTCGTTTGAACTTATTAAGAACAAGGACTTGGAAATTGAAAATGTTAAATTCTACACAAGTGGTTTTAATTTCATTGACAACCAGAGTGATTTGAATGTTTCCTGGTCTAGTTTGAACAACATTCCTGCACAGCTTTCTACTTTGTCTAGTCACGATACTGCTATTGTAAACTCTAATAGGACCGAGTATTACATTGGTCACAATGAAAGGATGAAGGTTACTACAGGATTTAACTATGATTATGCTCCAAATGCTCCAAAGATTGAAAGCTATGATGGCGATATTCAAGATGGATGGTGGTCTCCAGTCGGTGGTCCTTGCTTCTCTAATAAGGATGCTGTTACGTCCAATAATATTAGAGTCGGTGGAAAAGGTGCTTATGGTTCTGCTTATTCAGGAGAATATGCTAGACTTGAATTTACTAAGCGTGGTGCTTATCTTGTCACGGTTACAACTCCATTCAAGATTACTTCTCCAGGTACAAATGCAGGTCAGTATTACATAAACTTCCAATTCAATGTCCACAGTGGTGAAGGTACAACTTATAGAAACAAGTTAATTAACAGAGCACTTGTTTGTGAATATGCTGATACTTGGACTTTACCAGTTATCATTACTGGTACAAGTGGTTATTTGAGTGTTGATGCTTCATTGTATCACACAAGTGCTGCTAGTGCTAATGATGGTTTCAGTGGTGTGTTCGGAAGAATGATACCTCATGCAGTAAGAGTTGGTGATTCTATCACTAGTCCATATATTATGCCCTGGACTGTATAAATATAAAGGAGTTTTGTATGGCATTGATTAGTACAAATCATAAAATTTTAATGTTAAGTCCTTCAGGTGGAAGTTTCACAGGTGTTATAACAAACGAAACTCTCACAGGGAACGGAACAAGTGCTTACCCATTGGGTGTAAGTGAATCAGCATTAGCTCCTTCCGAAGCAGAAATTTATGTACAAACGAATAGTGGTGACTTGAATGAAGTCTCTGGTGTTGTGCAGAGTAACAGTGGTAATTGGAACTCAATTACAGGTATGTCTGGTGCTTATGTTCCTTTAAGCTCAAAAATTTGTTTAATTGGTACAGCTAATAGTGCTGAAAACTTTGCGATTTACACTTCTGTTGTTTTTGCCCAAGGAAATGGAAATTCTGCAGGAACGCTGGCATTAGTTCAAGGGGAAAGTAATACTGCAAAAGATTCTTTTGCTCAAGGCAGATATAATGAAGCACTTAGTTTCTCTTTTACACAGGGTTTAAATAACAGTGCTAGTATGAACTCATTTACTCAGGGTGGTGGTCAAACCTACATGGGCATTCAGGGTAGTGGAAATACTGCTTATTTTAACTCATTTGCCCAAGGTAATGGCAATGGTGCTTCTTCAAACTCATTTGCCCAAGGTGAAGGATGTTCTGCTCGTAATTATTCCTTAGCACATGGGTATAGGACTAAGGCAGACAGTTGGTCTTTAGCACAAGGTAATTGGAACTATGCTGGGAGTTACAGTTTCGCACAAGGTAACAATAATAGTGCTGATGATAACTCATTGGCTCAAGGGGAAAGAAATACTGCAAATCAAGATTCTTTAGCACAAGGTACATTTTGTAGTGCTGATGATAAATCTTTAGCACAAGGAATAAGTAGTTCTGCTAATAAGTTCTCACTGACTCAAGGTGAAGGTAATAGTTCTTACTGGGCTTCATTCACACAAGGTCAAAGTAATATTGCTAAGATAGACTCATT
>Ga0265301_10001667_pt1 | contig 28257 bp, 25 predicted proteins | sample AusTroGonzalo_MG_2_FD_193488 | JGI IMG/M metagenome (GOLD analysis project Ga0265301, IMG submission 193488) | Bovine rumen microbial communities from tropical cattle in Woodstock, Queensland, Australia - Gonzalo_04 | ecosystem: Host-associated > Mammals > Digestive system > Stomach > Rumen ... | reverse complement strand
CGGACTGGGAGCGCGAGGGCGGCGAGGTAGATGCTCCGCCGAACGAGCCTGCACAGGTCGGAACGGCTAATCCGCAGCTCAATGCGAGCATGGCAGCAGCTGGGGCAGCGATTGCTGCTAACAACGTAAGCAACCGCATGGGACTCGGACAGGATGAGATGCCGCCTGTCAGCGTGTACGACGAAGACATCCCGTTTTAGGTAGTAATGGCCCACGACGATAGGAGATAGCATGGGCATTAAGTTTGTAAAGAAGAATAAGCTGAAGTTCAAGAACGGTTATTTCATCTATAAAGATGGAATCGTCGGCATCGATCCGCAGGTTGTTTCGATGTTGAATGAGCTTGAACGCGAGATCCAGAAGTTCGACTATCTGGATGAGCAGCCAGAGGCTGCGCCTGAGCCGAGCTTAGAGGGCTTCCACTTCAAGAGCGCCATCCATAAGTATCCGACGATCCAGGTGTTTACACCTCATCTTGACGAAGCTATTGCAGAGGCAAAGGCTATTATGGATGAGATCGACGGTAAGGAGAGTGCCGAAGAAGTCAACGAGATATTGCGAATGTATCAGCCGCTCATTGAGTGGGCGAGCGCTGACAAGATCGTCATCTACAAGAATCCGTCAAAGCTGCCGCAGGCTGTCGATACGAAGACCATCGGCAATCCGCTGGAGTTGGAAGAAGACGAGATCGTGGATGCCATCATGTACATGAAGACAGGCGCGACTCGCGACCAGCGAGTGGAGCTGTAGATGGCGCGGGCATGGCGCCATGAGGTAAGCGTTCCCTGGCTCCAGGCTCGCCGTGATGTTCTGACGGCTAGCGAGATTAAGGCTATGCTGCCAGAGTATAAGCGCATGTTGAAGAAACCCGAGGGGGAACTCTCTCTCGGGTTCTTCGCACTATGCGGTGAGAAGCTGAGCAATGATATTCCAGATCCAGAGAGCACTGGTGCAGCAGCGCGTGGGCATATCCTAGAACCGTATGCGGTAGACGACTGGAATCAGAACTTTCCAAAGGATAAATACCATCACTGGGATGACATCGTCATTAAGCGTAACGGGTTAGGATATAGTCCTGATGGTCTGGATATTCCTCAGCTCATTGAGATGGGAGTGCAGCTCAGCTGGAGCGAAAAGAATCACTGCCTCAAGCGGCAGAACGAGACATATAAGCCTCCTACACGAGCGATAGAAGTTAAGTGTTACGAGCCGAAGAACCACATGAAGGGTCTCATCATTCCAAAGGAGGATAGAGACGAACGACTACAGATAGCAGTAGCCTTCATGGTGCTTCCGAGCATCGAGTACGTAGACGTGCTGTGGTACTGCCCAGAGGCATACCTGCCTATGTACAAAGAGCGGTATACCAGGGATGAGCTTAAGGCTGAGATCAAGGTTATCACAGACATGGTAAAGCTGTTTCATCAGCACATGGATAAGATACGCAGCCTTGAAGCGAATAGTATGAAGCCGCACTATACGTCTGATGAGATCTATCGCGAGTACATTAACGAGCAAGCAGCTCGGTTTATGAAGATATAGGAGGATATATGACGGAATCAAAAGAGATAACGCCTAATGCGGTAAGCGCAATTAAGCATGCGCAGCCTGAAGAGCTGAGTGTAATGACAGAGGAAATCCTCGGAGTTAATTCAACGCTTAATCAGGCTAATGCAGAGTTAGAGCTACTAGAAGATGCGCTTAAACAGCTTGGATACACCAAAGAAGAGTATGATAAGAAGAGCACAGAGGTAAGAAAGCGTATGCAGAGACTGGTGACTAAGCTATGAGTGAACAGAAGACATTTGCTACTCCTGCATCTGAAAGAACCATTCTTAAGGTTGTTAAGGTTACAGATAGGCATGGAGACTATCTTCAGCTTTATATAGATAATTACGGTAAGAAAGTTCTTAGCTGGATAGACAACTGTTATTCTGCTGATGAGCTTGCTAGTCGAATCTATGAAGAGCTAAAAGAGAAAGGATGGTAGCATGGCAATTGAGATAACGAACGTACCAAAGAGGTCTGCTCCGTGGATCGGCATCGGTGTGTCCGGAACGTGGGACGACTACCGTGATGCGTTGCATGACAGCCAGCTTGACTTCAGCGTTATCTCTAAGCCAGCGAAGGTGGAGATCGGCTCTCTCATAGGATGGGCTGAGCCGATGTCTACCATCACGTATGAAGACGTTCCAGGAGTTAAGGTCAACCTCGTTGAAGGCTCAAACAAGATTCTAGGATGCGTAAGCAATCAGTACGGAGTCATTCAGAACGAGGATGCCTTTAAGCTGCTGGAGCCTCTCTGCGACGCAGGAGCTGTCATCACGCACGCTGGAATGACAGACCAGGGACTTGTGTTCATGGTTGCAGAGTGGAGTAACTTCTACGTGTGCGGCGAAGAGTATACGCTGAACATTATGTGCACTAACAGCTTTAACGGGAACTATCCGTGCGGTCTCATCATGACGCCGAGGAGAATCATCTGCCAGAACATGTACAGGAAGATCAAGAACGATCAGCTGCTGCACGTAAGGCACATGAGTCTGGCTCCGAGGCGGATTGAAGAAGCCAACGCAAATCAAGAGCGTATCCTGAACTTCATGGATATCTTCAAGGAGACGATGGAGGTCGCCACGCTACTACAGCTCACTCAGAGCGACGTAGACAGGCTAACGGCAATGATCTTCCCGTATCCGAAGGATCCTGAGAGCGTAAGGTACGCTACGAGCGTTGTGCAGATAGACCAGATGCGCGAGGAGTTCCAGGACGTGTACTACTGCGCGTCCGACGTAAAGAAGTTCGGAGCGTCTGCGCTGAGGTTCGTCCATGCCTACTACGACTATCTGAGCCACGGAAACATGGTTCGCAGAGAGGTAGCAGGCAACGCAGACCACAAACGCCTCAGCCGTCTCGTGAGCGGCGAGGGCGTTGACATGAGAATCGTAAAGGAGCTACTGAAGTGAACGAGCGCGACTATCTCATAGATGTTGCAGTGGCGCTGGCTATGTCTATCATGTACGTCACCGCCGTATTCGCGTGCGTCATGTGGGATAGTCGCAACACAGTAGACATATGGTATCATCCAAGTATAGAGTGGAAAGAACACGACGTAGTGCTGCCGCCAGAGCAAGACCTCAAGGAGGAAACGAAGGCTGAGATAGCCGAGAACATACAGAGGCTCATGGACGCAGACTACGAAGAGTACTATGCCGAGCCGTACACACAGCCAGAGTACAGTAACGATGCCGTAGGCTTTAAGGAAGCTGGAGTTGTGTACGATGAGGCGGGAACACGATATACGTGGTATAGCCAGAATGTGTTGCCTGGAGGCGGTCTTGACCTGCTTAACGGTAACGGAAGGAGTGTCAACGATGAGGGACTTGTCGTTGACGAGGATGGATACGTTGCAGTGGCAAGCAGCGACTATCCAATAGGGACGGTATTGGATACGCCGTTCGGAGAAGCGAAAGTCTACGACACAGGATGTGCATCAGGCACCGTAGACGTCTATACTAACTACTAAGAAAGGAGCCAACTATGGCTATCACCGCAGTTCAGATTACTAACCTGTCCACCAAGGCTTATGCAAAGAGCATGGTCGAGGACTATCAGGAAATGGCAAAGATCGAGGGCTTTACCGGAGCCGCTATCGTTGACCCAGCAGAGGGTGCAACCGTGAGCGCAACTGCCCAGCAGCTGAAGAACGTTCTCAAGGAGAAGAAGCTCGAAGATAAGATTATCTGCCGTATCATCGACAAGAAAATCTATCTGATCGACGCCGACCTGGTGTAAACAAATATCCCTGCCCCCTTCGGGGGGTGGGGAATTTTTTTTTACACCGTTTGTCAGTGCACTATCCTTCCATTATGGTTATAATATAAACATATTATCATCATAGTATAGAAAGGATAGTGCAATGGCTTTTATGAATAAGGCAGATACTCTTGCCCTAGCTGAGAGTTTAGGCATAGAGAACGCTGCCGAGATGAAGTGGAACGATCTTCAAGCTGCTATCGCAGAAGCCCAAAAGGATGGATTGGAGGTAAAGGTTGACTCTGAACAGGTTAACAATCCTCGACCGCTCGCGGAAGAAATCCTACCGTTGGCCGATTCAGCTCCTGAACAGTCCAAACAGGTAAAAAAAATTCGGCGTCCGATTCACGATAACGGAACGCCGCTGACAGACGCAGAGCTTGCACTGAGCAGCTACGCCGGGACTACTATCTTTTTGTCTCCTGAGCTGCTGCCCGAGCGATACAGGCTGTTGAAGTATGAGGAAAACCTCGGGCCTGATGTGAACATCGTCGAGCGTCAGTTCGGAGTAAACGAAGATGGGCGGGTGTTTGACCAGACAGGAGAGTTCCGCTATGACCACCAGGGCGGTCCAGGCACCGAGTATACGAGCGGAACGTACCGTATCGCAGGCGAGAGCAAGCGACAGGTAAAGGGAATTGCAAGCGTACCGAAAGAAAACGCTGGTATGACCATCCGACCGTGGGTTGATGAGGTACCCGTAGTTAGCTGGAAGGGACGCATAGGCTATCTCTACAGCCATCCGTTCTATCCGAATGTTAAGCAGCTTCTCAAGGAGAGCGGCTACTACCAGAAGTATAAGGATCGTTTTATCGGCGAACCTAACGTGTGGTACGCCGCTGGACAGCTGCTCGTATGCGATCCGATCCTCGCTAAGTCGGTCTTCCGAGAGATCGAGGAAGATGCGCAGAAGCGCATTGAGGAAACCAAGGCTAAGCGCCGTGCGCTGGGGCTAGAGGACTAGCATGGACATCGATATCGACCTCATACGGAGCTGGTTTCACTTGCCTGGATTCTATGACATGTGGTATAGCATTCAGGAACGCTATGAGAATATGGGCTTCCAGGATGACATACCAGATGATGTGCGAATCAAGGAGTACAAGTGGATAACCCAGCAGCTCCGTAAGTACATCAGCCGTCAAGAGAACATCGTGCTCGGACACGATAGCATTGACGACATGATAGAAGAGGTCAAAGAGCTGATAGGCAAAGCTCCTGAGTACGGCAGCAGCCGACAGGAAATCGTGTACAATATCATGCGCGACAGCTGGCTTATCGAGATATATCGAGGACTTCAGATACTTCAGAGTGAGGAGGAGTAATGAGTGAACAGGATAACGGCAGCATGGAACAGGCTCAAGCTTCGATGGAGCCGGTGGATATTGCAAGTGCGTTTAAACTATATAATCAGCAGCAGCGAGAAGCAGCTGAAGCTCCTGTGGATGCTGGAGAAGGACAAGATGAACCAGAGGATATACAGTCAGCTGATGCTGAAGCCGGAGGGGAAGAAGCGGGAGTGGAACCAGAGCTTGGAGACGAGCCAGAAGACCTGGGAGGATCTCCAGCTATCGTCGAACCAGTTGATTACTCTCCTGCGAAAGAAGCAATCCTGAAGGATATCCAGCAGAGCGCAATTAACCAGGTTCGTAAGGAGATGCAGGAACAGCAGATCGAACTATGGAGCATGAATGATATCTATGAACGAGACGAACAGACGGGCCGAGTTACTTTTAATAACCCTGACGATCCTCAACATCCTTTCGCTGGTAGAGCTGAGGCTCAGAACTGGCTTAATGCGATGAACCAGGATATCCAGAATCACTTCAGGACTCGCGTAAACCAGAAGCAGCAGGAGCTAATCCAGAACGCTGCGCCTGCGCTGCAGGTAGTTGACTTCGCTCCAAGGTATAACGCTATGGACGAGACTACCAAGGGCGTGTTCGACACTCTCATTGAGCCGTATGCTATTAAAAACAACAGCGGCAACGTTATCGGATTCAATACTAATCTTGAGAGCGCATACAACATTGCTCAGCGCATTGTGAGCAATATGCCGAAGAGCGAGCAGGCTGCAACAGCTCCTAAGCAGGAGCCTAAGTCTAACAAGGGCAGTAGCCGTCCTGCAACGGATATTAAGGGCGGAAACGGTGTAGATCCCGACATGCAGGAGCCTAAGACGATTGGCGAGGCTCTCAAGATGTGGGACAAGATGAACAGAAAGGATAAGTAACATGACTAGGAAAAGTGCAGCGAGCGCAAAGGTTAAGCCCATGCCGATACTTCCCGAGAGGCCGAATCTCGAAGAGCACTTCAAGATCGCTAAAGAAGGCTTTATCGTAACCGTGGAGACTGCTCTCGAAACCTCGAAGCGCGTAGACAATCTCATGAATCTACGTGACATGTCCCGCAGGTTTTGGAAGGACGATGCAACGCATAACGATGTCAAGTACTTCAAGATGCTGCAGCATATCAGCACTAACGCGTACGAGGATATCCTCAACGCAGTGAAGGAGTTCGATCTCGAAGAGTTCAAGAAGGAAGAAATGAAGGACTACTTCGAGGACATTATCCCGAAGGTCGAAGACATTAATACCGAGCAGGAACTCCTGCAGGCTGCTATCATCTTTATGACCGTGCAGCCGTTCGGTAACAAGATGGTCGAGGTTCACAGGCTCGTGCAGGAAGACCTTGAGAAGATCAAGGCCATCGAAGAGATGGAAGAAAAGTAGTGCAAGAGCTTGTTCAGATACCGAGGTACTATAGGCCGTATCCATACCAGGCTGCTGCATGGCAGAGGAGAAGTAGCGGACTCTATACATACTACTTCAAACTCTGGGCGCGTCAGCTCGGTAAGGATACGGACGATATCGAGCACGCTATGAATGTTGGATACAACAATCCAGGCATTCAGATAGCCTACGTCGGTCTGGACAACGTCTGGATTACGAATAACATCTTTAAGAAGTACATTGAAGGAAGAGTCTTTTGGGACGACTACCCGGAGGAGCTGATAGACCCACATGACACTGCTAAAGAGGTTTACATGCGAAGCCGAAAACCAGGGAAAGCAGATGCCCGTATTAAATTTATCGGTTTCCTTAATGACCAGGGACTCATTGGATCATCGTACGATAGCTTCTACATATCGGAAGCCAGTCTATACCCTTCTCATGGATTTCAGTACATACGACCTATCTGGGATCGCAAGCTCAAGATGGGCATAGGATTGCAGGTAAACTTTAACGGCACACCGAGAGGAGTAAAAAATGTTCTCTATGACCTTCTCCGTGTATACACAGGAGAGGATGAGCCAGAAGCATTTCCAGGAGCGCACGGAAACTGTTTCGTTGATAAGGTTACTATCGCTGATGCGGTCGATCACACGGGAAAACGCCTCTATAGTGATGACGAGATTGAACAACTGCGATCTCACTATATCCGAGAGTTCGGGAACGACAATCTTTTCCGCCAGGAAAACTTCTGCGACTTCACAGTCGTCAATGCGGGACTGGTATATCTTGCAATCGAACAGCTGCAAAGAGAACATCGATATACTCCGTATAATCTTGATACCAGTAAACCAGTTTACATCGCTTTTGATATCGCGTCTAAGGGCAAAGAATCCGACAGCACGGCTGCGATAGTCTATCAGTACATTAACAATCGCATGATTATATACGACTGCTTCGAGGCACGTGGCATTGCTCTCGTTGAGGCTATGCAAGAGATTATGAAACGGGACTACGCGCATCTCATCCGCATGGGGATCCTTCCCTGGGACTCCGAGCGCTCTGCGTCGTCGCAAACTCCTATCGAAGAGGCTCGGGCCATGTTTCCTAAGATTAACTGGCATGCCCTAGAGAAGGAGCGGGTGGATCGCGGCATACGTCTCGTACGAGAGCAACTGCCGAACATGATTATCAACAGTAACAACTGCGGATATCTCATGGAGTGCTTCCAGAACTACGAGTACAAGCGCCTTGAAAAGCAGGATGACTGGGCTGCTAAGCCGCTGCACAACAAGTACAGCCACATGATGGACGCGCTGCGCTATGCCGTCATGGGAATCAAGGAGATCAGCTACTTCAATCTTAACGATGATGGTAGCGAGGTACTTGACTACGACATGACCTATAGCGGCATGTACGATGAGGACGAAAAGAAGTGGGATAAGCCGTGGCCGAGGAACTGGCAGAGACCTGAGAGGAGGACTGAAGGTGGGCTTTACTACTACGAATAACGATGAGTGGACTTTCAGCTTCCAGGATCCGAAGCCAGTATTCGATACCGAGGCTGTTAATGCTGGGCAGACATATCTCGCTGCTCCAGGACGCTGGGAGAACTACAGTGACGATGAGCTGTACGAGATGGAGGTACTGCTCAGACAGTTCTTAGAGACTAAGAAGAACGGCTGGGGTACTCACAGTCAGGCAGCACGTAAGTTCACGACGAACATGATGCACCAGATATTGTACGGTACGCCGAGTCCAGGAAGAGCGTGCGGTACTGTACGTAAGCTTAACAGGCTGATGAATCACTACGCCACGAGAGTATGGAAGAAGCACGGTACCACTGTGAGAGGCGAGCGCGTTAACGGCAAGATCTACATGCTTAGCGCGAGACGCCTTGAGAAGCCGCCGTATAGTCTGAGGTTAAGGCTAGAGTGGATGGCTGAACAGGGGATTCTTCCGACGTGGCACAACATGCAGCTCTCTGAGCAGCTGAAGCCGGGAGAGACGAGAACGGCAAATAACGCTAAGTACAGGGCAAAGGCGGTGAGATATGTCCGAAAGCAAAAACGAGATCGTAACGACAAGCTCTACGGAAAGTCTTCCCGCAAGGTTTAGACGCAAGGACGGAGCTGATTACGAGTGGAGAAGCAACGACGAATTGCTTACGGACTATGCCTTGCTCAAGACTATGGGCGAGCTAGTCAAAACCAGCGAGACCGCTATCAAGGCGCGAGACTACGCTCTTTCAAGGATGATCTGCAACGCAGTATTCGAGGTAGACATAGAGCTGATTCAAACTATCGTGCAGCGTATCGACGGAACTATCCCGGCAGAAGGAAAGACCGACAGCTATGCGACAGCCTTTGGTGATGCTCTTGAGGATGTTCTCGACTACACGAGTAAGGAACAGATGGAGGTGAAGCCGAGTGATACGCCTATTATCGCAATGGCGAAGGCTGTTGTCTATGCTGCGACCAACCGTGTGGGCAGCAACCTTGCTCGAAAGAAAGAAAGGAATCTAGCGGCCAGGATGCTCCTCGACAGGACAGGAGGCAGGAAGACTGCTCCAACGCCGCTTCAGATTGAGACAGTGTACGTAGAACCAGACTGGATGAGACTCCCAGAAGGAGGTGAAACCAGTGAATAAGTTCGAGCGTGCAGCAGAGCAGGACAGGCTTGCCAGCCAGTGTAAGCACTGTAAGAAAGGCGGCAAGATCGGCCCGAAGAGCGGATGCCAGATCCGCAAGGTACTGCTTGTAGATCGAGACAAAAATGCGTGGAAGAACAAGCAGATGTTCCTCACAGAACAAGGCGGCTGTAAAGCATACGAAGCGTATGACGAAGTATAGAAAGGAAATATCATGCTAGAATACTTTGACAATCCAGAGAACGCTGTAACGATACACGTGTATCCGTTTCAGGAGGTAGAAGCAAGCAAAGAACAGGGCACAAAGATTCTCGAAGAGGCGAGCGAGTGCCGTGAGGCGTATGATGTTCTCGCTAAGATGTCGCAGGAACAGGCCGCAGGAAACGAGGATATCACCGACGAGATTCTCCAGGGACAGTTCTACCGCTTCCTCGATGAGTGCTATGACGTGTTCCAGGTAGTGATTAACACCATGTCGAGCATCATGGGAAGCAAGGAAGATGTCCAGGCAGCGTGCGAGGGATGCATGTATAACATCATCAACAAGAACATCGCGCGCGGATACTATGGTGAGATTACCGAGGAAGACATGGCTCGATACGAGGAGACTGAAAATGGAGCAGGAGTGGATAACTCCAATAGCGGAGAAGAACAGTGGGATGGTACCGATGCCGAGTAGCGGAAAGATGCGCCGTGAGAAGGGTAAGGTTGGCGAGCGAGAGGTAGCCAAAATTAACCGTGAACATGGTTTTGACTCTCAGCGCGGAGTGCAGTATCACGGAGGGGCAGACAGCCCAGACGTCGTTGGTATTCCAGGACTGCATCTAGAGGTTAAGCGAGTTGAAAAGCTCCAGCTGTGGCCGTCTCTTACTCAAGCGCAAGATGACTGTGGAGCGGATGAGATCCCTGTCGTCGTCCATAGGCCTAACAGAAGACCCTGGATTGCAGTCCTGGGGTACGAAGAATTTTTAGAAATTTACAAGGATTGCCTCAAGTTTAGAGGTATAATATAAATACACCGTTCCTTCCATCCGGTGTCCTTTCGGCAAGCCCCTCGCACGTCGGGGGGTTTGCCATTATTCAGGCTCTGGTTCAGGAGCATGGAGATACATTCGCTTCTCAATAAGTTCACCTTTGTTAGTAAGTAGTACTGCAGTGTGCATTGCAATACTGCTGACGGCTGCAGCAGATAACACAAGGTGATACTTCGACTCGGCTAGATTGCGATCATCGAATACATCGATGAGGGTGCCTGTCTGATTTTCTTCGTTTGTTTGCATTTCGAGAACAACATAACGTGTCATAGCTTCTCCTATCGACGGCATACAAAGTACCTAGTCCAGTACGGTTCTAGCATAAACCAGATATCATAAGTCCAGAACGGAAAGACAGCGGTAGTCCTACGAGGCCACTCGCTTGTGCTCGTCGGACGATCCAAACCCTCCATAGGAAGAATCATCGCTTCCATCGCTGTCTCGTTCCTCATACTCTTCGTCGGATCGTAGATTATCATCTTCATCCTCATCTTTCTTATCAGACTTTTTAGACGGCTTTTTATCGTCCTGCTTTTTGTCTTTAAACAGATCCATATCTCCGAACATGCCGAGAATCGAGTTGATAGCGTCGATGAGCTTGCTGCTCTCTGTTCTCGGAGGAGTCTGGATCTTGGTAACTTTCATGCCATCGTCGTATGCTTCCTGCACGATGGTAACAGTAGCGTCAGTCTGGTCTTTGCTGAACAGCGGCATGTTACCGCCGTACGGCTCGCAGATGTAGTCACAGCAGTCTTCGAAGCATCCCATTACGAGATCACCGCCCTTCTCAGGTTGTTATAGTCATTGATGTAGTGATGTATCTTGCCTTCGGTTCCGTGGGCATCGAGATAGTGGTCATGCGCATCGAAACCCCACTGAGTGCCGACGACGTCAGCTTGGACATACAGCTTGCAGTTCACGTGGGTAAGCCTGAAGCGAGCCTTGCCCTTGATGCGGATGCGGAAGCTGTCAACGTACTTATCTACACGGATCCACTCAACGTAGTCGCGCATTTCAGTAGTCTTACCGTGCTTTCCGCGTCCGCCGTCGATGTTAAGCTGCTTCTCTATCGTGAAGCTGCGTCCGTAGTAGTCGGTACCTTCTACGAGAATTGTCGGCGGATCGAGAGGATCGCTGATAAAGTAGTCGAAGCGGAACTCAAGTTGCTGAATGTATCCAAGCATCTGCATTGGATCACGTGCTGTTATCTCGCCGCTCTCTATAATTACCTGGAACTCGGGAGGAACAGGATCTTGAATTCCAGTAGTAGGATAGAGATACACGTACTCGTCTGTAATAACGCCAAGACCCTCCTGCGCTTGGTCGCTGTCGATTGCGAAGATATGATGGATAACGTCGGGATCTTCGCGCATCTCTTGGTCAAGAGTCTCATCGTGTGTGAACGTATACCACGCCTTCTTATTAATATCATAGCAGAGAATGACGTTATCAAGGGCAATCGGGTCGGAATCTTCAGGCTCGTCTTCACTGAGGCTAATGTAGATGATGTCATTGATACATACCATACGTGCATCTTTAAGACGCGTTCCTATTCGCTCGGTAAAGATTGGTGAGATAGGATCTGACACGCCTTGGTTGCGCATCTGAGCGTTGTACTCCATAGCCATCGTTGTGAGCATGAGGCCATACCTGCTGATGCTGTAGAGACCCTCGCTGTATACACCATAGCCATATCTGCTGTTACAGCCTACAACGTTGCTGACTTCTTCATACATGTAACCCTTGTAGCTAATTTCGTTGGTAATGGTAACATTGGTTTCAACGAGGTTAAATCGCTTAACCTTATTAGTATTGTTGTTACCGCACATGATAGTAACGATATTGGCTCCGCTAACGGTCTTCCACTTAGCGGTACCCTTAATCTCGTAGCCAGAGCCAGGCTCGATATCAACCCAGGCACCGCCGAGACCACGGGCAACGCTGAACTCGCTGCCAGGATTGCCACCAATGTAGAGACGATACGGGAAGGCAGGATCGCCCCAGTAGTAGAGGCGGCTGTCATGCACAGAGAAGTGGCTGACATTCGGGCCACGCGTGTCATTAGACGTAGGAATCGTCAGCTGGCTGTTAGTCCACTGGCTGATATCAACCATGTTTCCAACCCACTTGTAAGACCAGGCAACGCCTCCAACTGCAGGAGTTATGTTGATATGGCCGATAAACACCCAGTCAGTGTTCTCAGTATCGCGGCCATAAAAGTCAATGCCGTTGATGCCGGATCCTGGAATGATGTTTGTATCGACGCCAAGCTGGTTGACAGTTCGCTCGCCGTGAGCACCTGTATTAACAGTAGTGCCGGGAGAGTTTACCTGCACGTATCTCGCGCTACTCCAGAACGTTGGACTGAACTCGGTAAAGATAAGTCCAGGAGTTTCGCTTGACGGAAGAGAACTGCCAAAGCGAGTTGTATAAGCAAAGCATACCTCGACGCGGACAACGTGATTATTTGTAATAGCGCCTGTATCGACGTTAACGTCTCCCTCAGCGCTGCTAATTCCGTTGCTCATTCCAGAAGCAGTGAGGACGCACTCGCTGCCGATAGGATTAACTGCCGTTGGCTGGGAAACTACAGCGTTAAGCATCTTTTCGTCTTCGTCAACAAGAGAAACATTTTGAGTAATGTAGTCATAGTATGCTGGATTGCTTTTCCACCAGTTGTCGCATCGGATGCTTGATGTAGTCAGCGTTTGGAAGCTGTAGTTAAAGTTAAGATCTGCCAAGAATACAGCGCCAGTATCAAGACTTGTTTCATGCGCTATTGCAATCAGGTTATTTTCGTAGATACCGATCTCGCTGATTGACCAGCCAGTCGGATCGAAGTCTGGTTGGCTGCCTATAATTTCTCCAAGACCAGACTCAATCGGGACAGCACGGCAAAGCTTGATGTTGTCTACGTTCCACACTGCAGGATCCGTGTTAGTAAGATCTCGGAACGCAATACGATCGAAGAACGTTTGCTCTGAGTTTACCGTAACTTCGAAGCGGATAACACAGAACAGATACTTACCGAACACGCAAGAAACGCCAGTGAACTTACCATGAACGGTTGTTCCGCCGTAATTAATATCAAATGCCTGACCGACGACTTTAGAGTCCATGCGCGTTTCTATGCCAAGCGTATCAGTGGTAACAAGATTGTTTTGTACCATGAAGAAGTTCTTAGGCAGGTCGCTCTGGCGATGCTTGTATCGGCCTGTTTCCAGCGGCTCCCAGGTAAGCGGAGAGTCTGCAAAGTTAACGCCTTGCCAGTCTTGGAAGGCGAGAACGCGAGGCTCAGAACTCTGTATAGCCTTTTCTGTAGCTGTTTTGCTGCTGTTCTTCTTAGCCATTAGATTACCTCAATGTATCCAGGAACATCCCACTCGATCCAGTCGGAGTCTGTAGCAGCGCAGTCGTCTTGACGCATCTGGCTGAGAATCCGCTGAGCACTGTCCTGCAACGTAGCGACGCGAGCAAGAGCAGGCGGGCTTCCCTCTGCGTGACGAGCAGCTGTAGCCGTAACAACGTAGTTAGGATTAGGCACCTCTTCGAGATATACATCATCGATGAGAGTGCAGGGATGCGGCCACGAGCCATCAGGACCGTACTCTACGTCAGTTGTTTCCGGGCTGCCGTGAGCCTCAGCTGTGCAGTGCATATTGCACACGTGGAAAGGCTTGATGTGCTTCTGCACGTCTGCTACGAGCACCATGCGTGCTTCCATAGGAGTAAGCAGACGGTTGAACATCACTGTATCGCCCTGCACAACTGCACGGAGCTGGTAGTCGTGTACGTGGTTGATGCCAAGGCTCTGCACCTGATACTCGCGGTTAAACCGCTGGTCTCCTGCGCTGGCAATAGGTACGGGAATGAAGTGCCGCTCGTCGAGGATATAGTTATCTTCATCATCCATGCCGCGCACAAAGTACAGCCGTAGAGCGTCGTGATAGAGCGTGCTCAGCTTGTGGACATCCTGCGGAAGAGTAAAAGATACGATCTCTTTCGTAATGCCGTCGCAGCTGCCGAGCACGAGCTTTTCACGGAGCCAAGTCCAGTCTTCCTGGCTCTCAAGCTCCTGGAGAACGAGGTTGGCCTCGGTAAGAACCTCACGGTATTTATCATCGTTAGGCCAGAAGTCTAGCAGTGTTTTTTCTTGCAGATAGTATACCTGCTGCACGAAGTCGTACGGAGATATACCTGCGCTCATCTTAGAGGTCATGATTACTTGCCCTTCTTCTTGGAAGACTTCTGAGCAGGCTTCTTAGACGGCTTACCTTTGCCTCCAGCCGCGTTAGCGAGAGCCTGAAGAAAGAGAGATTTCTTATCCATGTTATCCCCTCCGTCTCATCTGTGGGGTTACGCTACCCCAGTACTGTCTATTAGCTGCCATGTTATTGTTAATCGTTCCGTTAGAAACTTTGTTAGCTTTAGTGGAAGCATTGGTAGGACGTATGTAGTCTACACCGCCGCTATCTGGAATATTAGGATTATTGAGAGTGCCTTTATTTGTAAGAGTTTTAAGCTCTGACATTTTACTTTGTATATCAGAAATTTGTTTTTGAAGGGCAATATTAATCGTACTGCCATTAACTTTCTTTTGAGTACTTGCAACCTGTTCTTTAGCTTTCTTAAGTTGCTCTTCCCATTTTTTCATCTGTTGTTCAGCAAGATCACGATCTGCCTTAGTATATTTAGCTTGGTCTTGAGTGGCTTTTTGCTGATCGGAAAGCTTATCGACATATTTGTCAGTCATGTTTCCGACCCAATATCCCTTGTTATCAAAGTAATTCAGCTCGCCATTAATCTCAACCCAGCCGCTCTTGGGATAAGAACCATCTTTATTTTTCCACCACCATTTGTTGCCTTCTTGAACCCACTTGCCAGCGTTAATATTATCTTGAGCTTTCTTTTCATCTTCATACTTCTTTTTAGCTTCGTTATATTTCGCTTGAATTTTGCTCTGAGTAGCTTGGTCACGGGTAAGTTCTTCTTCATAGCGTTTTTGGCTAATATTTCCGTTAGCACCCTTTTTCGTCCAGTCATAGTTATATGCTTGCTGTCCAAGACGGCTATCAATGTTTGCAATACTAGAAAGATAGCTGTTATATGCCTCTTCAAATGCAGATTTCGTCTTATTAACCTGCTCATTGTAGTCATTGATGAGATCACTGTTAGAAGAGTACCAGTTATTATATGCCTCATCCTGATTATTCTTCCAGGTATTAATTAGATTAACATCCTGCATATCGTCATAGCGAGCCATGCCCTCATTAAGATCATTAAGGCTGCTGCCATATGCACTGTTGCCCATAGCTCTGCGGAGAGCAAGATATGTGCTCTGCTCTTTCTGCTGATTAGGTTGCCAGTCAGAATTGCGATTAAGCTGATTATGCTTAGCAAGGAGCTGTTGCGCATTATATTGGCGCTGGTTCTGAATGTTATCAAGTGCTGGCTTTGCCTGATTCGCAATAGTTTGATTTGTGCGATCGAGGGCTTTGTTAAGATTTCCAAGCTGCGCATTAATTTGCGGAGTATCGATAACATCGTCTTCTGGAACATTATAGTCTGTATAGTCAGTTTTAGGTTGATTATAGTTGTGAGTTACAGTATAACTACCGCCACCACTGCCGCTGCCGCCACCAGAACCGCCGCCATAGCTTCCGCCGCCGCTAGAACCAGTACTTTGGTCGCCAGCATAACCGCCGCCAGAATAAATAGGTTTATCAGAACCGCCGCCAGCCATAAATTATCACATCCTAATAGGTAATATTCGGATAGGTCGTATAATAAGCAGCATTATCTTTATAATCTTTTTCATAAGCTTCTTCAGCTTTTTGCTTTCTATAATTTGTAGCACGCTGTTCAGCTGTTTCGAATTTCGCTCTTTGCTTTTCTGGCGAATATCCAAGCATACCTGCAATTTCACCATTTTGATCAAGATACGGTAGAGCGGTAATTTCAGGTGTCGGATTGACAATAGTTCCGCCAGGACCAGGCTGATAGTAAGTTTCTTTTCCATCTTCTATCGCCAACGGTTCGAAGTTGTAAATAATATTACTCATGCGATTAATATCTTCTGGCTTAACTTGTTTATAAGTTTCGTCATCACGAAGATTAATTTCTCCAGGAAGAAGTTTTTCAAATGCGGCTTGAAGATTATAAATATCATGCGGAGTATCTTTTCCGACTCCGCCTTGACGTTGTGCTTGGCTAACGAAATATTTAAGAGCCATATCATTTGCAAAACCTTCAAGGTCTGTAATATTACCATTTTCATCAGTATAACGCTTAATTGGGGTGTCCGATGATCCGTAAATTTGCTGAATAAGATTGTTATAACCTTCGCTTAAGAAGTCATCGTTTGCATTATATAAACCCGGAACAATCGATTCAATCAGACTTGCAGCACCAGAAGCGCTGTTAGCCATCTTAGGCCACTGAGAACTATCGCCGCGAAGCGCATCATCAATAAAGAACCAGTTTTCTGGGTTAGTAGCCCATGCATCAATTGCTGCACGTGATGCATCATCAAGTTTGCCAGATGCATCACGATGAAGTTCTCCAGGATAATCCATCATGATATCATACGCAACACGGTCGCCCATTAGATCTGCCCAACCAAGATCGCCAGTTAATGGCATGTTTGTGCGAAGATCAGTATACCACGGGCCAACATGACCTTTTTCAATATCTTCCCATGTAAGAGAGTTCGGTTCAATAATACCTTGATCATAAAGTATATCGCGAACTTTTTTGCCGCCTTCTGTATTTGTAAGGTAGTATCCAGTACGCATACCCTGATCCCAAAAGAGCGGAGCTGCATTTGTAGAAGTAAGCCAACGGCCTGCGTCGTCCATGCTCTGAGATAGGCCATAGCCAAAACCAGCAAGATTTTTCATTACACTGTTGAAATCGCCTTTAAAATCATCTGCTGTAAATTCGTTTTCTTTATAGTCAAGACCTGCTTCAAGACCTGCTTCTTTTCTACGTTCTCTTTCAGCATTTGCCCTATCTATAGCATTTTGCAAATCAGCAGATTTTTCTTCTTCTGTTCTTGTATCTTCCCATTTTGCATTAGCTCTTTGAAGTGCTCGTTTTGCCTCGAGCTTACGCTGAAGCGGATTTTTTTCATCCGCCCAATTATATGTATTCATACGCTCTGCAATACCATATGGGTCAGAGTGCGTACCAAAAGCATTTTCAAGTGTGCTACGGGCGAGATCATTTTCATTGAGTGCTATATAGCCGTTCTCATCATATTCAACAGGTTTACCTAGATTAAGCTGCGTTTCATAGTCAGTCCAGTCATTATTTACATAATTATTGACAAAGTCTTCATATGTAGGAGCTTCACGATTATCGTAATAGCCTTCATCCATAAGCTTTTGCCGTGTACTATTGAAGTTTTCTTCATCAAGCAAATTAGATAATCCTTGTGTTCCTGCATTATATAATATATTACCAATATTACTAAATGGACTATCCTTTTGCTTTGAATCATTTTCTGCATTAGTCAAAGCACTCATTAAATATGGATTTTTTTTAAGATCATCGAAATTAGCTCTATAATTTGCTAATGCATTTGGATCTGGCTCTTTATTATATGATAAAGCATTCATAAGTATAGGCCAAAGAGGTTGATAAGAATAATCAGATGTTAATCTTGAATCATTGGGATCTACTTCACCAGAAATCAATGGATTAAAATCTGATGGGTGATTGTTAAAAGGATCAACAAATTTAGACCAGCCTGCGCTTATTGCGTTCCCTATATTACCAGACCAGCTATCTGGAGTTCCACTAGTTTCATATAAACCAGTGGCAGGATTATACCATACATTAAATGGTTTACTTTCTTGCTCTTCGTTTGTCTTATCGCTATCATTACTTTTTGAAGTATTAGAAAAGTCTGCTGAATCAGAAAATGGATTAATATTTAAAAATCCTGAATTCATAGACATTTTTTGGGAATTATTTTGCGATGCAGATTTAGAGCCAAATGGATTTGTCCAAAAGTTTCCAATATCAAATTTATTTTCTTGTTTTTTAGAATCTTGTTCAATTGCATTTTTTACTTGATTTGTAAAGCCATCAAACATATTTTGTGCATTTTGTTTGATTGGATCAAATGCAATTGCATTTTGAATAACAGCTTTTTGTTCTGCGGCAATTGCAGCTTGTCTTGCAGCTTCTTCCGCAAGTTTCTGAGCAGTATTATCAACAGCAGTCGAAGCCCAGTTAGAGCTATCTCCAGAGGAATTAGATGAGCTGGATCCACCGCTCCAACCCCAGTCATTTACCCACTGATTCGCGGTGTTCTGCATATTTTTAGCTGTGTTACCAGCTTGAACGCTTTTTTTAATAGCATTTGCAGCTGTATTAAATGCGCTATTCAACCAATTAGCCATCATAACTCCTTACTAAAACGGGGCTGCGGGCCTAAACAGCCAACAGCCCCGTGCGGCTACTATGAAACAGTCGCTTACGCCGAGGTAGAAGTCTCGGGCATCTCAAGGACGCGGACGGGAATGCCGTAAGCGGTAGCAACCTTCTCGCCGTCGATGATCGGCAGAATACCAGCCGACAGCTTCTCGATAACCCAGGCGTCGAACTTGACGTCCATGCAGCACTCGGTGAACTTGCCGCGGGTCGTACCCTCGCCAGTAACCATCGAGCTGTACTCCTGGCTCAGCTGAGCAGCGGGACGATAGACCGCAAGACCGATAACGGGAACAAGCGTGATGTTACCCTTCGGGCCAGCAGGCTCGCCATCGCTATAGCCATGGCCAGCAGTCGTGCCGTTGGTCGAACCAGTCGAGGTATTGCGCTTCTCAACGGTCGTGGAGATAGCCTCGGGATCGAGACCATAGCCAGCGCCGGGAGCACTCCACGGATACGTGGTCGGCTCGCTGTAGGCAGCATCAACAGCGTGGATGGTCGTGGAGTCCTCTGCAATGACGATGCCATCGCCCAACCAGGTCGTCATGGCAGGCATGCCAAGCGGATAGTTGGTAATGATCTTCTTAAAGAAGCCATTATCCTTATCCCAGACGGTACGGACATAGTTCTGACGCGACATACGGTCAGCCTCGACAAGCTCCAGCAGCAGACGGCGATCGCCCTCAGCGGACTTGTTGACCGAACGGATGTACTGATCGCAAGCCATCGTACCGTCAACGCTGTGAACAACGTTCAGGTTAGCGTCAACGTACAGCTTCGGCCAGTAGGACGACGGGATATCGAAGTTGAAGTCCCAACCCATCAGACGCGTGAAGGAGCCGTTCTGAATGTCAGAGTACGCCTTTTCGGTAGCAGGCACGCCACCGCCCGTCAATGCGGAGAGCAGCGGATACTCGTAGTACTGATCGATCATGATGACGCGGTTGTCCTGCGGAATGAATAGATCGTTCCAGGCAACCTTGATGTTCTGCAGCATCAGCGGAATGTTCTGCTCTTCCCACTCGATGCAGTGGATCGGCGCAAAGCGCGGAGCAATGGCCTGACCCTGAACGGTGCCGGGCTGAGCTACCCAGTGGCCCTTGGACGCGTCGCCATCCATGATCTCGTCGGGATTGTTCTGCACCCAGCGGCCAGAGATGTGGCCGTTGCAGACTGCAAAGATGTTGTACTTGTCGATATCGGGACCGAGAACTTCCTGTTCCCACAGGTCACGGGTCTTAGCAATCATCGCAGCGGTCTGCATAAGAGCATTGCCGTTGGTGATGACGTTCGACGTGGTTTCGGTACCCCACTCGCCAATCGCACCGCTGTACTGCATCTCATCGAAGATGCGGAAAGCAACGGAGCGGTGACGACCCATCGTATACACGCGAGAGTCGAAGCGGACGTCCTGGAACACGCCGTATGCGCTGGCACCCCAGCCGTCGCGACCCTCGGTGTTAGTGCCTGCAAGACCGTTCAGACGACGATCGTCGTAGTCGGTGATGTAGTCAGAGATCTGAATGTCCCAGACTCGGCACGCTGCGGGGTTGTTTGCAATAGACTTGTTGCTACCCATGATGTTACCAGTGAACAGACCAGTGGTGTAGCGACCGGGCAAGAGCCTGTTATCATCGAGACCCTGTACCCATTCCTCGGGCTGAATGACTTGAGCCATGATCTTTTCCTTTCTATTAGCCCATACTTCCTTGCACCGAGTATGGCATATATTATAACCATAAACGGTTTTTTACGCTGATGAGAATTTTTACATCGGCATAGCCTCTGGAGCCTCTTCGCCATACTGAGGCATTATGTCAGATGGCATACCAGTTTCTGCTGGCATTGGAGGCTGTTGCATCATGTCGGGAGGCATAGCTTCTCCAGCGTACTCGGGCGGCATTGCACCCTCTTGCATCATCTCAGGCGGCATCGGCGTTCCCTGAGGCATAGGAACCTGCGGCTGTTCAGGCATCGGAGCGCCTTCTTGGTACGCCTGCGCTACTCCAGGAGTCATCTCAGGAGGCATGCCGCCAGCAGGAAGCCCCATGATGTTCTGCATCTGCGAAATCTGATCCTGCTGACTGGCAACCTGATCCATCGTGGCCTGGAGTGCCTGCGCAACAATAGCGCTGTCGATGGTCTGTGCAGCTGTTGCACTGATGTCTATGTCGCTCAGCTCGCACAGACGCGTGACGAGCTGCATGATGACGGTCTCGAAGCTGTTCTTGTTCTGGTCGCTGATGTTGCCGATCATCTGCGACACTGGGATGAGCATCTCTTGGATGTTCTGACGCTCTGTCTCGCGCTCGTTCTCGATGAGAGAGCCTGCGCGGACCTCGAAGCTCAGCAGATCGCTGCTGAGAGCATCGAAGTCGATCTCGATCTTGTTATCGATAACGATCGACGGAGGCTCGGTCTGCGGCATATCTGCGGCAAGCTCTGGAGCCATCTGCCTCATCTCAAGATCTTCTTTGTTCTGCTTAGCCTGCTCGATATCCTTGATACGACGACGGGTACGCTCGTCAACGGTCAGCTCTTGCGTGCCAGTCATGGAGTTGATGTAGCTACGGAGGGCATGGTTAGCCCACTCTTGGAAGAAGATCTCAATGCGCTTCTGGTACTGGTTAATCGTGATGGTCTTGTCAAGACGCTGCTGTTCAACACCCTGCGGAGTCGCGCTGTAGCGAGCTACCTGAGCGTCGCTTGCAACTGTAGCATCGGTAACGTTCAGGCTCTGCATCATGCGACCAGACAGGTTCTCAAGTATAGAGCCGTATTGCGTAACGGTGGTTGTCTCAACTGGGAACTTCTCGACACGGTTGTTCGGATTAGTACCCATCGGCCAGATAGCGTTCGGCTTCATTTTGAACTTTGGATTAGTCATACCGCCGAAAACCATCAGCGGAGGATGAAGGCTCAGGAGTAGAGTCTGATATGCTGTTGATTGGAAAGCGTCAGCATACTGCTGTTGGGCAAGAGTCCAGAGGATAGAGCTTGCACCATACGGAAACTCTGGATCTGGCTCAAGGATAAGGAAGTGTATTGGTACGTCTTTGCGCGGGTCGTAGTTCTTAACGCGCCGGATGACACATTCGATATCGGGTACATATGTAATGAACTCCTCTTCACCTCGGCAGTAGAACGTAAGTACCATAATACTCTTACCGCCGCCAACACCGCGCTTCTTGTCACTGAGATTCTGGCTGTTGTACTCGCGTCCAGTTGTGTTTTCTTCCTGAACGATGTAACGGACTACGTCTGCAACATACGTTTTGTCAGATACCTCGCCAGTATCCCAGTCAATCATGTTCTTTAGCGTAGAGAGCGGAATGTACTCTCGGATAAAGTACCAGTCAGCCTCCTCGATGAAGTGGCAGTCTGCGCTAGGTATGACATCGTTGTACGGAATGATGGTGTAGCTGATGCGGGGATCGCCGTCGAGGTCATCTTCGAAGCCCGTGCGCACGCAGCAGAAGCCGTAGTCGTAGGCTGCGTTAAAGCTGCGCCACAGGTTCTTCATCATGTCCTTGCCGTCGTACTCAGAGGTGAGAACCTTGTGCTCAAACAGATACTCGATCTCGGCCTGCTCGACGCTGTTCTTGTCGTACTGCGTAGTAATCTCGCCGTCGGGAACGCGCTGAATGGTCTGAGCACGGATCTTGCGCTTGATGGCCTGAGTGCTGCCCTCGCTGAAAGCATCCTTGCGTGCCTTCTCATAGAGGTTGAGATTGTGGGCAACGCGTGTAAAGAACTCGAAACCAGATACGCGCTGTTCGTGCATGGCCTTGCCGTCTCTGTACTTCTTTTCAAGCTTTGTGTAGGTCTTCTTGTCGATCTTTTGAAGATCCTCAAGCTTGATTTTGGGCAGCTCGGTCTTAATCTTTAGCGTGTTGTCCATTAGATGTCACCTCTCTTGTTTGCCTCGCGACTACCCTTAGTCTCGAAGTTCGGACGGAGATACGCTACGTCGCCAGCCTGTTGCGGACGCGATGTTTGCATGATGCGGCTCGGTGAAGTAGGATATACGTTAGGAGTCATGCTGCTAATACGTGTAGGCGATGGCTCTGTATATGATCCGTGCGGAGTAATATGGCTGCCAGGACTGTTATTAATAACAGAACGTGAAGAGCTATATCCGCCACCGCTGCTTCCGCCACTGCTGCGAGAATAACCGCCACCGTAACCACCAGAACCGCCACTGGATCCGCCAGAAGAACCTGACGAAGTTGACTTTTTAGATGATCCATTTTGCTCGTTATAGCTTTTAGAATAGTTATCTCCAGTTTGTCCCTCAGACCACTCTTCAAATTCTGGCCACTCTGTATAATCTTGATCAATAGGAACCAAGGCTCTATTTCCAGTTAATGGCAATCCAGTAACAGCAGATACAGAATCAAAGCTATTTTCATATCCTGCCGTTCCTTGAGGATCAATTAAATTGCCAGGAGCGGTTTGGAATGGCAAAATTCCATTATCTTTTCTAAACCCAGTTGCATAAACTTGTCCTGTTGCATCTACGTCATAATCAGTTTTATAACGATAATACATTTGGATTGGTTCTGAAAGATAACTATTTTTTATAGTATCATAATAGAATTGTTTCCAATAACGCTGATTTTCTTCACATATTTCTTTATACTCATAGAAGAGTTCTTTACCATAAGCAAAACTTCCATTGCCAAGTGAAGTATAATCAGCACCTTCATTAGCTGCAAATCGATTCCATTCTTCTCTCCAGCCATAATATAGGTCCCATATTTGTTCAGAAACTTTTGCCTTGGCTTCGGAGCTAAGATAAAATCCAGTAGCTTGCAACTCATCCATATCATATTGATATTTTTGGAGAGTTGTAATTATAGCCATAGGATCTGATGCAGCAATCTCTTCATTTGCTTGCATACTCTCAAGCTGATATTGATCGTAATAAATTGTATATGGCATTTCATCTTCGCGATATCCAGTGCTGGGATGCCAAACAGCATCTGCGATAGTAGCAAGCCAAGGATTATTACGCAGGTATTTGCGCATCATAGCGTCTTGATATGTTGTACGTTCTACACTTGTATCATCGGTGGTAGATCCATATTTATTTGTTTTATATACATATTTATAGCTATGTTCATAGTCACCAAGCTGCGCAATTTCGCGGACAAATGATGGTGTTACAAATTGTCCAAAGATACGGGCTGCGCCAGACATTGCATTTGCAGAAATATAATCAAATATATTTTCCGGCCCACCGCCAGGCGCATCTTTATAATCTTCTTTATCACGATAATATTGTTCAATAAAGTTTCCTTCAGGATTAAAGAAGAGCTCTAAAGCATCACCAACACGTAAGAATGGATTGCTTGCACAAGCATCATTAATGCCATCAAAAATTACAGAAAATTGTGGCTTGCCCATTAGACAAGATTTTCCGAATATGGCAACAGGAAGAGCCATGCCAAGAATATCTTGAACCCACCAGACATCACGTATTCTAATTGCTCCCCCAAACAACATCCATTCTTCTATATTACAAAGATAGCGATCATCTTCTGGAGGTTGCAGCATGCCTGCCATAAGAATAATTGCCATTAGACTTGCACCCATGTGAAGCATGTCAACTTGGAAAGCCTGCATAAGACTCTTGTGGAGATGGTCGCGCTCAAGATGAAGGCGTTGCCCAAGCTCGGTATTATTTGCCATATATTCAGTAAACAAATAATATGCGCTCGATGCTGGGAAAACCCAGTTAGCCATACGATGAAGAATATTAAATGAGTACTGAGGGAATTTAGTGACAAGTGTGACAAGTGCAAGATTTCCAGCGCCATGTCTTCCGACTTTTTCTTGCAAAATATCCGCAAATGTATTGCGTTGCGCAAGGTCTCCAGAGCGAGATTGCTGCATTGCATCAAGTGTTTCTTGCAAACAATCAGTTTTTCCATAACCACCCAAACATTCAAGCAGCCATCTGGCAGCTAATCCATCGCCAACGGCTTTTGTTTGGAGTAATGAATATCCATTTTTACCCTTTTCAAGCCACCTTCTTGTAAGCACAGGATTTTCTTCAAGAATTTGCACCCAGGTGTCTAAGAAAATTTTAGCTTGCTGTTTAAGGCCATACTTACCGCCAGTGCCAAATGCGAATCCGGCATTAACAACCTTAGCCCACTTGCCACCCTTCTTTTGTTCGCGAAGCCACTGAAGCATATTCTCACCCTGTTGGGTAGCTTCAGCAAGAAACTCTCCAAGTTTTCCATGCATCTCTGCATTACGAATTGCCATAAACAATTCCATAAATTCTTTATCATTAATAATTGTGGTAATTTCATCTTCAGAAAGTGCATGAGAAACATCTTTGAAATGGTATGGAGAAAAAACTTTACCAGTCCATTTACCTTTTTTAGCCATCTTGATAAGACGACGACGCCATGATTGATGTACGCCTCTGTCGGTAATATTTGCAACTGGCATAAATGGATCCAGCATTGCCAAGAACTGTACCCACTGAGTAGCACGATCAAGATATGTATTTTCTATAAAGTTAACATCATAGTACATTGCTGTTGTTTTGCCAGAAGGAGATGATGAACTAACAGTTGTATCTTTATGTCTCTTATTAAGATTGTTACGTACTTCAATAATATATTGTTCATTATCTTCCATCTTTTGCATAAGTTCTGCGACATCACTATCGCTTATTTCGCCAAGGATATTCATACAACGAATAGCACGTTCTGCAGCTACCATATAATCTTCTGTATAGACACCACCATATATATACTTGCTATTATCAAATGGAATATCAAGCTCTTTATGAAGCCATTCTATCAATTCAAATAATCTAATAGATTTAGCACGATCAACAGGCATATTCTTATCTATTGCATCAAGAGCCTGTTGACCTTCTTTTAGCATCGCATCTACAAATCGCTTGCGATCTATATTTCCATTTTCGTCACTATATGCTCTTCTAAAATACTTTGAATGCGAAAGAAGCATATCGATTTGATAATTAGTAAGATAAGGAATAGCAAAACGATTATCTGCATTATGACCATTTTCATATACTCTAATTATCAACGGAGTTGTGCTATTAGAATTCTTTGCATCATTTATAGTCTTAATTAAATCATCAACAGCACTGCACCAATCATCAAGAGTAACATCATTATATTTACTATTTGCATCAACAGTAGATCCGTGCTGCCCACGGGCAAACATATCAAGAAATGCAAATGTCATAAAATCGTTATCCCATTCAAGAGCCTCTTTAAAATCATTTATTCTTGGAAGAACACTATTTTTCCACTCTTCTGAACTAGGATTAATTGGTTCTCCATTAAATAAAATTTGCCGTGGAGCAGTGAATGCACGAGAATTTTCTCTGGCTATACGAGTTGATCTTTCATATTCATACCACGATGTGCCAGGGTCTAATTCAATATTAGAATCTTTAACAAATGACCAATCCATCTCGCCTTTTGCACGGCGCTCTTCAGCTCGTTCCCTAAACAAATCTGCAGCATAAGCATTGTTCTGAAGAAGAATATCATTATACTCATACATTGAGGTTGTTTCGATATTACGAGGATCAATAACCTGCTGTGGAGTATATCCTTGATCTAATCCAGAAGTAATATCTTGTTGGATTGCAATAGAGGCGCTATTACCCGGAAGCGACATATCAGAAACTTCTCCAGTAATTCTAGGCTCGCCCCAAAGAACAAGATAATGACCGCGTTTAGGAGGAAGATATTCTCCATTTTCATCAGTCAAAGACAGCTCTTCATATGTATTTCCATATACATCAAATAGGCAACTTGTTCCAGTGATATTGCCTTCGCTATCATAAGTATAAATATTTTCAGATTCTGGCTTATGATCATCTGGAGTTAAATACATCATTGTGCCATCATCTTTTTTAATAAATGCTCCAAGACCGTGGTAGAATTGCAAGAGTTTCTTTTCATCAAATCCATTGAATGTTGTATGAACATCAAACCAGTCGTTGTCATACATAACTATATAGGCATCATTTCCGTTTTCATCTTTTTTACCAGTATATCTGCGATGAATACGCGAAATAATTGTTGCAACTGGAGCATTATTTCTCATTGAATTTCGAACAGCTTTTTTAATAAGTGCCATTACTTCTGGATCTGGATGAATAATTAAGTCGCCAGATAGCAAAGCCTCTATTCCTTGTTTACCATTAGTAAGTAGACTTTCAAGAAGCTTAACATCAATTTCTCCACTTTCAATTTTTTCTTGAATATACTGTTTATAAGTTCCATCTGCGTTATAAACAAAACTACCAGTAAATTCAAGATTAGCTTCCGCAAGATTACGTTTCATAATCTGCAAATCGCGGCCAGCAGAACGCGATCCATAAGTATCTGCTGAAACTATAAAATCAATGGTATCTTTTGTTTCAATACTTCCGCTTGGAACAACACCGCTGCGCATTGAAACATATGTAACGCCATTTTCAGTTTCACGCATCATTGTAGCAATACCCTTAAACGCAATTTCGTCATAAGCAGAAAGCTTAAGATGCACAGCAGAGAAATCAGATCCATACTCATATGCTTGATTAAGAGTAGTATGGCCAGCCCAAGGAATATAAAGCGTGTCGCCATGAATATAAACATTCCAAGAATCAAATCTGCGCATTGAGCTTTTTGGAGCAAATACAGGCATATATTTTTGGCCATTGTAAAGCATGGCTATGCACTTAAGTGAACCAGCTCCATAAGATATAACTCCATTATCTTGCAAATCACCGCTAGCGACTTGTTTAAGATATTCTGAAATTGCTTGATTTTTTTCTTGGATTGATGGATCGCTCCCTTGATAGAGATTATCATCGAACAAATTTTTATAATCATTAATATCTATTGTTGTTTTTCCATTAAAACCATCTTCAGAGCTAAGAAGCGTAGATGCTTCATCAGGAGATATTACATGCGTTTGGTCAATGCCGCTACTACTGAAAAGATGGCTCAAAGAAAACTTTGCATAAGAGCCATAATTGACTCCAATATTTCCGCCACCCCAAGGTGTTGTTCTTATTTGAGCATCGCCAGTTCCAAAAGTAAAATCAAAATCAACTAAGAAGCGGCAAATATGTTTTGGGTTTCTAGAATATCTATAACTTTTTGCCATGCTCGCACTCTGAATTGCTTCATCAACATCATACTCAAGCTTGACTCTTGTAAACTCCTGATCTTCGCCATCAATATGAAGCACAACAGTATCAAGCATATCGCTAGTATGTTTATAGTGATTATCAGAGAGTGTAGAACTAATTCGTTTTAGTACACCATCTTGTTTATCAACTGGAATTAAAACATCATTTCCAGATCTAATTCCATACTCGATTGCAGCTGTAATTACATTTGCATCACGAGAAAACACTACTGCAGCAGAATTGGAGCGAACTTTAGGATCGTAAAAATGCTTTTCAGCAGCATCTTCATCAAAAATATGGCTTTCACTACTAGTAGACTGAACAAGACGATCATATTCTTTTTGAGAAATTTCTCCAGTTCTAGATGGAATTTTAACAGGAGTTCCAAAAACTCTTACAATTCCG